>ODAK010006024.1_pt1 | contig 12267 bp, 2 predicted proteins | sample 1539591 | NCBI WGS metagenome assembly ODAK01 (sample SAMEA3539303, study PRJEB22396) | soil metagenome | biome: tundra; feature: field; material: soil | place: USA | collected 2010-05 | depth 0.15 m | reverse complement strand
AAGTCTTCTAAGAGAATGCGCCAGGAGACGCCATCTACAATCAAGTGGTGGATTATTAGGAGCAGGCGAAAATTTTCTTTGTCCAGAGAGAAAAGGCTGGCACAGAGCAATGGGCCATTCTGTAGATCGAGGCTTTCCTGCAATCTTGTGGCTTCCTGTGTTAATCTTCTTCCCTGTTCATAGGGTGAAAGGGGAGAAAGGTCAAAGAAAGAAATCGTTGGCTCTACCTGCAAAGGTATGAGTTGTTGCTTCCATCCCCTCGCTTCTCGTGTAAAGCGTAGACGAAATGCGTCGTGTTGTTTCACAACGGAAGCCAGGGCTGCTTGTAGAAGGTTCACTTGAACAGACCAGCGTATTTCCAGCACAAATGCTTGATTCCAATGATGAGGATCAGCAAAATTCTCTTCAAAGAACCAGTGTTGGATGGGAGTCAATGGTACTTCTCCGGCAAGTGTCACTTGCTCTGCCTTCTGGTCAGGAGTTGTAGAAACGACTCTAGCCAGCTCAGCGATTGTTTGATTCTGAAAAAGCAACCTGGGAGTAAGATAGATACCTGCATCTCTGGCTCTGGCTACTGCTTGAATACTGAGGATAGAGTCGCCACCCATCTCGAAAAAGTTATCGTGTAGTTTAATTGTAGCCTTGCCCAGTACCTCTGCCCAGATATGCAGCAGTGTCTGTTCTACCTGGTCGGGTTCTCTTTGCGTTTCTTCCTCTACAGAGGTATGAGCAAAAATTGGTGCAGGCAAGGCGGCCATGTCGATTTTGCCGTTAGCTGTGAGTGGAAGAGCGACGAGGGTCATAAAGACAGAGGGTATCATGTACACAGGCAGTTTTTTCTGCAAATCCTGGCGCATCTGTTCTATAGTCAGTTCGCATGTGGGATTGGGTACGACATATGCTATAAGCTGCTTCTGTCCCTTTGTCTCTTCGTGTATTTTGACAACAGCTTCGCGCACGTTGGTATTTTGACGTATCACTGCCTCAACTTCTCCCAATTCGATGCGCAAACCGCGTAACTTTATCTGATGATCGCCGCGACCAATAAACTTCAAATCTCCATTTGGAAGATAAGAGACCAGATCGCCGGTTTGATAGAGACGAGCACCTTCTTTGCCACTAAAGGGATCAGGGACAAAACGCTCAGCAGTCAAGGCGGGATGTTTGAGATATCCTCTAGCCAGTCCGCTGCCACCAATGTAGAGTTGTCCAGAAACACCCACGGGCACTGGTTGCATATGTCCATCCAGAATATAGAGGAATGTGTTAGAGATGGGGCGCCCAATAGTGGGAAGATCGTCTTCTCCATCGTTGTGAACCTGCCCAGAGGTTGTTACCACACTGTATTCTGTTGGCCCATAGTGATTAAAGAGGTCAAATGGAGGAGGCTGATCTGGTCTGTGTAAGCGATCACCACCTGTCAGAAGTGCACGTAACGAGCAGGAATGCGGCCAGGATAATGCCAGGATACTCTCAGCCAGTGGAGTGGGTAAAAAGCAGTGAGTGATCTTGCATGCACAGAGCCAGTTCTGGAGAGATCGTAGATCAAGATGCATTTCAGGATCTGGCAGGTAGAGGCAGGCTCCAATACTCAGGTAGGGCCAGATTTCCCAGACGGCGGCATCAAAGCCGATGCTTGCTATTTGCGTAGCACGATCTTCAGTTGTGACGGCATACTGCTTCTGATGCCAGAAAATCAAGTTTAAGAGGCCTTGCTGTGTTATCTGTACGCCTTTGGGAGTACCGGTCGAACCGGAAGTATAAATACTATAAGCAAGATTGTCGGCACTTGTGCATTGTATTAAATTGCTCTCCTCTTGTTGTGCGTAGACACATGGCTCCTGGTCCAGCCAGATAACTCGCACTTGATGTGTGTCAGGTAATTGTGAGGCAATACGCCGTTGGGCCAGGAGGACAGGAACACCTGCATCTTGCAGCATAAACGCGAGTCGTTCAGATGGATAGGTGGGATCGAGAGGGAGATAGGCAGCTCCAGTTTTCAATATCGCTACTATACCCACCAGAAAATCGGTGCTGCGCTCGACACATATGGCAATGTGTTGTTCCGGCTCAACACCCAACCATTGTAGATAGTGTGCTAATTGATTTGCCTGTCGATTAAGTTCGCCATAGGTGAGTTTTTTCGTGGAACTGATGACCGCAGGCCGTGAGCTATTCTGTTCTGCCTGCTCTTCTACAAGTTGTGTGATGCTCTTAAACGTCGCAGGAAAAGGAGTAAACGTATTATTCCAGTGCACAAGTTGTTCGTGTTGTTCTGCCATGTTTAAAAGAGGTAGATCTGCAACAGGTGTTTCTGGCGCAGCCACAATGCCTTCCAGGATCATCTGATAGTTTCCCATTATACGTTGAATCGTAGGGAGGGTAAAGATTTCAGAACACCACTCTAGCAAGCCGCCAACACTGTCTTTTGTTTCCCACATGAAAATGGAGAAGTCAAATTTAGAAGTTCCGCGTTCGATCTCATCCATTTGAGTTACTGTTAGTTGAGGGATAGTAAACTCAAGTGTGGGACGAGCACCATTATAGAAGGCAAATACAATCTGTACGAGTGGGTTGTGACTTAATTTGCGATCTGGTTGAAGCATATCAACTAACATCTCAAAGGGAACATCCTGGTGAGTATATGCTTCCACTGCTACAGTACGCACCTGCTTTAATAGATCCAGAAAACGAGGATTACCTGAAAAGTTTGTGCGCAGAACGAGCAGGTTAACGAAAAAACCAATGAGATCCTCTGTCTCTTTAATATTACGCCCTGCGATCGGCGAGCCAACTACAATATCTTCTTGTCCGGTATAACGCGCGAGTAAGGTTTGAAAGGCAGCTAATAAGACCATATAGAGGGTTACGTCTTCACGCCGACAGAGAGCTTTCAGTTTTTGCAAAAGGGTGGCCGGAAACTCGAATGGATAGGTAAAGCCATGAAACGACTGTACCGCAGGTCTCAACCGATCTGTTGGGAGTTCAAGAAGTGTGGGCATACCTTCCAGTTGCTTTTTCCAATAGGCTAACTGCTGTTCCACAGCCTCTTTTTGCAAATAGCTTTGTTGCCAGGCAGCGTAATCTGCATACTGAATTGGGAGTTCCAGTAGAGATGAAGCGCTCGTTTTTTCGTAGTTCTGGTAGTGAGTGCATAATTCTTTTACAAAAAGAGCGCTTGACCAGCCGTCGCAGATCAAATGGTGAATGGTCAAAAACAACACATGTGTTTGCTCGTCAAGCAAGAGTAATGTCACTCGCCATAGAGGTGCTTGTACGAGCACAAAAGGCGTTCGAGCCTCTTGCTCTCCCAGGTGTCTGACTATTTGCTCACGTTCATGAGTCTCATAATTTCGTACGTCCACCTGCTTGAGTACAAAAGGTTGAAAAGGCTGGATTATCTGAACCGGTTTGCCCACACTGCCTCGAATCGAAGTGCGAAGTATTTCATGGCGTCTGGCTATCGCATTCAGGCTACGTTCGAGCAGCTCGATCTGAAGTTGGCCTTGCAAGCGCAGTGCAACAAACTCATTATAGACTGGATTCTCAGGATCGAGCCGATCAAGAAACCAGAGACGCTGCTGCCCAAGAGAGAGCGGAACGGCCTCTCGTTCAGAGAGGCGCGGAATGGTCGTGAGAGTTTCTCTGGAGGCACCTGTTTTTATTTTTAAGCGTTTCTCTAGCAACAAACGTTTGGCTTGTGACAGATGCGCATACTGCTGCGTTAAGCCCTCTGTGTCAGGCATAGTTATCTTCTTGCCTCCTGTTTTGTCAGATTCTCTGCTTGCTCATCGGAGAGTTGCTCAATCTCAGCCACAATAGCAGCTTCAATTGCAAGTGCCTGGTCTGCGACAGTAGGCCTTTCAAAGATTACATGTATACCTATCTTGATAGCGAATGTTGTGCTCAATCTCGAAATGAGCCGGGTACCCAGAAGTGAGTGTCCTCCTAGCTCAAAGAAGTTATCATGTATACCGATAGGTTCAACACCGAGAACGTCTTGCCAGACCTGAACAATACTTTCTTGCAGTTCTGTATCTGGAGGTATATATAGAGTGGGAAGATGTGGACGTTCATGCAATGTCTGGTTGCGATGAAACTTCTCCATCTCTTCCATGAAGCGCTCTTGAGTAAACTGATTGAGTGGATCATTCAACACAGCATTCAGATCTCTGCTCGAAACGACCACCTGCGATGGGGTCTGGTTCTCTATGAGATGCGCAAAAGCCTCTTTCCCCTCGGTTGGCGAGATTCCGTGAGCAATGGCTTGCTCGCGCATTGCGCGTAACTCTTGAGGGACAACCTCAGTATTCAGGGTATCGACGACTCCTCCAACCTGCCAGACGTCACCCCAGCCAATTGCAAGAGCGCGGCTACCGTAGGTTGTAGACCAGTAATGAGCGAATGTATCTAGAAAGTTATTAGCGGCACAATATTCAAGTTGACCGATACCACCAGTTATTGCAGAAAAGGACGAGCAAAGAATAAGAAAATCTAAATTTCTCCCTTGCAGCACAGTTTCAAGTACTCGTGTACCCTGAACTTTCGGAGCAAGAATATTCGCAGCTTTTTCACGTGTTTTCCCTGCGATGACTCCTTCACCAACGACCACCGCAGAGTGAATAATGCCATGGAGAGCGCCAAATTCGTCCTCCACGCGTTTAATTGTATCTCGCATCTGTTCTTCATCAGCAACGTTGGCGCTGATCACAAGAACGGTAGATCCCTTCTGCTCTATAGCCAGTAGCTGACGAATTTTTATGCTTATGCGATTCTGTTTATCGTGTGCGGCCAGCCACTCTTCCCATTCAGCGCGTGGCGGGAAAGAGGAACGTCCAAGGAGAATAAGGTGTGCCTGCACTATTTCGGACAGGTATTCTGCAAGAGTCAAGCCAATGCCCCCTAAACCTCCTGTAATCAGGTACACTCCCTTTTGGCGTAAAGGCCATGTTTGTTGCTGACGTGTAAGTTGTAGGGGCGTAAAGTCTTGGATCCAGCGATAGGTTCCTCGATAAGCAATGATGCTATCTGAAGCTTCGGAATGAAACTCGGAAAGCAATTGCGCCAGTATTCTGGTGATATGTTGTGGGTTTTCGTCTGGAAGAACGATATCAATGATGTGTGTCTTGATGTGTGGGTATTCCTGGGGAATCACTCGACATGGTCCAAGAATTAAAGACTTTTCAGGGACTAATTGTTCGTTGCCCAGTACTTCTTGCAATTCATTAGAAACCATATAAAGTTCAAGCGGGGAAGTTATTTCTGCTTTATCCAGAGCTTGTGTCAGGAAAAGCAAGTGATAAAAACAGCGCTCAACAATTGTCAAATTTTGCAAGTTTATCCTGGGTTGAGAGAAAATGCTCCAGAGAGAAACAATTCTCTGAGGTACTTGCTCCTTTTCGCGCAAATGTCGGCATAATACGGCATAATGTAGTGCATTCCCAGGGGTAAGAGAGTAGGAACTCTCTTCAATCTGAGCAAAGTGTTCGCCTGGGAAAACGGTGATAACTGTCTGCATTTCCCGTTGGAGCTGTTCTGCCAGTGCCAGCCCAAGCGGCGATGCCTGATCCAGAAAGAGTAACCAGCAGCTTGCAGCCTCATTCCATGAGGTAGTGAGCTTCTCTAGAGGCTTACGCTTCCATGAAGGTGTGTAGAACCAACGTGATATATCAGGGTTTTTCTGTTCTACTTTTGCCTGTTCTTGCGCTTGTTTTTTAGTGCCTGGCTCAATCCAGAAGCGTTGACGTTCAAAAGGGTAGGTTGGTATGGAGATGCGCAAGCGCTGTTCAGATACATAGAAAGCTGACCAATCGACAGGCACGTCAGCTATCCAGAGCCGTCCAAGTGTTGTTAAGAAATAAGAGAGATCTGGTTGCAGATCATTTGGATGACGCAGCGAATTGAGAACGACATGCTTTTGCTTTGCATCGACCTGTGAGCGTACAAGCGTACTCAAAGACTGACCAGGGCCAACCTCTAGGAAAACACGTCCTGGTTCCTTCATAAGCTCAGTGATGCCTTCTTTGAAACGAACCGTGAAGCGAAAATGTCTGGCCCAATAGAGCGGATCACAGGTCTCTTCATCTGTAATCCAGGTGCCACTCAGATTTGATATGTAAGGAATTTGAGGAGGGTGCATGGGTATATTCTGCAAGAAAGCCGTAAACTGACCGAGAATGGGTTCTATGAGTGTAGAATGTCCGGCACCTGAGATGTGGAGACGCCGATATTCTATCTGTCGTTACATCAGCAGGAGTTCCAGGGTGCCTATTGCATCTGTCGGGCCGGAGATGACGCACTGATGGGGACCGTTCACCGAGGCAAGCGAGAGGTTTTCATTCAGTAGTTCAGCTATTTCTTGTTCCGCTATCATGACACTTAGCATTATGCCGCCTGCCAGTTGTTCAACCAGTCGTCCTCGTAGCGTTACCAGAGCCAGGGCATCATCCATGGAGAAAACACCAGCCAGGCAGGCGGCGACATACTCGCCCAGACTATGGCCGATCATCGCCTGTGGCTCTATGCCCCAGGACATCCAGAGTTTGGCGAGCGCATATTCTGTGATAAAGATCGCAGGCAAACAAAGGGACGGTTTTTTCAATTGTTGAGTCGCGTTCTCTTCGTCTTCTGGTTTGGGATACAACAGGTTACGTATATCTAGATGAAGCGCTTCTTGCAGAAGTTTAGCGAAACGATCTATCAAGTCACGAAATGCTGGTTCAATTTCGTACAGTTGTCGTGCCATACCAGGATACTGCGATCCTCCTCCCGGAAATAGGAAAACGATGGATCGATGTATTGTATCCTGAACACCTGTAAAAACAGAGGCACTCGCAGGTATTTTTAGCTGTTGTGCTATGTCTTCATGGTTGGTGCCTATAACGAAGCGTCGGTGTTGAAATGACTCACGTCCAACCTGACTGGTATAGGCAATATCGGCAAGTGCCTGTTCGGGGTGTTCTTGCAAATGACAAGCCAGATTTTGTGAAGCAGTATCCAGTGCAGTTCTCGTTTTTGTGGAGAGCAAAAGCAGTTGATAGGGACGTGATGGCCCAGATGGTGTTTGTGCGGGTGCTTCTTCTAGAATGACATGAGCATTTGTGCCACCCAGACCAAAAGCGCTTACCCCGGCACGCCTGGGCAATTTATTAGTATGCCAGGGAGTGAGTTTTGTGTTCACATAAAAAGGGCTATTCTGAAAGTCAATCTTGGGGTTAGGGGTGGCAAAGTTGATACTGGGTAACATTTTTTGATGCTTCAGCGACAACACCGCTTTAATCAAGCTCGCAATCCCGGCAGCAGAATCCAGGTGTCCGATGTTTGGTTTAAGTGTTCCCAATGCACAAAAGTTTTTCTTTTCGGTTTTTAGACGAAATGCCTGTGTGAGAGCTGCGACCTCTATCGGATCTCCTAGCACCGTCCCGGTTCCATGTGTCTCAATATAGGTAATAGTTTCAGGATGGACATTGGCAAGCGCCTGGGCCATCACGATTGCCTCAGCCTGGCCATCAATACCAGGGGCTGTGAAGCCAACCTTGTTCGCACCATCGTTAGTAACTGCGCTGCCCTTAATGACAGCATAAATGGTATCGCCGTCTGCCAGAGCATCGCTAAGACGTTTAAGCACGACCGCCGCGACGCCATTACCTGCGATTGTTCCACCTGCCTGTGCATCAAATGTGCGGCAATGACCGTTTGGGGAAAGGGCGTCACCTTCTTCGTGAAGATGGCCTGTTTTCTGTGGCACACTAACGGCAACCCCGCCTGCCAGCGCGATATCACATTGGTAACTCAGCAAGCCCTGGCAGGCAAAATGGGTGGCGACTAGCGAGGAAGAGCAGGCGCTTTGGATAGTTACTCCTGGCCCTTTTAAATCAAGTTTGTAGGAAACGCGTGTGGAGAGAAACTCCTTCTCATTGCCGAGCATTAATTGATGATCAGTCATTGTCGAGATGATATCTGGGCGAGAGAGTAAATTAAACCAGAGGTAAGCACTCCTACTGGCACTTGCATAGACCCCGATCACGCCTTCGTACTTTTTAGCTGTATACCCGGCGTTCTCCAGGGCACTCCAGGCACATTCCAAAAAGACACGTTGTTGAGGGTCTATGAGTTCTGCTTCACGTGGGGAGTAACCGAAGAAAGAAGCATCAAAGAAGTCTGCATTTTCAAGTCTGGCCCCGGCTCGCACATAATCTGGGTCACACAAGAGTTCAGGAGCGACTCCCAGTTGTGCCATTTCTTCGTCACTCAAAAACGTGACAGATTCTTTGCCGTCGCTCAAATTTTGCCAGAACTCTTCAATATTTCTGGCATGAGGGAAGCGCCCATCCAGACCGATAACAGCAATACTTTCAACATCGCTGACATTTTCATCAAAATCATCTGTATTCATGCGTTCTTTCTCCCTCTCTGAAGCTGTGTTTTATTTTTGCTGATCGATTGACGTTGGAGTTGAGCACGCTCAAGCCGTTTTTGTAAATGTGTTTGTTCTTGCTGACCAGTCTCTAAATATTCAGCTAATGCTTGAATGGTTGTATATTGAAACATGTCAATAATGTCTAGTGGCTGGTGAAGAAGCGTGCGAATGCGCTCACATACCTTGAGCAGCAATAACGAGTGACCTCCCAGGTCAAAAAAACTGTCGTGAATACCTACGGTTTGAATGCCTAGCGTCTCCTGCCATATAACCACGAGCTGGCGCTCAATCTCACTTGTTGGTGTACTCCCTTTATGTTCTTTGGCTGGATCTGCCAGTGCTACCAGAGGAAGGGCGGTTCGGTCGATTTTCCCATTAGGAGTAAGAGGAAATTCCTTCAAGAAAAGGATAGTTGTCGGAAGCATGTAGTAAGGAATCCGTTCTTTGAGATACAGACGTAATTCCTCAATTGTTACTTCTTTGGAACGAGGGATAATGTAAGCTTGCAGGCGTTTTTCCCTATTATGCTCATCATCGACGACAACGATGTTTTCGCGTACCTGATGATGTTGAGACAGAACTGCTTCAATTTCGCCAGTCTCAATGCGAAACCCGCGTATTTTGATCTGGTGATCATAACGTCCAATAAACTCCAGTGTACTATCGGGACGATACCGTACGAGATCGCCTGTTTTGTAGAGACGCTGGCCTGGTTGCTGAGCAAAAGGATGAGGAATAAACTGTGTTGCGGTGAAATCAGGGCGGTTGAGATATCCCCGTGCTAAACTCAGTCCTCCAATGAACAACTCTCCGATATGTCCATTAGGAACAGGCTGGAGTTCTGCATCGAGCACGTAGACTTGAACATTCGCTATAGGTCGACCAATTGTAGGGAGTTGTGTAGGTTCTGTTGTCGGAGAAATAAGGCCCGCACTTGTTACAACTGTCGCTTCCGTTGGCCCATAGTGATTTATCAGGGCGAAAGGTAAGTTTGGGGCTGGATAGACACGGAGACGATCACCGCCTGTTAGCAAAGCACGGAGCGGTGTCTGTGCCGGCCATGTTTCTTCTAGCACACGTTCAGCTAATGGGGTCGGTAAGAAACTGATAGTGATTTCCTTTGCCAGCAACCAGTCTTTTAGTAGTGGCGGTGAGAGGCGCGTCTGCTTATCAGGAAAAAAGAGACATGCACCAGCACACAGGTAGGGCCAGATCTCCCAGACTGTTGCATCAAAACCGAAGCCTGCCAGGTGGGTGGCGCGATCAACAGGTGTTATCTCATACACACGTTGGTGCCAACTCACAAGATTAAGCAGGCTTCCATGGCTGATCTCAACACCCTTAGGTCTGCCTGTAGAACCGGAGGTGTAGATTATATAGGCTAGGTTCTCTGGTAAGATGATAGGTGTAAGATTAGTAGCAGGCTGGTCTGCTATGTAAGTCTCCCAGTCATTGTCCAGAGAGAGGAGTGGCCAGTTACGTTGCTCAGGCAAACCAGGTTTGAGATGCTCTAGCGTTAAAACGGCAAGTACCTGGGCATCATTGAGCATAAATGCTTTACGATCTTGTGGATAATCTGGATCAAGCGGGATATAGACGCCGCCAGCTTTGAGGATAGCCAGTAAGCCTATCAGCATTTCGAATGAAGGGGTGATGCAGATTCCTACCCGCATTTCTGGCCCAATACCCAGGCTACGCAAGTAGTGGGCGAGTTGATTCGATTTTCTGTTAAGTTCCTGGTAGGATACTGTTGCTTCTTCACACATTACTGCTGGCCCAGATGGGTTTATTGTCGCTTGAAGTTCAAAGAGTTGATGTACGCAGTATTCTTGTGAATAAGGGTAAGCAGTTGTATTCCATTCAATGAGTATCTGTCGTTGTTCTTCTGGGGTGAGTAGAGAAAGAGTGGCAATAGATTGCTCTGGATCACGCACAATTTGTTCCAGGAGCATCAGATAATATTGAGCCATCCGCTGCATGGTCTCAGAGGAAAAGAGGTCTACATTATATTCAAAAGAACCAAGTAAACCGCCATGTGCCTCGACCATTGAACAGGTGATATCAAATTGAGCTACGCGCTGTTTTAATGCAATAGATTCGAGATCAAGGCCATTTAGATGCAGGTGTGCTTCTGATTCGTTTAGCGCAAATGAAGTCAAACCCTCTTCATGGAGATAATATGCCTTTTGCAAGACAAATACGATCTGAAAGAGAGGAAAACGGCTGATATCGTGCTGTCCTTGTAAGTGCTCTACCATGAGAGAAAACGGATAGTCCTGATGCTCAAATGCCTCTAGAACCATCAAGCGAATGCGTTGGAGCAAGGTTGTAAAGCCTGGTTTGCCAGCCAGGTTGGCACGCATCGGAAGCATGTTGACAAAGTAGCCTACTACATTCATAAATTCGGCCTGATTACGTCCGGCGGTTGGTGTTCCTACGATGATATCGTCTTGATTACTGAGGCGGTGCAGCAAAACCATAAAAGCGGTCAGGAGCGTCGTATAGAGCGTGACGCCTGCCTGTTCACTAAGCTGTTTGAGGGCGGTAGTCAGATCTGGATTGACCTTTAGTGTCTGTGAGGCCCCTTTGTAGGTTTGTACTGGTGGTCGTGACCCAGTAAGCGGCAGATCAAGTGTTGGATACGGTTGAGCCAGTTGCCGTTGCCAGTATTCCCGCAAATGGTTACTGCGTGGACTTTCCAACGCTGCTGACTGTCCGCGTACAAAATCCTGGTAGCTTAATGTGAGAGTTGGGAAATGCACTGGACATCCGTTCCGTTCAGCTTGATACTGTTCGCCCAGTTCTTTGATGAGAACGGTCAGGGACCAGAAGTCGATAATGATATGATGTGCGTTGAGCAACAACACATGCTCTGTTTCAGCACATGTAAAGAGAGAGGCCCGGAAGACAGGCCCTTGTAGTAGATCAAAAGGACGATGCGCCTCCTGAACCAATCGCTCATCTATCTCATTCTGACTCCAATGTGTAGCATCCAACGTGAGTAATTTCATTGTAACGGTGGGGTGGATCAATTGTTTGACTTCATTTGCTGTTGGAGTAAAGGTAGTACGCAGTGATGGATGACGATCCGTTAGTCGTTGTAATGCTTTCTCAAGAGATGGAACATGCAGGGATGAGCGAATGCGTGCTGCGAATATCACGTTATAGGCCGGGCTTGTGGGGGAAAGCTGATAGAGAAACCAGATACCGCGTTGTCCAAAGGAGAGCGGGAGTTCAAGAGCCTTTCCGGGTATGGCTATCCCATTTTGTGGCTCGATAGAGTCCCTTCCCTGCGCACCTTTTTCTGGCACAAGCGTCGTCTGCGTCAAGAGTTCCTGCGTGGCCTCTGTAATGAGTTGTGTGATGGTGGGGTTCTTTAAGAAGCGCACAACAGGAGCCTGTATGCCCAGACGTACTTCAAACGCATTTTTCAATTCCATTGCCATTAATGAGTCAAGCCCAAGCGTATTCAGCGGGACCTGTAAATCCAGTCGTGCCAACGGAACACGAAACGTTTGACTTATGATTTCTTTAACCTGCGTAGCCACGATTTCATCGCGTTCTTGTGGTGAAATCATATGCAATTGTGCCAATATTGGTATGCTCTGCTCAGATGAAGGTGCGATTGAATGATGACGATCTTCCTGGATGTCTGCAAGCAATTTTCGGCGGCTACTCTGAGCTTCATAAATTGCTTTAAAGGTCTTCCAGTCGATGCTGGCAACTGTGCGTTGGAAAACGGAAGCATTGAGCAGCCTGCCCAATGCGTGCAATCCTTGCTCAATTGTGAAGGCTTGTAGACCCTGTAAGGACATCTGATGGGCTATATCTTCTTGCGAAGCCATACC
>ODAK010006023.1_pt1 | contig 12267 bp, 11 predicted proteins | sample 1539591 | NCBI WGS metagenome assembly ODAK01 (sample SAMEA3539303, study PRJEB22396) | soil metagenome | biome: tundra; feature: field; material: soil | place: USA | collected 2010-05 | depth 0.15 m | reverse complement strand
AATCCGCCGTGATGTGCATCCTTCCTGCCAAGGAGGTCCTAATGAGCGGGCGCTCCTGGGCTTGGCCGATCCAGCGAGCGTTGGTCATCGATTCACTCGATCCGGGGCGCGCTACCGTGCTTGCCGACTGGAAAACGCCCCGCCCGATGAATACCCGTCTGGGCCCTGACAAGGGCATTGTGTTGCCGGCGAGGATCGTCTTCGTCCTGTGCGGACACCAAAACGCGGATTACTGGATCGCCAACCGCACATTGGTTAGCAATGACCGAGATGGACCCGCGAGAGGTTTCTCGGTGCTCTCGGCGTCAGACGATCGCATCAATGACTTTCACTCGTGCAACCTTACCTTCAGTTGGGACTGAAGGTTGGCGTGTGAAGATGACGCTCCCATGAGTTTCAATCTCCAGCGACCCGCGTTCGAGCCCGAGACCCGCCGGCTTTCCCCGCCTCCATCCGTTCGTTGCGTGCTCGCCTGACCATGCCGAGGCTAACCTTCATTCACCCCGACGGCAGTCGACGGATCGTCGACGCGACGGTCGGCAAGTCGGTCATGGAGGCGGCGCGGGCCAACGATGTCCGCGGCATCCGCGCCGAATGCGGCGGCGAATGTGCGTGCTCGACGTGCCATTGCTATGTGGACACGAGCTGGATCGGACGCCTTCCTCCCGCCAAGGACGACGAGGCCGGCCTCGTCGAGTTTGCGTGGGAGCCCAAGGTCGGCAGCAGACTGACCTGCCAGCTTCTGGTCACCGAGGCCCTCGACGGCCTCATCCTCCATCTTCCCGAGCGGCAGTTGTGATTGATCTGTCAATCCGGGCCTTGAATAGCTCCTGAGGTGATTCATGTGGACTAAGGTGGCGGACCCAGGCGCAGTTGCGAATGGGTCGCTATTGCGCGTGGAAGCGGCTGGCAAGGCGTTGGCGCTGGCGTCCGTCGACGGTCGCGTCACCGCTCTGGACGATCTCTGTCCTCACTTTGGCGCTTCCCTTTCGGATGGATCTATCGAAGGCAGCGTAGTGGTATGCCCGTGGCATGGCCGCGAGTACGATCTGCTTACCGGGCGGTGCATTGGCTTCCAAGACGTGAATGCCTACCCCGTCGAAGTTCGCGAAGACGGCATTTTCGTCCTGATCTCTGCGTAGGCGACACGACTCGAGGACCCATGAACAGCAGCGTGCCCATGATCGATCCGATTTCGCGCCTCCTGCGGGAACGGGACGTTCTCATCGCCGACGGCGCCATGGGAACCAATCTCTTCGCGTTAGGCCTGCAGAACGGTGCACCGGGAGAACTTTGGAATGTCGAGCAGCCCGACAGCGTCAGGTCGGTCTATCGAGGATTCGTCGATTCGGGCTCCGACATCATTCTCACCAACACCTTCGGGGCAAACCGGTTTCGGTTCGCGCTGCACAAGTTGCAAGGGCGCGTGCGCGAACTGAACATGGCGGCTACGGAGCTCGCACGAGCCGTGGCAGACGGGGCGGGACGCCCGGTGATCGTTGCGGGTGCCATGGGCCCGACCGGCGACGTCTTGGAGCCGCTCGGTCCGCGCACGTCCGCAGAGGCGGAAGAAGCCTTCCACGAACAGGCAGAGGCGCTTCGAGACGGCGGAGCGGACATCGCCTGGATCGAGACGATGTTCGACGACAACGAGTTGGAGGCGGCGGTTCGTGGCGCCATCCGGGCGGGGCTGCCATTCGTCGCCACGATGACATTCGATACCGGCGGCCACACGATGATGGGCGTTCGACCCATTGATGCAATGCGGCGGTCAAAGGGTCTACCCGGCAAACCGTTGGCCTTTGGTGCCAACTGCGGCGTCGGGCCGGCGCAACTGCTCGACTCTGTACTCGGCCTGGCGCAAGGCGCCGCCGCGGAAGACATCATCGTCGCAAAGAGCAACTGCGGCTTGCCAATGATGGGCGACGACATGAAGGTTCGCTACAACGGTACCCCGGAAATCATGGCTGCCTACGCCAAGCTAGCCCGCGACGCCGGCGCGCGAATCATTGGAGGGTGCTGCGGCACCACGCCCGAGCACGTCAGGGCAATGGCCGAGGCACTGGCCAGCAGCAGCAAAGAGGCGGCACCGAGCTACGAAAAGATCGAGCGAGCGCTCGGCCCGGTAAGAAAGAACACCACCCAGGCAGGCACCTCGCGACGTACAGCCCGGTCCATGTGAATCGGCATGGCGCCCGACGCGGCGCGGGAAGGAGCCAATTCGAATGAATGCTTCAACAGATGATTTGGGCCAACAGCTCGCGGCCATCAAGGGCGCGAAGCTCATCAAGAGCTTCTGCTATACGTGCCCTTGGCAATGTCCGACGGAAATCCTTGTCCGCGATGGCAAGGTCGTCTACCACAAGGGAAACCCGGCGTCACCAAACAACATCGGTTCCCGCTGTGCCAAGGGAATGGCGAGCTCCTACCTGACTCGTGACCCCGACCGGCTCAAATACCCGATGCTTCGCACGAACGCGAAGGGAAAGCCCGGCCAGTTCAAGCGCATCTCATGGGACGAGGCGTTCAAGTACATCGCCGAAAAGCTCACAGTCATCCGCGACAAGTGGGGCCCGGAGGCGGTTGCCTACACCTGCCATCACGATCCCAATACGATCTTCTTTCGCCATCTGCTCGGCGACCTTTACGGCTCTCCCAACAACTACACGCATACGTCCGGCTGCGAACAGGACCGCCGCGCCGCCTGCCTGACCCTGTTCGGGCATGTCTTCCCGATGCATGACTTCGCCAATTCGCGATACGTCATGTTGTGGGGCATGAACAACCTTGGCGCCAACCAGGGCCTCTGGGAGAGCCGGGCGCTCATCGATGCGCACAAAGGGGGTGCGAAACTCGTTGTGGTCGACCCCAACTTCACGGAGACTGCGCAGAAGGCGGACGAATGGATTCCCATACGTCCAGGAACCGACGGCGCGATGGCGCTCGCGATGTGCAGCGTCATCGTCGAGGAGGAGCTCTTCGATCGCGACTTCGTGACGCGGTACTGCGAGGGGTTCGACGGATTCCGCGAGCACCTGCGCGATAAGGGCTACACCCCCGCCTGGGCCGAGTCGATCTGCGGCATCCCCGCGCACACCATCGCCCGCCTCGCCCGCGAGTTCGCCGCCACCAAGCCGGCCATGTCCGCGATCTTCAAGGGGTCGGGCTACTACACGAACGGGGCCGACGCCGCGCGTGCCTGCTACATCCTCAATGCGCTTTGCGGCGAAGTGGACAAGCCAGGAAACCTCAATCTGAAGGAGTGGGCCCCTCTCGGACCGCCGGTCATCATTCCCGACGAGGCGAAGACGCAACCGAAGCGCCCTCCCCTGCACTTGGCCATGGGCTATCCGCTCGCGCCCGACCTGCCCAACTCGCGCTTGCCGGATGCAGTCATCGATGGCAACCCCTATCCGGTGAAGGGCCTATTCGTCCAGTCGACGAATCCGGTCATGAGCGATCCGAACCGAGATCGCGTCCAGGAGATGTTCCGTCACCTTGAACTCGGCGTTGCGATCGAGATTTTCATGAGCGAGACCGCGCTCGAGTGCGACATCGTTCTTCCGGAAACCTCGTTCTACGAGCACGCCGAGATCCGCAACGGAATGTGGCTCGGGCCCGAGGTGATCATCTGCCAACCGGCGGTCCCCCCTGTTGGCGAGGCCAAGCCTCTGTACGACATCGTCAAGGGAATTGCGACGGAGCTCGGCTGGGGGCATCACTTTCCCTACGAGAAATGGGAAGACTGGGGCGAACTGATGCTGAAAGACATCCCGATCAGCCTCGACGAGCTCAAGGAACAGGGCTTCTGGGCTGGACCTGTTCGGTACAACCGTGTTCCGGAGGGATTGCCGACGCCATCAAAGAAGGTCGAGATCCGCTCTCAGGCCTACGCCGACGCAGGATTCGATCCGTACCCTATCTACACGGAACGCTCGGTCTTCCCCGATGATCAGTTTCCGCTGCAGCTGACGCACTCGAAGCTCAGCATGCACTGCAATCTCGTCACGCAGAACAACCCATTCCTGATGGAGATATGCGGCGAAAACTGGGTGGAGATCAATCGGATCGATGCTCAGAAATACGGCATCCAGAACGATGCCTATGCAATCGTCGAGTCGCCGAAGGACAGCATCCGGATCAAGGCCAAGGTTGTTGAGGGGCTGGTGCCGGGCTGCGTGAGCGTACGGCATGGTCACGGGTTCGGTCATTGGGCCATGGGATCCGTCGCCAAGGGTCGTGGCGCACATTCGAACAACCTCATGGAGTCTCACACGAACCCGATCACGGGGGCGAATTGCTACAACGAGTGCAAGGTGCGCGTTCGTCCTGCGCCGAGCTGACGCCCGAAGGAAGATCACCGCGCCCTACGCCAGACGGGAGAACGACTTGCAATACGGGTTCTATTTCGATCACGAGCGCTGCGTGAAGTGCCACGCCTGCGAAATCGCCTGCAAGACCTGGAACGAAGTGGAGATCGGGCCGCGCTGGCGCGAGGTGGTCAAGATCGAATCGGGGACGTACCCCGACGTGCACGCCATGAACGTCTCGATGGCCTGCATGCATTGCGGCGATGCCCCATGCAAGACGGCATGCCCGGTTTCTGCAATCAGCAAGAGCGCGCAGAACGGACTCGTCACTGTCGATCCGAACAAGTGCATCGGATGCGGGTTCTGTGCATGGGCCTGCCCGTTCGGCGCGCCCCAGTTGTCGGCAGCTGCGGGCAAGATGGAAAAATGCAATTTCTGCCAGACCCCAGGCAAGACACGACCCCTGGGGATGCCGCGCGCCTGCGAGGAGATCTGTCCGACGGGGGCCATCCAATCCGGTCCGATGACTGCCCTGGCCACTCAAGGACGCATGAGGGCTGCTGCCAAGGCAAGCGGCTCGGTGCCGGGGCTGCCTCCGACCGTCCTTGATGCGCAGCGACGATTCGGTACTCCGAACTGAGTCGTCCCGACGGCGTCCGCGGGATGGATGTGCCGCCGGGGAGCGGGCCAAAGTGGGGGCTACGCGACCTTCTTGAGCAGATACGCGTTGAGCTCGGGGTCGGGGAGCGGGCTGGGCGTTCGTAGTGGAATCGGGATGACATGGGGGGCAAGTCCTCATTTAAAACCTGAACGCGCACCTGCGCCAATAGGTGAGCGCCTTCATCGGACCAGCGCATCTGCCGCTTCTTCGCAAAGCGGGAGCTGACCAGGAGCTGACCCGCTGGTTGACCGCGAACTCGGCCATCGCACTGCTGATCGGCAAATCTTTTCGGTGGCGGCGAGCGTAGTTCGCCAGGTACCATCATTCAATTCGAGGTACCAGAACGTCTGGCGCAGGTTCCACCAGAGCGTCCAGTAACGGTTCTCGGGCAGCAGGCCGAACGCGTCGTGGGATCTGCTTGATGCGTGCCACCGCCTTGGCGGCTTTACCGTGCCAGACGAGCCATTTGGCGGACGCCCTGCGTGCGCGTGCTTGTCATGAAAGTGTCACGGATGCGAGCGCTTGCAAGATTAGACTCGTCGACGGTTCTGCGCCTTTCGCCCGGCGGCACATCCCGGTTACTGGCCAATTGCACAGCAAGGACTCAAAGTGATGGACAAGCAGTACAACGTGCTCTTCATATGCACAGGAAATTCGGCACGTTCGATCATGGCCGAAGGGCTGATGAACAGCCTCGGGCAGCCAAAGTTTCGTGCATTTTCGGCGGGAAGTCATCCGAAGGGCGAGGTCCATCCGCTGGCGTTGGATGCTCTCAAGCGCCTGAAGATTCCGAGCGACGGCTTCCGGAGCAAAGCGTGGGAGGAATTCGCGGCGCCGAATGCCCCAAGGCTCGACTTCGTTTTCACCGTTTGCGACAAGGCTGCAGGCGAGGCCTGCCCTCTCTGGCCGGGTCAGCCGATGACCGCTCATTGGGGCGTTCCCGATCCTGCGGCGGTGGCGGGCACACAGGAGCAGCAAACCAAAGCGTTTCTCGAGACATCAGTGATATTGAGGCGTCGAATCGAGTTAATGTTGGCGCTTCCGCTTGCCAGCTTGGATGTCCTCGTGATCCAACGCCAGATAAGTGGGATTGGCAAACGCTAATTTCCACAACCAGTCTTTTGGAGATTGGTCGTCGGATTTCCGATATCGAGCTCACGAGGTAACGGAAGGATTCTTCAATCCCTGCATTACTGCCATGTGACAAAACCGAGGCAGAACGAGGCAGTTGATGCAGGCTATCAGCGTCTGATGGCACGGGAAACGGGGAGTCGGGCAGCAAGAGCGTCGACGTCATCGTCGACCAAGGCGCCGGGTTGGAGGCAGGGAAACGTATCCGTGGCCACCGCCAGCCAGCTCTGCAGCGGTCCTGCATGAGCCCATCGACACGGCAAGCAGCGCTGCCGGACCTATAAATTCCGCGCCACAAAGCCCTACCCAGGGTCGTCCGCTAGTGAGGCCGAGATCGTGCGCAGATGTTGGAGGAAGCCGTTAAAAGGGTGGGACGCCAGCGTGCGTCGAGCTATCGTTCCGGTGCGGATCCCACGAACGGGAGGCGCTATGCGATGCACGGTTGTTCTTGAATTCGACGGTGGCGAAGCGGCGAAGCAGCTTCGGTGAGCAAAGTGGAGCTGGTGCGACTGCACCGAAAAACTACGACTCTAATTCCAGGCGATGTCGGCCAGTCCATCAAGGGCCAGCTGATGCGCTGGAGCCACATCGGTGCGCACTGCCTTGTCCAAGTCCGAGCTGCACTCTTGAACCGCGAGCTCGACGAACTCGCCCAGCGTCGGCCTACATGGATCGGCAAGCGACGTGTTTCCTGGACTTCGCAGCAATCGTCCCACCCTTTTTAGCGGCTTCCACCGACAGCGGCCCAACGCATTGGTTTCACGCTCGACGAAGTGACCCAGTTGCTGCAACTGGAGGGCGGCATGCGCTGCGCGCAGGCGCGCGAGATCGGCGCCGGCAAGCTGGCCGACGTGCGCCTGCGGCTCGCGGACCTGCAATGCATGGAAGCAGTGTTGAGCCGGCTCGTGGACCGCTGCGGTTCGACTCGAGGGCCAGGCCGGTTCGGTGCCCGCTCATCGCGTCCTTGCAGGAGGTGCGTTGAATGTTCGCGAATGCGTTCGCCTCGCATTGCGCGTGACCGACCTTGCCATCGCACTCGCCCGGCGCCGCTGAAGGTGCGCTGGCGGTCCACGTGACGGTGTCGAGTACTGTTACTGCACTCGCCCATTTGCGGAACCACCGCCAAGCTCGGAGACGAACAGCGAAGGCGACGGCCGCAGTCCCGCGGAGGCCTTTCGTTTGGCGACCGTGCCGACGTTGACACAGCAGACGGCCGCTTCGCCATTCTCCAGACCGCACAGGCTGTGCATCCTGGGCGACGCCATCGCCTGCCCGCTGGTCAAACCAGCGCCGAAGCCCATCGCATGGGCGCCAAGCAGTATGTTTTGAATCGCCGCCCCCATGGACACCATGCGCTCCAGCGCCGGCGTGTTGGGTTCGCGCCGGCCCAGACGGGCCACCGCAATCAGCAGCAACGGTGCGCGGTGCGCCTTCTCTTGGGCCGACCCGATCTGCTCCAGCGTCGCGCCGGGGTCACGGTCGATCAAGGCAAGCGCGAACACCTCGGCAAGGCGATGCCGTTGGGCGGCCGGGACGATGATGAATCGCCACGGCGTCAAACGCCCATGATCTGGCGCCGCAACCGCCAATGACAGCAAGGCATGGAGTTGCTCTGCGGACGGACCCGGCTCGACGAGTCGCTTCGGCGAGACGTTCTGACGCGAGTGGATCAGTGCCTGTGTGAGGGCAAATGTCTCTCCATCGACTCCCTCCGGCTCGTCGTCGCATAGACGAGGGAGGCTATCGCCATTGGCGTCAGGAACACGAGCACGCTCGAGGTTCATAAGTTCGCAATCCTCGCAAAGAAGGGGTGCCCGCGGGCACCCCTATAAACCCGGAGCGCCGCGCCGGGTGGAGACATTGTTGCTTGCCTCGGCTCAAGTGATGCGGCGGTCCTTCAGGCTGACCGTCCGCTTCCATTCGTCCACCGTGCCGACGCGGCGGATGTCGCCCCAGGTGCCCTTGTAGTAGGGCACCACGTTGCGGTCCACCCACGAGGTGACGACATGGCCGTGCACGCCCTTGATGTAGCCGAAGAGCATGAAGGTCTGTCCGGGCTTGGCGGAGCCCAGCGGATAGGCCATCGCGTAGGTGCTTCCGAAGTCGTTCCAGACTTCCACCACGTCACCCGGGTCGACGCCGAGCCCCTTCGCGTCGTCCGGATTTATCTCCAGGAAGGCCAGCGGGAAGCGGTCGCGCACGAAGCTGTTGAACTCGTCGTGGTAGGCGGTCTGCCAGACCTCGTTGGCGCGGCCGCCGTTGATCCAGAATTTGTATTTGGCCTTCTGCCCGGCCACCATCTCCGGCAAGCCGTTCCAGGGAGCGGGCTTGAAGTACGCGCGGCCGTCCGCGGTGCTGAACTTGTTGTCGGTGTAGATCATCTCGGTGCCGACGAGCTTGTCGCCCTGGACCTCCTTGATCGGCAACTGCACGCCGTTCGTGCCGGCCTTGCGCAGCAGCGCATAGGTGGCGAGATACCCGGTGTCGCCGCCCTGGCTGTCGATCGGGCCGACGCCGGGACGCCCCGCGCGGCGAAAGCCGTCGTCGAAGGCGTCCTCCTCGGTCTTCCAGTCGAAGCCCTCGAAACGCTTGGCCATCGCCGCGTTGCCTTCCTTCGTGTACATCGCCTTCAGCGTGTTGGCGATGTCGGCGGCGATCAGGCAATCCGGCTTGGCCGAGCCCGGCGGGTCCATGAATTTCTCCGACAGGCGCAGCCGCCGCTCGCCGTTCATCGAGGTCAGGTTCATCTCGCCCGGCTGCGCCGCCGGGAACATCAGGTGCGCCTCTTCGGCGATCGTCGTCGGGTAGAGGTTCATCGCGGCCACGAACATGCCGCCCTTGTTCTTGCAGGCGTCGTAGATGACATCGACCATCTGCTCGGCAGTCACGCCGCGCGCCTTGGCCATCGCCTCGCTGACGATCTCGGCGCGCCGGTGCAGCACCTGCTGGTGCTGCTCGGCGTTGAGCGTGGTCTGGAACGGGTTCGTGCCCCACAGCGTGTACATCAGGCCGCGCCCGGCAATGACCTCCTGGTCGATGTAGATCTTGTGGTCGCCCGGGTAGGGGGGCCGCGTGTAGCCTTCCTGGTGGCCACCCATGCGGCAGACGCCGGCGCCGCGGCGACCGACGTTGTGCGTGGCAATCGCCAGGCTGACCAGCGCGCTCTGGATGACGTAGTTGTCGTTGCCCCAGATGATGCCTTTCTCGTAGGCATGGAAGCTGCGCGGGCGGTGGCCGCTTGTCTTGGGCTTGTAGGCCCACTCGGCGGCCTGGCGAATCTTCGCTGCCGGCACGCCGGTCGCCTTCTCGGCATCCTCGAGCGACATGCGGTTGGTCTTGACGGCGTCGTCGAAGCCGCTGGTGTGCTCGGCGATGAAGGCCTTGTCGTGCCAGCCCTGCTCGACGACGTAGGTGAACAGCGCGTTGAACAGCGCCGTGTCGGTGCCGGGCTGGATGTCGAGGTGCAGCACGTTGCCCTGGCCGGCCACCTGCTCGGCGATCGCCACCGTGGCCGAGCGGCGCGGGTCGATGATGACGATCTTCGCCGCCGCCGCGCTTTCGCCGGGGAACCATTTCTTCTTCTTGTCCACCGAGCTGCCGTTGAGGTTGGGCACCCAGTGGTTGAGGAAGTAGTTGGTCTGCGTCTCGTACGAATTGCAGCCGGTGGCGACGATGCAGTCGGCGAGCTGCGCGTCCTCGTAGCTGTTGTTCAGCTCGCCGATGCCCATGTCGCGCGTGGCGTGGCACTCCGAGTTGTAGGCCGGCCGGTTGTGGATGCGCACCATCGGCGTCTGGATGGCGCTGAACATCAGCTTGCCGGTGCCCCAGGTGTTCTCGAAGCCGCCGCCGGCGCCACCATGGTCGAAGCAGTCGAACAGGATGCCGCTGGGGCCGTCGCTGTCGAGGATCTTCTTCGTCAGCCCGGCATAGATCGCCAGCGCGTTGCCCCAGCTCGTCTCGAGTTGCTGGTCGGTGTGCGACAGGCGCGGGTTCTTCAGCCGCTCGCGGCTGATGCCGTCGTGGGCGTACATGTACGACGCCATCTTGCCGCCGCGGGTCGAGGACAGGCCGCCGTTGACGACGCATTCCTTGTCCGGCACGACCATGATGTTCCAGCGCTTGCCGGCCTTGTCGGTGATCGTGTTCGTCATGGCGCGCGTCATCGTGATCGCGAGCGGCGGCAACTGGCGCGTGAAGTCCACGCCGAGCGCGTTCTGGCCGGCGGCGCGGCCGCCTTCGCGGGTGGCGTCCCACTTGTACACGTGGTAGCCGCAGCCCACGATGCAGAAGTGGCAGGTCATGTTCGTCTTCGCTGCATCCTTGGGCGGCAGGGCGATGCGGTCGTTGGCTTGCGTGCTCATGGTCGCGGCCCCTTCAAAGGATGTTGGCCTGGCGGCCGTAGATCAGGCCGTCGATGCCGACGGCGTTCACGGTGTCGCTGGCCGGGTCGTAGTCGAGCAGCACGCGCGGCAGGTTCTCGGTGGCCTGGCCGCAGATCATCTGGCCGCTGTGCTCGGCGTCGAACATCGAGAAGTGACAGCCGCACTTGAAGGTCTTGCTCTCGGCGTGGTACGCCACCGGGCAGCCCATGTGCGTGCACAGCGAGCTGTAGGCCACGATGTCGCCGTTCGGGCCCACGCCGCCAGCGACGGCGCTGCCCATGCGCAGCGCCACGCAGGGCGAACTCGGGTCGGGATAACTGAAGCTGACGGCGGTATTCACCGGCATGCCGGCTGCCTTGCCGACGCCGCGGCGCGGGTACGTCAGCGTCGTGCCGGTGCTGCCGGGCGCTGCCGCGGCCTGGGCGGCGCCGGGCACGAGGGCCACCCCGCCCGTGCCGACGGCGGCGGCGACACCGCCGGCCGACTTGAGGAATATGCGGCGGCCGAGTTTGAGCTCTTGCATGCTGTCTCCCGTTGTGATGGCTTGAGAGCGACATCACAGCGCAATCGCCGTGCCACGGCCCGGAGTGTTGTGAATCAAGGACTTGGCGCGGTGTCCTGCGGACTTGTCCGGATTGCGTAACGCGGTGCCGGTGCGATACGTTTCACTTCCGTAACGCAGGAGCCGGCGTTGAAGCGCAGAACATGGGTCGCGGCACACGCCGCCTGTATCGCCGCGGCCGCGCTGGCGCCACCAGCGTGGGCGCAGGCGCGGCTGCGTATCGGGCTGACCGCCGTGATGCTCGCCGACCAGGCGGCATTCCTGGCGCGTTGGGCGGCGTACCTGTCGGACCGACTGCAGGCTGGCGTGAGCTTCGCGACGCGCGACGAGTACCAACCGCTGCACGACATGCTGGGCGCCGGGCAGATCGACGCGCTGTGGACCTGCGGCTATCCGTACGTGCGATTCCAGTCGCGGCTGCGGCTGCTGGCGGTGCCGGTCTATCGCGGTCAGCCGACCTACCAGTCGTACCTGATCCGTCCGGCCGGCGTCGGCTCGCGCATTGGCGGCTACGCGGACCTGCGAGGCAAGGTTTTCGCGTACTCCGACCCGCTGTCGAACTCCGGCTGGCTGGTTGCGCAGGGCGAGTTCCAGACCGCCGGCCTGGTGCCGTCGCGCGACCTGAAGCGGACTTTCTTCGCCCATGGTCATCGCAACGTGGCCGAGGCGGTGGCGGTGGAGCTCGCCGACGCCGGCTCGATCGACGGCTACGTCTGGGAGACGATGCGCCTCCAGGGCATGACGGCCGCGCTGCGCACCGAGGTCGTCTGGAAGTCGCGCCTGCATGGCTTTCCGCCACTCGTGATGCGGGCGGATGAGGCACGGCCGGCGCTAGAGGCGCTGCGCGCGACGCTAATCGCGATGCAGGGCGACGCCGAAGGTCGCGCCTTGCTCGCCGCGCTGAACCTCGACGGCTTCATCGCCGGCAAGCCGTCGATCTTCGATTCGATCCACGCGCTGGCGCTGCGCGTGCCGGATTCGGGCGTGTCGGCGTGATGCTGTCGCGGTTGCCGTACCGCGTGCAGATCCCGTTCGGGCTCGCGCTGGCCGTCGTGCTCGGCGCCTTGATGGTGACCGCGGTGTCGGCGCGCTTCGGCGCCCAGGCGGCACGCGTCGAGACCCTGGCCACGGTGGAACGCGCGGCGCGGCTGGTCGGCGCGCAGGCCTTGCCGATGCTCGATGCCGACGACACCTGGCTCGTGTTCGCGCTGCTGCGCAGCA
>ODAK010006022.1_pt1 | contig 12267 bp, 9 predicted proteins | sample 1539591 | NCBI WGS metagenome assembly ODAK01 (sample SAMEA3539303, study PRJEB22396) | soil metagenome | biome: tundra; feature: field; material: soil | place: USA | collected 2010-05 | depth 0.15 m | reverse complement strand
AGCTCTACGTCCGACGGTACGCCCGTGGCAACGAGCGCTTTATCGTGGAGCTCTACGAGATGAACGATGCCACGGGTGCGTCGCACATCTACCAGGGTAGCCGCCGCCCAAATGCCGAGAAGGAACTTGCCAGCGGCTGCATTGCCAGTGTCACGCCAGCCGAGATACTCGCCGCCCGGGGCCGCAACTATCTGGTCGTTCGCAATGAGGATCCACAAGCGAAGCAAAGCGATGGGCTCATCGAGCTGGGCCGGAACGTGCTGAACAGACTCCCAGGCCAATGTGCGTTCGCCCCGATGAAGTAAACTCCTCAGTGCGGAAGGCAGCGCCGGTCGAGGAAGACTGCCGTCCTCCGATAGACGTGATCGCCCGGAATACGCCGGTGAATCGTTCTCTCGGTCAATCCTTCCTTATGTGGCTCCGTTGCAGTTTATCTAACGGTTGACGGAAGGCTCACGCCCATGGACCAAAGCTGGCCCTGGCATCCTGTCCGAACGCAAAAGGATCCGGGCGCCTCATGATGCTTCATCTATGCCCCCGAAACGGACTTAGGGGAAATCACTCCCGTGAAGTCGGCCAGCGTCCTGGATTCCGGCTGCTGCTGCCGACGCCTGATTTCCGGCGGGAAGGGCGTTTACCGTTACCGATCCTGCCCGCCGAACTGAAAACTGGTTGAATCGGGCGCGTCGAGACGCAGAGTGGGTAGGCACATGGTGGCCATCAGGAACGATCGATGAGACAGATGGCAATGTTCATGACTCTTGCTTTTCACTATCTTTTGCAATTCATCCTCAGAGTTGATGAATAAGAGCACTACCAGTAGGGAGGTTTCGAGATTTTCAGTTCGATCCTCAAAAAGGGTTGAAGCAGCCACTCTTTGCCAGAGAGTCGTGCCTCGGTTTTGAGATAGGCGAAGAGCACACGCGCGTCTTATGCAAGCGGCGTGGGTGCTTCAGCTTACCAACCGGTCGGGTGAGATAGGCATGAGCGCCCACGAGTCCATCGCGGCTCGGCCGCCTTCAACCTGCACGTGAAAACTCGTGGTCCCATGCTTGACTGTGTAGACGCGGCTGGTGAGCGCTTCGCGATTGCCCACGAACACCTCCAGGACCGAAGCGTCCAGCAGCAAGCGGATTGGTGCGGCGGGGGCATGGAAATCTATGCCGCCGCAACGGATCTCGCCGTTGTCGTCCGTGAGTTGCCACCCAGTCTCGCCGTTCACGTCGAGGCGAACGGTGATGCGCGTAACTAGCCCCGCAGGCGTAATGATCCACTCGTGTTGCAGGGTATCGAGCGAAGTCGAGAACGTGCCTTCGACTTCCTTTGCGGGTGTCATGAGCAGCGAGCCATCTGAATCGAGTGAAAGCATACGTGGATACACGATTCGTTGAGACTGCCAATACGGCAGTTCTTATGCCCGCCCTTATCACACCTTATAATCTACAGACAAAGGTCACACTCCGGCCCCTCGCAAAAAGTCTGCTACTGCGTCGACCACTAAAGGCTTGCAGAAGTAATAGCCTTGAATCTCGTCACAATGATTTTCCCGCAGGAACGACAATTGGGCTTCGTCTTCGACGCCTTCCGCAATCACCTTGAGCTTCAGTTGTTTTGCCATGGCGATGATGGCGGTGGTAATCGCCGCGTCATCAGGATTCAGGGCGACATCCCGAATAAATGAACGGTCGATTTTGAGCTTGCTAATCGGAAAGTGTTTCAAGTAGCTGAGGCTGGAGTAGCCGGTCCCAAAGTCGTCAATAGCTAGACTCAACCCCAGGGCCTTTAAATCCCGAAGAGTTGAGAAAGTTGCATTTGCATCCGAGAGAAGAAGGCTTTCCGTCAGCTCCAGTTCGAGGTATTGGGAAGCGAGGCCGGTCTCCAGGAGCACGCTGCCGATCAGTTTGCTGAAGTCCTCTTGGCGAAACTGCACCGCGGAGACATTGACAGCCACCGGCACGGCGCGAGGCCCTTCGTCGTGCCATTTCCGGGCTTGAGCGCAGGCCGTCCTGAGTACCCATTCGCCGATGGGCAGGATCAGGCCGCTGCGCTCCGCAATTCCAATGAACCTATCCGGTGGCACGAGGCCCAATTCCGGGTGTTGCCAGCGGAGGAGAGCTTCCAGTCCTGTGATCCTTCCGGTGCTAATATCCATCTGCGGTTGATACACCAGAAAGAATTCCTTTCTCTCGAGCGCCAGTCGCAAGCTACTTTCCAAGGCCAATCGCTCCATAATCCGAGCGTTCATTTCCTCAGTAAAGAACTGAAAGTTGTTACGTCCCCGATCCCTGGCGAAATACATGGCCGCATCGGCATTCTTGATCAGGGTTTCACCGTCCGCACCGTGTTCCGGGAAGATACTGATTCCAAGGCTGCAAGTAATCACCAACGAGTGACCTTGAACGGCGAATTCAGCGGTCATTGTATCCATGAATCGCTTGGCGGCAACTGCTGCTTCGGAGATGTCCTTTATACCGGTGAGAACAATGAGGAATTCATCCCCGTGTAGCCTGCCCATGTCTAGCCGGGCCACCGAATCTTGTTCGCGCACACATCTCTCAAGCCGTTTTGCGAATTCTTGCAGGAGAAGATCGCCGAAGGGGAGTCCGAACGCCTCGTTGACGTCTCTGAACCGGTCGAGATCTAGGAACAGAAGCGCAACTTTGTCCTTGCGCCGACGAGCACTGGCGAGCGCCTTTGTTAATCGATCCTGAAGAAGAATTCGGTTGGGCAGCCCCGTAAGAGCATCGTAGTAGGCTAAGTGTTGGACCTTTTCCTCGGCGGCTTTGCGGTCCGTGATGTCCGCCACTGTGCCTTCGTAATACAGCGTAGCGCCGCTGGCGTCGCGGACCACGCGCGCGTTCCCCAGCAACCACATCTTGCTGCCGTCCTTGCGATAGGCTTGATGCTCGAGGTCACGCACACTCCCTTTCTCCTCCACCAGGCGCTTGAACAGCTCGCGCGCGCCCGGATCCACATATCCCTGGCCGGCAACGTCGGTGCGGCCGGCCATCAACTCTTCCGGGAAGTCGTAGCCAAAGAGCCGGGCCAGCGCCGGGTTCGCGCTCAGCACTCTTCCGTCCGGGGTGGTCTGGTAGATGCCGATCACGGCCTCTTCGAATATCCGCCGGTACTTTTCCTCCGCCTGGCTCAGTGCCACTTCCGTCTTCTTCCTCCCGGTGATGTCTTCAAACATTGTCCACAGATGAGGTTCATCCCCAAAAACAAAGGGCGCGAAGTAGGCGTTGACCCAAAGCTCTTTGCCGAAGGTGGTGGCTATGTGGACCTCGCGATGGCAAAGCGCGCCGGTTGCCAGCGCTTCGTCTGCCAGGGTCAACAAACCGGATTGCCGCCAGGACTCCAGGTGGCGAAAGTTCTGCGCCCTTACCTGCTCGATGCCGACGCCGACCAGTTGGGCGCTGGCAGGGCTGGCGACCACCGCCTCCCCGGAGGCCTTGTAGACGACGATGCCGAGCGGCGATGTGTCCAGGATCGTTTGCATAAAGTGCAAGGCCCCGGCCATTCTCTTCTCTGCCTGCTTGCGCTCGCTGATATCGCGGATGGTGCAGACTATGTATTTGCGGTCCAGGTGGACGTAACGTAGACCCACTTCCACCGGGAAGGTTGAACCGTCCTTCCGCCGCTGGAGACCCTGGAACATTGCGTATCCCGACTTCAGCAATTCGCCGTCCACTCTTGCGCGCACAGTTTCGTCGATGGTGGGATCGATGTCGCGAACGCTCATGGATAGAAGTTCTTCGCGCGTGTAGTCAAGATTCAAACAGGCTCTTGCATTCACGTCGACCAGGCGCATCGTTTCCATGTCAACGACCTGAATCGTGTCGTTGGATTGATCCACCAACAGGCGGAAGAGCTTCAGTGCTTCCTCGGCCCGGGTGCGCTCGTCCCGTGCGGCCTTTTCTTCCAGGGCGCGGCTAACGGCGAATGGCAGGCGGCTCGGCCTGTCTTTGAGGATGTAGTCGGTAGCGCCCTGTTTGATGAATTCCGCCGCAGCCTCTTCGCCGATCGCGCCGGTGACGAGAAGGAAAGGGATGTCTTTCGTGGATCGCTTCAGAGCCTCCAGAGCATCCGTTCCGCTCCAGCCTGGCATCCGATGGTCTGAAAGAACAACATCGTAGGATCCAGATTCGAGCTTGCGGGAAAATTCCTCTCTCGTGCTCACCACGTCCGCCGCGACCTCGTATCCCGCATCCTGCAGCACACGCAAGTAAAGCTCGGCGTCCGCCGGTACATCCTCAGCACACAAGATGCGAAGCACCTTCGGCTGGGGCAGGTCAACATCGCTCTTCTGAGGCGCTTCCGGCTCGTTCTGCTTCATATTACTCCGTTGGCAGGCGGCGGAATATTGACTACCAGCCAGTAGAGGCCCAGTTGGCGGACGGCATCGCGGAACTCGTCGAAGTCCACCGGCTTCTGCACGTAGCCGTTCGCTCCCAGGTCGTAGCCAGTGATCAAATCCTTCTCCTCCCGCGAAGAGGTGAGAATAATCACCGGAATCCTCCGTGTCCGCGGGTCGCTCTTCAAGGCCCGGAGCACCTCCATCCCGTCCACCTTGGGCAGCTTCAGGTCCAGCAACACCAACTGTACGGGGCGGTCAAACGAGCGGCCCGTGTGGGGTCCCCGGCAAAACAGGAAGTCCAGCGCCTCTTCCCCATCCCGCGCCACATGGATACCGTTGCACAGCTTTCCTGCCCGCAGGGCATGCTGCGTCAGTTCCACGTCGTCCGGGTTGTCATCCACCAAAAGGATTTCCGCTTCGCGGATAAGATCCGTCATCATACTGCCGCCTCGCCTTCCACTCCGCGCCTCAGTGTAAAAGAGAACATTGCGCCCTTGTCCAGTTCCGCTTCCGCCCACACCCGCCCGCCATGCTTGTGCACAATCCGCTGCACCGTGGCCAGGCCCACCCCGGTTCCCTCGAAGTCCTCCGCCCGGTGCAGCCGCTGAAAGACGCCGAACAGCTTGTCGGCGTACTTCATGGAAAATCCGACGCCGTTATCGCGGACAAATACCAGTGTCTCTCCGTCCTGCTTGCGAGTCCCCACCTCGATGAGGGCCTTCGCCCGCGGCCGTGTGAACTTCAACGCGTTGCTGAGCAGGTTGGCGAACACCTGTTGGATGAGTCCCGCGTCGCACTCCACAAAAGGCAACTCCCCCACGCGCCACTCGATCTCCCGGCCCTGCGCCTCCCTTTCCAGGTTCCTCACGGCCCCCTCCACTACTCCCTTCAGTCCCACGATTTCCAGTTTCAACTCCGTTCGCCCCACACGCGACAGGCCCAACAAATCGTCCACCAACTCTCCGGCATGCCGCGCGCTCGCCCGGATGCGCCCGACCATCCGCTGCCCCTCGGCCGGCAGGTGCGGGGCAAACTCCTCTGCCAGGATCTTCGAAAAACCGTCCATATGCCGCAGCGGCGCGCGCAGGTCGTGCGAAACGGAATAGGTAAAGGCTTCCAGTTCACGGTTGGCGCTCTCCAGAGCCAGGGCGTGCTCCTTCAATTCCGCGTTGAGCTGCTGGAGTTGCGCCTCGGCGCGCTTGCGCTCGGTGATGTCGCGAATAGCGCCCGAAATCAGCGTACCTTCCGCGGTCTCCAGAGGGCTAAGTCTGACATCGATGGGAAACTCACGGTTGTCTTTGCTTAGGCCGTACAGTTCCAGATCCGCTCCCATCTCCCGCAACTGCGGGTGAGCGGAAAAATCTGCCCGTTGCTCCGCGTGCTCATGCCGGGAGCGTTCCGGTACTAGCATCTCAATCTTCCGCCCTATGAGCTCCTCTCTGCCGTAGCCAAAGAGCTTTTCAAGCTGAGCGTTGACCAGGACGATATCCCCATGCCGGTTCACGATCACCATGGCATCGGGCGCCGCTTCCAGAAGACCGCGGAACGTGGCCTCGGCCTTCTTGCGCTCGGTGATGTCCTCGATTGCCAGGAGAATCGACTCGGTGTTGTTGCCCAGGCGGAAGAGCGTGCGGGCATTGAGGAGCATGGTGCGGCGGCCAATGCCTGTGAAATCCTGCTCCACCTCGAAATCCTGAAACGAGGTGTGCCGCGGCAATATTTCTGCCAGCAGAGGCCGGAGCGCAGGAATATCCCACCGGCCGTTTTCCAATTCGTAGAGCGGTTTGCCCTCGGTCTCCTGGGGCGTTACCCGAAAGGTCTGATAAAAGGAGCGATTGGCCGACAGCACGCGCAACTCCGCGTCCAGAACCAGCAGCGGCTGGCGCACCGTGTCCACGATGTTCTCCGCATAGGCGCGGGCTTTCTCGGTAAGTTCGAGCTCGCGTTGCAGGGTAGCGGCGTTTCGGCGCACCAGGAACAGGACTGCTGTGAGAAGCCCCGCCAGCAATACGACAAGCCCCGTGAAAAGTGCAAGAGTTTGTGCGTTGCTGACGCGAAGTTCGTCGGAGCGGTGCTGCAAGAGTTGATTCTCCGCCGCCGCCATTTCCGCGATTGCGCTGCGGATCGCATCCATCGCCCGCTTGCCTTGCCCTGCGCTCAGCGTCTGTTCAGCCGCGGACAGCCCCCGGGTCCTTCGCGCAACAATATTTGCCTCCGCTGTTCGTACCCTTAGAGAGATCAAAGGTTCCAGGGAGTCAAGCCGCCGATGCTGCTCTGGATTATCCGCAGTGAGCTGGCGCAGGTGCTGGATTTCTTGCGGGACGAGTCGTACGGCATTGTTGAATGGTTCGAGATAGCTATCCTCGCCCGAGATGACGTAGCCTCGAGAACCCGTCTCGACGTCCTGCATTAAGGAGAGGGTTGTATTGAGTTCCCCGAGCACCTCGTAGGTATGTCGCACCCACTGCTCGGACGCAACATTCCTCCTGCCCTGGCGGTAGGCGCCGAGACCGGCCACCAACAAGACCAGCAATGCCAGGACAAAGGAGGCGAAAATTCGTTTGTTCTTCTGCATTTCAGGAAGAGTCATTCGGGCGCGGCCCACCCTTCCTTAGGGATCAATCCACCTTAGCACACATGGGGATGGGCACATTCAAATTCCAAGTGCAACAGATTCCGTGAATAGATCCATAAAGATAGCCGTAGCCGTGCCGTGGGAAAGTGGGAAACGTTCTTTGTTTTCCATCTTTTCCATGGCTTGTCTCCTGGCATCTCGTGGCTGGTCTTGATGATGCGTTGTTGCACTTGGAGCTTGAATCCGCCATGCCCCATCCTTGGTGCGCTTTTTTTAGAGGTTTGGTGGCACACAAACCTTAACGACACGGCAAAGGGTCGGTCTCCCGCCTCGTATTTTTCAATAATTTATCTTGGCGGGGCGGAAGGATTCGAGCCACGACCGGTTCATGGTATTGAAAATAAAGGCTCCATTCCTTTTACGCCGCGCATCAGGTCTTTGCCGCTACATCGCTGCAGTAGAATTTGCGGCGCTCATCGCCTTGAAGATAATTCAAGGAACCTTCAAATCAATTTTCCAGTGGTCGGATGGCTGTGCTGCAATCCCAACCCAGACAGCAAGCCAGAATCCCCACAGCGCGCCGATAGGTTACGGAAGATGCATTGCCCTCTGGCTCCGGCGGAAGCGAGCTAAGGCGCGGCGGCAGTGCGGGATGGCGCGTGTGCTTCGACGCCTCACAGTGGCGCGGCTCCAAGGAGCACCAGTTCTTGACGCGAAAGTATCATTGACCGTTTGAGAACATTACTCTAGTTTACGTATGCGCAATTGTATTGGTTACCACTGCTCTCGGTACGATGCGCAGGAACTGGCCGGGCTTGGCTGACTGTATCGTATGGCCGCCATTTTCCGGTCTGAGGTGGACCAATGATTCTCAGTCTTCTTTCATTTTCTGCAATTGCAGGTGTGGCCGTTTATCTTGGGCGTTGGAGAGCCGGTATGCGCCGTCGGAAGGCACATGCGTGGGATACGCTTGTGGCTCAGCTGCGACCGAACTGGAATGCCCGCGAATTGAGTGATCAGTCCTTTTGGAATGCAAATCAGAACGCCACACCGGAAGAAAAGTGGCAGCGCATTCAAGGCGCACAGGGCCTGTGGGCGATGTATGAGAATGCCCGCGTGATGATGGAGATGGCCGACTATGCAGCCCTCAACAGCAACTCGGTGGACAGCGAACTTCTTGCGGCCCTGCGCAGCGACGCCATGCAGGTCCGTTTGTCTGTTCTGAAAGCGCTTGCGAAGTACGCATGCAACCAGGTGAACGAAAGCACCTGCCTGAATGTGTCCCACGCGGCGGCGATGTACGTCGAAATGGCGACCCGAACGACGCAGCTGCTGCAAGTGAGTGGCGGAGAGATGGCTCACACCTTCGCTGCCGCGAGCTAGTCAGGCGTTATCTTCCGCGAAGAAGGCCCCGGCTAGCGCGGCTTCGATTCATGTGTCGCCATTTGAAGATCGTGCGAGGTGGCATTTTCTTGAGAAAAATGCCACTTAGCATCGCGGTTTCTGTCAAGAGCAGAATCGAAACCGCTGAAAGGCCCGGGTTCCTTCGAGCCTTAATGCAGGTCGGGCCGCGGCAGTCGCCGTGCGGCATCGCCCGAGCAGCACCAGCCAAAGAACTCTTGACCAAACTCGCATCTTGTCGACGGTCGCGCAATCCCAAATCATTCCGATCCAAAGCACGACCCCACCAACTACGCAAAAAGGATAAGCACACAGAAGGGAGGCCAGATCAGGCCCGGCCACCTATCGAACGCGGTCATGGGGTCGTATCCGCTTACTGCGCAGAAAACGCTCAAGGCAAACTCTATTCCGAGGGTGGACAGAGTGCCAATGACTACGATTCGGTAAACAGATCGAAGTGTCATTCTTTCTATTGTTCGCTTGGCTCAAATTGTATAAGAAATGGCTTGAAATGCAGGACGCACACGCCGTCTTGGACCTATTACCGCCAATCCGGACATTGGGCCTTGTTGGAGCGCGCGAACTGTTCGTCAGAGTGCGGAATCATCGGGGTCGGAAAGGGCTGCACAGACAGGCCACTCCATTTCTTCTTTGCGTCTGAGGCATCTCCGTGATGGATTACTCTTCGAAAGTCGGCCAGTGTTCGCCGATCTTCCTACGCAGGATTTTCGGTTGATGCCACCGCATTTCCACGACCGGTCACCCACTGTGCACGGCTTGGCGATCATCCTTATCGCCAAAATGCCTTCCGGCGACAGCGACGTTTCAGATGACCGATGACAGCGGCACGGATCCGTATCTACAAAATGGTTCATTTTGTCGAGAGTTGAATTGGACCGGGAGTCAGGCACGGCGGCTTTCAGGGGAGGGAAGGGAAGCGAACAGGTCCTGCTGGCGATCAGGGCTGGGATCTGTTGGTCCGGTACGCTGAGTCGGAATCGGCGCAAAGGCACTCATCAGTCGCAAGGTGCGTTGGTGACTCTCAAAAATGGCCTGCAGCTCCAGACAGCGGGGACAGCCACCCTTGATGGCGCCGATCCCGTCGGCTTCCGGGTCAAACATGGGATGGCGCGAACACTTACCGTGCCATCCCGATCTTTCAATTTTCAGCATCTCTAGCCAATCATATCCCCGTTTGAATGCAACCCGTACTGAACCCGAGGGCCGATCGTTCCGCTGTCAGACGTGTGCCCGCCCCGAACGTCTTGTTAGGTAATTCTGTCGGGCAATGGCAGGATGAGCACGGCGACCTTCCCGACCGCTTTCCGCCTGAGCGGCCCGCCACTTTCTCGGCACACCTTTTGCACACTGGCCGAGCCAGGACATCGCAAAAGTCGAAATTGAACGGCCCGGGTTGCCTGATGCCGGATCAGTATGCCGGATCGTGGCGAGTCCGATACTGACGGCCTTGGGGTAACGGCCTTGCGGGTATTGCAACTCCCGCAAAAGGATCTATTGTTCCATCCACCCCGGCGATCAGCCCTTGCGCGCCGGACTCTGCTGCACGGACATTTCAACGCTGCGGGCCAGCCCCAGCATCTCCGCTTGCTCGCTGGGGCAATGGCGGCGGATCATCGCTTCGACACGCCGGGCATATTCAGCCGGTGCCGCCGTGGCCGCCAGTACCCGGAACCACTCCGGTAGCACTCTTTTCCAATCGACACCCACCATCCACGATCCACGTTCTTCGGCAAAGAAGATCCCCTCGTCGGTTCCGTCGTCGAGGCTGTCGAGCAATCCGAAGAGAATCTCGAAGCCCCGACACACATCGGCGGCGCTCGCTGAACTGGACTCCGCCGCACAGCGACCGAGCAGCCAGCGAAAATCGGCGATCCAGCAGAGCGTTCCCCTGGAGTTTTCCTCGCAATTCCTCGCAGCGATCGGAGTTTCCTCGTAGTACTGGCCAGCCAGGCTGGCCTTCTGAAAGGCCCAAACCTCGGCAAGCAAATCCTTCTGCGGCGCTTCGTGCTCAATGAATTGATCTGGGGCCGCGTAGGGTGCAATCAACTGCCGGAGCTGAGCCTGGGAGAGAAGCGATATGGCGTCGTCCAGAAGATAAAAGATGTACTCGTTGCCCATTTGACGAATTGCACGCCGGATCTGTTGCCGATCCAGTTCGTTGCCGCTCATCTCCGCCTCCGCAGACCGGTGAATGCGTATCTCAAGTAATCCTATCGGCTGACGTTCGCGGCGGCCTATTGGCGGATTGGACTCTTATACACTTGATGCCAGGACTGACCATGCCGAAGAAACCTGCCAGCGCTGCGACTGCTCCCCTCGAATTCTTCTTCGTGAAAGAACTGGCCGGCGAAGCTCCGCCAGCGTTTGCCGCCATGCAAAGGTTATACAGTCTGGCGACCGATCTTTTCGGCTTCGTCCCCTGGCAGTTGCTCGACGAGAGCGAGTTGGTTCTCACGCGCGACAGCGTGAGCGGCGAGTTGTGGTGCTGCTCGGTAATGGGTTCTCTCGGCGAGGTCCGCTCCATGCACGCCTATCGTGGCGAGGAAGGGCTGCACTTGTTTCGCAAGATGGCAGCCGAGGAGATCGCCGATCCTGGCGAGGCCCTCACCTCCATGGACTGTCTCTATGTCGAGCTTGTCCCCCGGCGGGAGCTGAAGCGGCAGGATCGCGAGTTGCTTGCTGTGCTTGGCCATCCGCGTGGTAGAAATTTAGTCTCGCCGGTCTTTCGCGCCATTCGTCCCGGGTTCCATCCCTGGTTTGTGAATGCGGAGGAGGCGCGCACATTGGCCGAGTGCATCCGCGCTGTCGTTGTGATCTGCACTGCCATAGCCGGTAAGGCAGAGAAAAATTTCTGGGAAGGTGAAGGTGTTTATCCTCTGGTCACGCGTGCAGCCGGCGCCGAACCGCACTACAACGTCGATCTGGTAAAGCCCGTTCTGCCGCCCGAGCGTCCAGCGGAGCCCGTGAAAATCCCGGAAGAGTTGCTCGGCCAGCTGCGCGGCCGCGATTATGCCCTGCGCGGCGCCATGGAACTGGAGTACATCTTCAGCGGCACTGCCGTTGGCAAGGCCAACGAGCGCCCCAGTTGCGCCGCCATTGCGCTGGCCGTCGATGCCGATTCGGGTATCGTATATGCGCCCGAGGCAACGGATTCGACTGTAGCGCCAGAGGTTGCCCTGGCGAGAGTGTTCCTTGCTGCAGTTCAGGGGACGAGCGTGTTGCCCCGCGAGATCCGCATGCGCAGCCAGAGGCACAAGGCGTCATTAGCCGCTCTGATGGAGTCATGCGGCGTCAAGATCCGCGTTATGAACCGATTGCCCGCCGCCGAACAGGCCTGCGAGCATTTGCTCGGGTTTCTCGGGGGAGCACGGTAACGGAGGAAGAACTGCCGAAAGGCGCCGAGGGCAAACCCCGAAGTGCGCGTGGACGCATTTCGATTTACTCCACCAGATATCGTTGCGGCCCTTACCATCAGCAAGCGTCCCAGGTTGGATTTGGCCTCTCAGAACTTATTCAATTGAAGGTAAACGACTCCTGGGAGCGAGGCGAGAAGCCGCCATATACCGGCTGCGATCGATCCTCGAAGTCGGCCTGGTGTACGCGCCGGAGCAAAAATAGACCACAAGTCGGCGCGTAAGCGCCGTTCGGCCTTACAGAAAAGGGTTGCCGTAACTGGCAACCCTTTTATTTTCAGTGGTAGGCGAGGCGGGGATCGAACCCACAACCCCCGGCTTAGAAGGCCTATCCGGGCCATTACCACCGTTTACCCGATTTTGCCATAGATTGCTCTGGTTCAATAAGATACAGCAACTTTCGCTGGGAAGTTCTTACCCCCGTTTACCCTCGTGTTGCACCTAGCAGCCTGTGGTGAAAGTCCCGATACCTGTCTGTAAAGGTTGTGAGGTATCCACAG
>ODAK010006021.1_pt1 | contig 12268 bp, 8 predicted proteins | sample 1539591 | NCBI WGS metagenome assembly ODAK01 (sample SAMEA3539303, study PRJEB22396) | soil metagenome | biome: tundra; feature: field; material: soil | place: USA | collected 2010-05 | depth 0.15 m | reverse complement strand
GCGATCGTCCGGCCGGCGTTCACCCTGGGTGGCACCGGCGGTGGGATCGTCGAGACCGAAGGGGCCTACCGCGAGCGGGTTCGGACCGGCCTGCGGGCCAGCCCGATCGGCCAGGTGATGGTCGAGCGCTGCCTCGTTGGCTGGGGCGAGATCGAGTACGAGGTGATGCGCGACGCGGATGACACGTGCATCGCGGTGTGTTCGATGGAGAACGTCGACCCGCTTGGCGTCCACACCGGCGACTCGATCGTCGTCGCGCCGGTCCAGACGTTGCCCGACGCGGTCCACCAACGGCTCCGGAGCGCCGCCCTCGAGATCATCCGGGCACTCGGCGTTGAGGGTGGCTGCAACGTCCAGTTCGCGCTCAGTCCGGACTACGCCGATTACGCCGTGATCGAGGTCAACCCGCGGGTCAGCCGGTCGTCGGCCCTGGCCAGCAAGGCGACCGGTTACCCGATCGCCCGGGTTGCCGCCCAGATCGCCGCGGGCCGCCGCCTGGCCGAAATTCCGAACGTCGTGACCGGCACGACCGTGGCCGCCTTCGAGCCAGCGCTCGATTACATCGTGGTCAAGCTGCCGCGCTTCCCGTTCGACAAGTTCCCGCTGGCGGATCGCTCGCTGGGCAGTCAGATGAAGGCAACCGGCGAGGTCATGGCGATCGACCGGACGTTCGGGGCGGCCCTCAACAAGGCGCTGCGCGGCCTGGAGCAGTCCGGAATTGGGCCCCTGGCCGAGAATCCCGAGTGGGGGCCCACGCTGGCCTACCTGACTGCCGTCTATCCTGGCTCCGCGGACGCCTGCGCCGACGCCGATGACACTGCCGACCCGGCCGGTGAGGGGTTCAATCGTGACCTGATCCGTTGGGTCGACGCGGACGGGCAAGCCTGCGAGTCGACCCGGCATGCGGAGCGCAGCGCGGCGCCGCTCGTCCTGCGCCGTTTCCTGGCGCCGTCCGACACGCGCTTGTGGCGGGTCCTCGCTCTGCTCCGACGCGGGGTGCCGGAGGCCACGATCGGGGCAGCGACCGGAATCGCATCCTGGTTCCTGGCCGAATTCGGTCGAGCCGTGGCCCTCGAACAGACCGTCGCGGAGGTCGGACCCCGACTCGTCGATCCGGCCGATGACGGGTCGATGCGCGTGCTGGCCACGGTCAAACGAGCCGGCTTCGGCGATCGCGAACTGGCGACCCTGGCCGGGGTCGACCCCGAGGCCATCCGACGGACACGCCTGGCGGTCGGTCTCCAACCGGGCTATGCAATGGTCGACACCTGTGCCGCCGAGTTCGCGGCCGAGACGCCCTACTTCTACTCGACCTATGCCGCGGCTGGCTCGCCGGCCGAGGCGCCCCCGATCGACCGGCCGGCCGCCCTCGTGATCGGCTCGGGCCCGGTCCGGATCGGGCAGGGGATCGAGTTCGACTACTGCGCCGTCCAGGCGGCCGACACGCTCCGCCGATTGGGCTGGAACGCGGTGATGATCAATTCGAACCCGGAGACCGTATCGACCGACTTCGATGCGAGCAGCCGGCTCTATTTCGAGCCGCTCGATCCCGAGTCCGTGCTCAACGTGATCGAGGCGGAGACGCGGCCCGGCGAGCCCCTCCTGCCCGTCTTCGTCCAGTTCGGGGGCCAGACGCCGCTCAACCTGGCGGCCCCGCTGGCCGCGGCTGGGGTCACCCTCCTGGGAGCTGACCTCGAGGCAATCGACCAGTCGGAGGACCGGACCAGGTTTTCGGCGCTGCTCGACCGGCTGGGGATCCCCCAGCCCGAAGGCGGGATGGCGCACAGCGCCGACGAGGCGCAGACCCTGGCGGAGCGGATCGGCTACCCGGTGATCGTCCGGCCGAGCTTCGTGATCGGTGGTCTCGCAATCGACTTCGCCTACTCACCGGGCGATCTCATCCGGCAGCTGGCCGGGGCGACGATCGTCGATCCCGACCGTCCCGTCCGGATCGACCGATACCTCGAAGGTGTGGAGGTCGATGTCGACGCGATCAGTGACGGAACGATCGTGCTGATCCCGGGCCTGCTCGAGCATGTCGAGCGCGCCGGTGTCCATTCGGGCGATTCGGTCGGCGTCTTCCCGCCCCAGACGGTGAGTGAGGGTGACCAGGGCCTGATCGTTGCAACGATGGAGCGGATTGTCCTCGCTCTCGGCGTGCGCGGCCTGGTCAACGCCCAGTTCATCGTCCGCGACGACGGCGTGTACCTGATCGAGGTCAACCCCCGCGCCTCGCGAACGGTGCCGTTCATGTCGAAGGTCACCGGTGTGCCGATGGTCGAGCTGGCCGTCCGGATCGCCCTCGGGGCCACATTGTCGGAACTCGGCTGGTCGGGCGGTCTCCTGGTGCCACCAGACCTTGTCGCGGTCAAGGCACCGGCATTCTCCACCGCCAAGCTGCGCGGGGTGGATCCATCGGTTGGACCCGGGATGCAGTCGACCGGCGAGGTAATCGGGATCCACAGCGACCCGGCGGTAGCCCTGGCCAAAGCCCTCGTGGCTGCGTCCCTGGTGCCGCCCCGGCCGTCCCGGCAAGGCGGCTCGCTCGCCTTGCTGTCGATCGCCGACCGTGACAAAGGACTTCTCGGCCGGCTGGCCGGGGCGCTCAGCCGGGCCGGCTTCGAACTATGCGCAACCGTGGGTACGGCCCGGGCCCTGGCCGCCCTTGGCTTCCCGTCGCGTCTGGTTGCCAAGACCGCCACGACCGCCGTACCCGACGTGGGCGATGGCGTGCCCATCCTCAAACTGATCGGATCCGGCGCAGTGCGCCTGGTCGTCAACACGCCGACGCCCCAGTCGGGTGCCCTACGCGACGCGGTCGAGATCCGGCTGGCCGCGACGGCCGAGGGGATCCTGTGCCTGACCGCGATCGAGACAGCCGTCGCGGCTGCCGAGGCGCTCGATCCGGCCGTAGCCGGGCGGCTGGCCGAGGTTCGTTCGTTGGGCGAATGGGTGCCCGACCGGAGGCGAGTAGCCGCCGCAAGATAGTCAGCGCATCCGGTCGCCGAGCGACGCCGAGCGACGCCGGGGGAGCCCAGAGGTGGGGGGATGTCAAGCCGGCCGTCAAGCCTGGCGCGTCCTGCGGTACCCTTCGCGCCATGGTCATCCCCACCGTTACGTTCACTGATGAGCGGCTGCCCAATGGTCTCCGCCTGATCATCGCCGAGGACCACCTGGCGCCGGTGGTGGCGGTCAACGTCTGGTACGCGGTCGGCTCGAAGAACGAGGTCCCGGGCAAGACCGGATTCGCGCACCTGTTCGAGCACGTGATGTTCCAGGGCTCGCGCAACGTCAAGAAGGCCGAGCACATCGCCCTGGTTCAGGCGGCGGGCGGCACGATCAATGGGACCACCTGGCTGGATCGCACCAACTATTACGAGACGCTGCCGTCCAACCAGCTGGAGCTGGCCCTGTGGCTCGAGGCGGACCGGATGGGCACCCTCCTCGACGCCCTCAGCCAGGACAATCTCGACAACCAGCGCGAAGTGGTCAAGAACGAGAAGCGCTCGACCTACGACAACCGGCCCTACGGCAGCTGGTCCGAAAAGCTGCAGGCCCACCTCTACCCGGCCGATCATCCCTACCACCATCCAACGATCGGCTCGATGGACGACCTGGATGCGGCATCCCTTGAGGACGTCTCGGCGTTCTTCCGCACCTACTACGCGCCGAACAATGCTGTTCTCGCGGTCGTCGGCGACGTGGAGCCCGACCTCGTGCGGGCCTGGACCGAGCACTATTTCGGCGGCATCCCGGCCAATCCGCTGATTCCGCCGGTCGGCGACATGAGCCTGCCGCCAACGCTCGGGGGCGAGATCCGGGAGACCGTTGTGGACCAGGTGCCGCTGCCCCGGATCTACTTCGGGTTCCGCGCGCCGGCCCTCGGCGACCGGCGCCTGGATGCCCTGGAAGTCGCGATGCAGATCCTGGCCGGTGGCAAGGGCAGCCGGCTCGACCGACGTCTCGTCCGTGATGACCAGATCGCCCAGGACGTGGTGGCTTTCGTGCTCGGCTTCGTCGGCGGTGGCTCGATCGCCTCGGGCTGGGCTACCGTCCGGCCGGGGGTGGCGCTGGAGCGGGTCGAAGCGGCCTATCTCGAGGAGCTCGACCGGCTGACCCGTGAACCAGTGACCGACGACGAGCTGGCCCGGGCAAAGGCATTGATCGAGACGGAGGAGCTTGGTGCACTGAGCCGGGTCGAGGAGCGAGCCGACCGTCTGGCCATGAACGCCACCCTGTTCGACGACCCGGCCCTGATCGACACGATGCTGGCGCGCTACCTGGCCGTCACCGCCGAGGAGATCCGGGCCGTCACGGCCGACGTGTTCCGCGCCGACAACCGGCTCGTCCTCACCTACCTGCCCGCGGCCAACGGCAGCACCGAGGAGACGGCCGCATGAGCGGGTCGACGGTCATCGCCACGCGGCCGACCCCCGGTCAGCCCCGACCCTACGACTTTCCGGCATTCCGCCGGTACGTTCTCACGAATGGGCTGAGCCTGATCGTGGCGCCGATGCCCGGGCGGCCCCTGGTGACTGCCTCGCTCATCGTTCGCAACGGCGCGGCAGATGATCCTTTTCCGGTGGCCGGTGCCAGCGCACTCGCGGCCCGGGCCTGGTCGGAGGGCACACAGCGCTACGACGCGGTGGCCCTGGTCGAGGCGACCGAGCGGCTCGGGGCCGGGCTCCATGCCGATGCCGGCTGGGACGCCGCCACGGTCAGCGTGGAGGTGCCGGTCGCCCGGCTCGAGCCCGCCCTCGCCCTCCTGGCCGAGCTCGCAGCGCACCCAACCTTCCCACCGCGTGAGGTTGACCGACTGCGCGAGGAACGCCTGAACGACCTGCTCCAGGCCCGGGCCGAGCCACGTCGCCGGGTCGACGAGGCGTTCATCGGCACGATCTACGCTTCGAGTTCGCCCTACAACCGGCCATCCGGCGGGCTGGCTGCCACCGTCGAGACGCTGGACGCCGATCGACTGGCAGCGGCCTGGGCACGCGGCTTCGATCCCGCCCGGCTGACCCTGATCATGGCCGGCGACCTGGATGGCTCGGGCGGTCGTGGACCGGCCGAGATCGCCGAGGCGCTGTTCGGTGCCTGGACCGCCACGCCCGGAGCTAGAGCCGAAGGGCCGGTCTCGTCCGAATCAGCCGTCGACTCGCTCCGAATCAAGCTGCTCGATCGACCGGGCTCGGTCCAGACCGAGATCCGGGTCGGCCACGTGGGGGTGCCTCGACGGATCGACAACTATGCCGGGCTGAGCGTGATGAGTGCGATCCTGGGCGGCCTGTTCAATTCGCGCTTGAACATGAAGCTGCGCGAGGAGAAGGGCTACACGTACGGTGCCTCGGCCGGCTTCGATCCGCGCCGGGGGGCGGGCCCGTTCGCCGCTCGAGTGGCGGTCAATACCGAGGTTACCGTCCCGGCGCTGGTCGACCTTTTGGCCGAGCTGAACCGGATCCGCGAAGCCCCGGTGACCGCGGCCGAGCTCGCCGCCGCGCGCGACTTCCTGGTCGGGGTCTTCCCCCTTCGCTTCGAGACGCCCGGTCCGGTCGTGGGTGCCCTCGGCGGCATCGTGGTCCATGACCTGCCCGACGACGAGCTCACGACGTACCGGGCACGGATCGAGGCGGTCAGCATCGATGACGTCCTGGCTATCGCCCAGGCGCAGATCCACCCGGATCGAGCCGCCATCGTGATGGTTGGCGACGCGGCCCGAATCGCTAGCGACCTCGACGCCGCCGCGATCGGTCCGCTCGAGGTCATCCGCGACGACGACCCGCCCGCCAAGGAAGCCTAGCCCGACGGTGATCGTGGTCATTGGCTCGCCGTCCATCGTCGTGCCCGCCGATCCCGGGCGTCGCTCAATGGCGGCGGGCCGGTCGATCGAGGTCGCGCATGGAGCGACCGCCGCTGGGGCGCAGGTCCAGCTGGTTGGCAAGGTTGGTGATGACCCGGCCGGCGACGCCCTCCTGCTGGCGTTGGCCGACTTTGGGATCGGCCATGTCGCGATCCTGCGCGATCCCGCCCGGCGCACCCCCGTGGTGCCTGTCGCGACCGCCGACGACGAGGCAATCCTGCCCGACGCGGACGAGGACGAGGATGAGACGGGGGCTCCCGCCGGATCGGCGAATGGCGGGGTTCCCGACGAGCCGCTGCCAACGATCGATGCCGGGGACCTTGACCTTGCCCTGGGCTACCTGCCCGACCATAGCGTCGTGGTCGTGGCGGAGCGGCTCGATCCCGATGCCCTGGCCGTTGTTGCGGCGGACTGCTCCTATGTTGCGGCCGCGCTCGTCGTGATCGTCGAGCCCGGTGGCGAGCCGCCCGATCTTCCGTCGGGCGCGACCCTCCTCGAGGCGCCCCGATCCGATCCCGATGGACTCTTCGGTCGGACGGTTGGTCACTTTGCGGCAGCCCTCGACCGGGGGATGTCGGGCGATGAGGCATTGGCCGCCGCCGCCGCTGGCGCGGGCTGGCAACCGACCGCCGGCTGACGGCCGATCAGGCCGGTTCGATCAACTCCGGACCGTCGTTGCGAACGTTGTTCACCAGCGGGCTGACCGGGTAGAGAACGAGCTCAGCCTCGGGAGCCGGCGTGAACAGCCCGTTCAGTTCTTCGACATCCTCAGTCGTCGTATCGAGCCAGCGCGACCAGTCCTTCTGTTCAAGGATCACCGGCATTCGATCGTGGACCACCGAGAGGGCATCGTTGGCAGCCGTCGTCACGATCGTGAAGGTCCGGATCACCTGATCGGTCCCGGGATGGCGCCAGCCCGACCACAATCCGGCCAGGGCCAGGGGCGCTCCGTCGACCCGATGGATGAGGAAGGGCTGGCGGACCCGACCGGCGCGTTGCCATTCGTAGAAGCCGTCCGCCGGCACGATGCAACGTCGCCGCCGGAACGACTCCCGGAAGGCCCCGCTCGTGGCCAGAGTCTCGGCCCGGGCGTTGAACAGCTTCGAGGCGATCTTCTCGTCCTTAGCCCACGACGGGATCAGGCCCCAGCGGTAGGCCCGGATCGCCCGCCGGTCGCCCCGCTCCACCACCACGGCGGCTTCGTCCTTGGGGGCCAGGTTGTAGGTAGGCTCGAGCTCGGCGGGCGGCAGTTCGGCGTTGAACAGGGCGGCCAGCTCGGCGGTCGGACGTTGTTGGGTGAACCGGCCGCACACGTCCCGAGTTTACCAGCGCCCTGATATCTTCCCCACGATGGAGGACCCGACTCGAGCTCGCGCGCCGCAGGGAACGCTGAGCCGCCCGGAGGCTGTCGATCACCTCGCCCGGGCGGACGCGCTGCTGGCGTCAGGCGACCTGCAGGACGCCGCGAACCTCTACTCCCGCGTCGTTGGCTATCCCGAGCCGGCGATTACGGCAGCGGCTCTGCTGGGCATCGGCAACGTCTGGTTCCGGGCGAACGAGGAGGACCAGGCCCTCACGAGCTGGCGGGCGGCGGCCGACGTCGGCGAGACACCGAGCAGCTACCTGGCCTGGCGGAGCATCGCGGCCGAGCTCGTGCGCCGAGGCAGCCTGCCCGCCGCCATCAAGGCGTATCGGGAAGCCGACCGACGGGCCCCAGCGGGCGACAAGGCCGAGATTTCATCGCGGCTGGGCTGGCTGGCCAAGGAAACCGGCGACGGCGGATCGTCGCGGCGCTATTTCGCCCGAAGCCGGGGCGACGGCCTGCCGTTTTCGGTCGCATACGCGGTCATCGCGATCACGGTGGTGGCCTACGTGGTCGCCCCGCCGGATAGCTCGATCTACAACAGCCTCCTGCTCGACAAGGGCGCCGTTGCCGGCGGGGAGTACTGGCGCCTCCTGACGGTTGCGCTCCTGCACGAGAGCCCGATCCACCTCGCATTCAACATGTATGCCCTCTACCTCGTCGGGCCGGTCGTGGAGCGGATCTACGGCTGGAAGCTGTTCATCGTCATGTACCTTGCCTGTGATCTCGCTGCGTCGGTCGCGAGCTATGTGTTCGGCAATCCGCTCATCGGCTCGGTTGGAGCGTCGGGGGCGATCTTCGGACTGTTCGGCTGCCTGTTCGCGGCCGGCCGGATCCACAACCCGGTACTGGATCGCCAGAGTCGCGGCCTGGCCGCTCAGATCGGGACCCTGATCGTCCTGAACCTCGTGATCGGGTTCACGTTCGGTGCCGGCACGATCGATAACTTCGCCCACGTCGGCGGACTGCTCGCCGGGGGCTGGCTTGGCGCGGTCCTCGTACCGACCGGCGTACCGACCCTGGCCGGCCGCTGGCAACGAACCAACGGCCTGCCGCTGCCCACAGATCCACGGGCGACAGCCTCCTTGCGCGTCCTGGCCGTCGCCGCGCTACTCGTCCTGTGCCTCGTGGGCGTCATCGTCGGGAGTGACCCGTCGCGCTTCGCCCAGCTCTAGCGGCCACGCCGCGGCATCGTGGCTCGAGGTCGCGGCCTGGCCCGGCTCGCTCCTGCCCGGCTCGGCTCGGGCGCGGCTCGGCTCGGGCCCGGCTCGGCACGGGCTCGGCACCGCCCGCTCCGGCCGATGTGTGCCCGTATTACATCAAACGGGCCTTTTGCCGGCCAGACGAGGTTCGCTGGCGGGGTCCCGGCTCCAACTTCATCCCGGCGCGAGCTTGGCCCGGGATGAACGCGCGGCGGGGCAGCTCCTGGCCCTGGTATCGGGGGCGAGAATCCTGCGCGGGATCGCCGATTTGATGTACAGGCTGCACCTCGCTGCCATTGACTGGCTGGGACCGCTTTGAGGACCGCAGGCAAGCCGTGCGGGGTCGCGGGCAAGGCACGCGTGTTCGGGGGTCGCGGCAAGGCGCCGGGCGGCGCAGGCATGCGACCGAGAAGCGACGCAGGCCCTACCCGGCGACCCGCGGCGTGCGCGGCAGGTGGACGATCACCCGTGCGCCCCGCGGTCCAAGGCTCTCCGCCTGAGCTTCCCCGCCATGGGCTCGAGCAAGCTCGCGCACGATCGCCAGGCCCAGGCCACTGCCCGATCCGCTTCGAGCGGGATCGCCCCGGTAGAAGCGGTCGAAGATCCGTTCGGTCGCGCCGGGTGGGAAACCGGGCCCGTCATCGCTCACGAGCAGTGTGATCCACTCGGCCGTACCACGTGCCTCGAGCCAGATGTGCCCGCCTGGCGAGGGCACCACGGCCAGGGCATTCTCGATCAGGTTGCCGAGGATCCGGTCGACGGCCACCCGGTCGGCGAGGAACTCCAGGTCGGGCGCCAGGAGCGGCTCCGTTGGGATGGCCGCGGCCGGCTCTGCTGGGGAGGCAGCGGCCGGCCCGCTCGACGGTGCGGCCAGGTCCGTCTCAGCCGCTGGCGCCTCGGCGCGCGCGGCCGTCGCACCGATTACCGTCAGATCGACGCCCTTGCCCGAGGCACGGGCCCGGAAGCGCTCGACCGTCTGGTCGAGAAGCGATCCCGCGTCGATCTGCTCGGGTCGCAGCCCGCCGGCCCCGGTCCGTAGCCGTTCCATCGTGTCGAGCTCGGCGACAAGCCGCTCGAGTCGGGTCGCCTCCTCGCCGATCGTCCGGGCGGCCTTGACCGCCTCCGGTCCGTCGGCTGTGCCGTCGGCGATCGCCGTTGCGAAGCCCCCGATGACGGTCAGCGGTGTCCGCAGGTCGTGGCGCAGATTGGCGAGCAGGCGCTCCTCGCGTTCGCGGGTCGCCCGGAGCTCGGCCGTCATCGCGTTGAAATGCTCGGTCAACTCGCGAACCTCGCGCGGGCCCTCGACTGGCACGGGCCCCGGACTTGGGCCGACGACCGCGCCTGGGGCATGGGCCTGGTCCGTCGGCTCACTCGTCGTCGGAACCGCCGCAGTGGCGTGCTGGAGCCGGCGCAGCGGCCCCGTGACCGAACGCGACAGGACGTAGGCAAGCGGGCCACCAACAAGCAGGACGGCCAACAGGCCGATCGGGATCGTCCGAGCCAGATCACCGAGCGCCTCGGCACCCGAGCGATCGAGCGTGGCAAAGACCACCGAGCGGGCGTTCACCTTGGTGGCCGCCCAGGAATGGGGCTTGCCATCGGCGAAGACGGACGTGCTGTGGACATCCTGGCCACGGAGGGTCGCCGTCGTTAGGTTGATCGAGCCGGTGACCGACGGGAAGTTGTTGATCGGGTGGAGCTGACCGTCGGCCGTGGCCAGCATGATGTCCACGCCGTTCGCGGCCAGCTGCTGCTGCGTGTCGGACAGGGCGCCCTGCAGGTTGCCCGCCGCGATGCTCGCCCGGAGCTGAGGCAGCAGGCTGTCGGCGAGGTCGGCCATCCGGCTCTCGGTCGAGGCCCGGTGCAGGTCGCGCAGGACGACGAAGACGGTTCCGCCGATCGCGATCAGGAGGGCCAGGGAGAGCGCGGCGAAGCTGGCGATGATCCGGCTGCTGAGGCTCCGGGGCACGATGGTCAGCCCGCGGCGGGTTCCCGGGCCGGCGGCACGAGGCGGTAGCCCAGGCCGCGAATCGTCTCGATCGCCGGACCGTCCTCGCCGAGCTTCCTGCGTACCTCGGCCACGTGGACGTCGACCGTCCGCGTCTCGCCCGGAAAGTCGGTGCCCCAGACGCCTTCCAGCAGGGTGTCGCGGGTGAGGACCACTCCAGCGTCGCGCGCCAGTGCGGCGAGCAGGTCGAACTCTCGGGCCCGCAGCTCGAGCCGGCGCGGCCCCACGGTCGCCTCACGCCGGCGCGGGTCGATCCGGAGGCTGCCGACCTCGATCGGGCGACCGCCTCGACCCGTCGCTTCGGTCCGCCGAAAGATCGCCTTGACCCGGGCAACCAGCGCGCGGGGATGGAACGGCTTGGCGATGTAGTCGTCGGCGCCCAGCTCCAGGCCGACGATCGAGTCGACCACGTCGTCGCGCGCAGTGAGCATCACGATCGGGACATCGCCCCGTCGGCGCAGCTCGCGGCACACCTCGAAGCCGTCCAGCTTGGGCAACATCAGGTCGAGGATCACCAGATCTGGATCGTGTCGGGCGTGGAGGGCGAGGGCCTCCTCGCCATCGGCCGCGGCGATCACCGCCCAGCCCTCCTTTTCGAGATAGAGCCGGAGCAGGTCGACGATGTTGCGCTCGTCGTCGACCACGAGGATCGTCTTCATCCGGGCGAGGATACCCGTGCGGATCGGGACCGGTACCACTGGATGTAAGCGCAACGTAAGGCGAGCTCGGCGCCAAGGCAGGGGCGGGATGCCGTACGATCCGGCGGATGTTCGCGACGTTGCATGGCGGCTATCCCAGTCCCCAGGTCGACCGCCGCGATCCCGCCGCAGTCGACCGGGTCGTCAACGAGCTGCTCGAGGATCAGGCTGCGGCCGGCCTGGCCCTGCTGACCGACGGAGGCGTGCGCACGCCCAACCTCCTTGCCGCCACGGTCGCCGCCCTTGCCGGCTTCGAGCCGATCGACTCGACCAGCAGCGCCCAGGCCGGCTACCTGCCCCGGGTCGTCAGCCTGCCGGCCTGGCAGCGCCCCGGGCTCGTCGAGGGCTGGCGCCAGACAGCCGAGCTGACCGACCTGCCGGTCAAGGCCCGGCTGGTTGGCCCGTACAGTCTCGGGCGGCGCGTCAAGCGTGGCCGGTTCGGCCGGCGACGGCTCACCCTGGCGTTCGCGGCGGCCCTCAACGCCGAGCTGGTCGCCCTGGCCGGGGCCGGTTGCCCGTTCGTCCAGATCGAGGAGGACGATGCCGTCGCGATCGGCTCCAGCCCCGATGAGCGGGCCCTCTTTCGTGACGCCCAGCTGCGCCTGCTCGATGGTGTTCCCGACGCGTCGGCGGCGTTTCATCGCTGTCTCGCGATCAGCGGGGGGAATGCCGACACGGCCGGCCCGGAGACCATCTTCGCGGCACCGTACGAGAGCTACTTCTTCGACCTGATCGATGGGCCCGACAACTGGCGCCTGATCACTCGTGCCCCAAAGGAGCGTGGAATCGTATGTGGTGCCGTCGACGCCCGGGATCCCCGGATCGACGACAAGGAGCTGATCGTGTGGGCGGCCTCGTACGCCGCCAGCGGCGGTCGCGGTTACGAGCGGGTGGGGGTGGCGCCGGCGAGCAGCCTGGCTGGTCTCGAGCCGGCGGTGGCTCGGCGCAAGATCGAGAGGCTCGGCGAGTCGGCCCGGATCATCGAAGCCCGGGACGAGACGCCGATCCAGGCCCAGCTCGACCCGCGAGCCGTGGATATCCGGAGCGCCGCCGTCGGCCGCTGGACGCCGCCGTCCGAGCTGCCGCCCCGGCGGCCACGTTGAGCTGCCTGTGAAGTCGCGTTGAGCGACGTGCGATGAG
>ODAK010006020.1_pt1 | contig 12268 bp, 13 predicted proteins | sample 1539591 | NCBI WGS metagenome assembly ODAK01 (sample SAMEA3539303, study PRJEB22396) | soil metagenome | biome: tundra; feature: field; material: soil | place: USA | collected 2010-05 | depth 0.15 m | reverse complement strand
GCGGGCAAGCCGTGTGATCTCTTGTCTGAACGTGACTGCTATATTCGGCATCTCTATTTTCCTTCCTTTCTGTGGGTGTTGAGGCAATTCTACCCGTATAAGCATCATTACATGAATGCATGATCGCGTTTGCAGTAATGGGCAGCCCGCGCGCCAATGCGTCGAAGGCAAACACCAGTGGGATGACGGCGGCGTTGTCGCGCGGCATTGTTCACGCCCGGGGCCTAGCGCGTTCAATGATTGCCACGCAGTCCACGCCACGCGGTAACGTGCCATAGTTGCGGTAGCCCCCGTCAGCCAGACGCGACGCGCAGAACGCATCCGCGACGTACGCCGGCACGTGCTGCACGAGCAGGGCCGCCTGGATCGCCAGCGCCATCCGGTCGACCACGTCGCGAGCGCGGTACTCGATGTCAGCGAGGTTGGTGAACTCCTTATGCAGGGCGCCGACCCAGCGATCCAGCGTCGCGTTCGCGCCCCTCGCTTTTGTCACTTCACGGAAGAACGCCTCGACCACCTCGGGAGTCTTCTGCATCGCACGCAGCACGTCGAGACACTGCACATTGCCGCTGCCTTCCCAGATCGCGTTGACCGGCGACTCGCGGAACAGCCTCGGGAACGGGCTGTCCTCCATCACGCCGCTGCCGCCGATGCACTCCATCGCCTCGTAGGCATGGTTCGGCGTGCGCTTGCAGATCCAGTACTTGCCTACCGCGGTGCACAGGCGAACCAGGAGGTCCTCGTGTTGCTCGGCACGATTGTCCATCGCGCGCGCGATACGCATCGTCAGCGCGAGCGCGCCTTCGTTCTCGAGCACCAGGTCGGCGAGCACGTTCTTCATCAGCGGCTGCTGGTTGAGCACCTTGCCAAATGCCGAGCGGATCGAGCAGTGGTGCAGCGCCTGCGACACCGCGGCGCGCTGGCCGGCCGACGAACCGACCATGCAGTCGAAGCGCGTCATCGCGACCATTTCGATGATCGTGCGAACGCCTCGCCCTTCCTCGCCGACCATCCACGCGAGTGCCCCGCGCAGTTCCGTCTCGCTCGATGCGTTCGAGACGTTGCCCATCTTGCGCTTCAGGCGCAGCACCTGCATCGGGTTCTTCGTGCCGTCGGGCCTCCACCGCGGCAGCAGGTAACACGACAGCCCGCCCGGGGTCTGCGCCAGCACGAGGAACGCGTCGCACATGGGCGCCGAAACGAAGTACTTGTGGCCGACGAGCTCGTAGGCCTGGGCCGGGCCCTCCGCACCGATCGGGTACGCACGGGTGGTGTTGGCGCGCACGTCCGAGCCGCCCTGCTTCTCCGTCATCGCCATGCCGATCGTCAGCCCCTGCTTGTGCGCATCGGGTACGTTGCGCGGGTCGTAGATGCGCGCGGTGATCTTCGGCTCCCAGAGCTTCGCGAGCCCGGGGGTCGTGCGCAGCGACGGCACCGCCGCGAAGCTCATCGTGATCGGGCAGCCGTGTCCAGCCTCTACCTGTGTTTGCATATAGGTTCGCGCAGCGCGGGCGACGTGCGCACCGGGGCCGGGGCCGGTCCACGGCGACGAGTGCAGGCCGTGCTCGATCGCGGACTTCATCAGTGCGTGGTATGCGGGATGGAACTTCACCAGGTCGACCCGGTTGCCGAAGCGATCGTGGGTCTCCAGCTCCGGGCCGAAGCGATTGGCGAGCACGCCGAGTTCGATGTAGTCGGCAGAGCCGGTGAGCTTGCCGAACGCGGTGAGATCGTCGTGCGCCCAGGCCGCGCCCTCGCGTCCTACCGCCTCCTGCAGTGCCGCGTCCTGCAGGTACAGATTGTAATCGACGAGATCGTGCGAAACGTTGATGACTTCGTGCGTGTCGGCGAGAAACAGCGTGTCTTTCGAGAGGGTCTCAGGGGCGTTCATTGCGTAATCTCCAGGGTTGTCGTTAACGCGGGCCGTAGTGTAGCTGTTACTTGGGGGACAGCTGCGCGCGGATTTCACCATCCGGATAAGCGGTACCGGATTGGAATAGTTCCATGGTCCGACAGTGAGCGTTCCCGCCTTGGCTCTTTCGCAAAGCTGACGCAATAATTCTCACGGATAGGCTCGAGCGGCTTAGGCCTAATCACTGGCGGGCGAAGCCACGATTTCCGTCCCGATTTTAGCGCGTCGCGGGTGTCGCCGCACACAATTCCGACCCGTTCTGGGCAAGCGGCTGTGGCTATGCCGGGCCAGTTGCATGCCTCCGCGCTTGGGCAGATCCGCGAGGCGGTGTATCGCAGTCCGGATGTGGGCCGGGCGCGCGCGGCGGTCCGCGCGGCGGCGAATTGAGCGGGCGCCCGTGCGCCAATACGGCTGCGCGGAGTGGAGGTGTACGCCTAGGTGTGAAGGTCCTATAATGGCTCGGTCTGGGCCGGTCGCCTGATCATTGCAGACTGGCCGCGAAAAGACGCTCAGGAAGTGCAGTTGCCACTGAGACATCGAGCAGGACTTGCCACATGACCATACCAATGCATGGAGCTCGATCCAATCAATTAACCTGGTCAAGAGCCGCCGATGTTCGGGAAATAGAATTTCTAGGACAGCTCAAAATGTCCAGGAAGCGTGGTGCACTCGCAGTTGGCATCCTGACCGTCATCGCAGTTACAATGTGCTTGGTCTGTTCGACGGGTCTCGCGCGGCAGTTCAGCCCCTATCTCTTCATTGCCGGTGATGGCTTCACGCTGGAGCAGGCCATGTCGGACGCCCGCAGCCAGCGTGCGCCACAAGATCCGCCAACGTACAAGCTCCTCGTCCTGGGGAGCGAAATTCAGCGTATTACGGCATCCGGCGCATCGCCGAGCGTGCGCAAGCTGCTCCAGGAGGCCACAAAGCGCGGAGCGTCGATCTTCGTCTGCGTGAAGGACTTGAAGACGCTCGGCCTCAAGCCAAAAGATCTCCTGCCGGGCATTCGCGCGATCGGCGGTTATCCTTCCAAGGCTGGGGTAAGCCGCGACGACTGGGAAAAGAAACTTCCGCAAGCGCCAGATCAAAAAATGCAGGCACTCTGTTCCAGCGACTGAAATCTCACTCTGCCTCCAGGCGCCAGCCTCACAGGCGCTTCGACAGGTCTGATAAATTCCATGTGTCTGTCCGCTTTCTGGTACAGGCTATGAGCGGTCGGGGTCGGGTACAGACAGCCAGTCCGAAAACTGGCCTAAATGCTTGAAGGGGTGTGGCCAAGGGCGGAATCGAACCACCGACACACGGATTCTTAGTCTAGCCCAAGCATGCGGCCAATTTCGCTCAGAAAAATGCCTATCCGAATGCCATCCGCACGAAGCTCCACGGCCGCCCGGTCAGACAAGGCGTGCACAGATTTCATCCTGTCCTCGATCAACGGGAGATGCGCATCGGTGCGGCCAAGCATAGCCTTCAGGTCTTCCACCTCCGCACGCAACTGCGCGTATTTCGCGCTGTCCTGTGGTAAAGCGGCAAGATTCTCCGATATCTCCTCCACCAGACTCTTCGCACGACCAACATCTAATTTGTTCTCTCTCATGCCTTCCGCTTCTTGAGGGAGGGACGCTTAGCCCTAACCGCGCGTCCCTTAAGGCCGCCTACACGCCCTGAATCCACGGCAGCAGGGTTTTTCTTGCCAACCGGAGTAATGGGAGCGGGCTCGCCTACGGCCTCCTCAAGGATATCGGCAGCCATCTGATTTATGTCTTGGGTCTTGCTTGAGCGTTTATTAGGCATGGAGGAATTCTAGTCCAAACCTGCACAAAACGCATTGGCCATCAACAGTTGTGACATTCAAACCATCTTATCCCATAAAATGCCTTTGAAATGTCAATTTCTCTCCGAGTCTAGTTTTCATCGTCCAGCAGCTAGTGCAGTGTGCCTCCAAGATCGGCGATGACTCCCGGCACTTCGCTGTGCGTAAGAAAAGCGTCCGCCGGCCAACCACTCTCCTCTTTCCTTAGACGAGGGCGACATCGAGAAGCGTCTTTACACGTTCAGACACTATTTCCCGGCGATCGCGGCCATGGTTTGGAGGAAGGGTAGCCTTCCTTTTTCACTGCCAACACACCATCCCCATTGAATACCGTCACAAACCCGGCGCGCCGCAGGCGTGTAGCCACTTCGCCGGGTACGTCGCGCCCGCTGGTGAGTTTGTTTGGTGTACCGGTGTAATGAAACAACTTGCCATTCGGCTTGAGCACTCTGCTGAGGTGCTCGTAAAAGGCTTGCGAGTAGAGTTCTCCCGCGATGCCGAAACGAGGCGGGTCGTGCAAGACGGCGTCGACCGACTTGCCGGGCAGCAACCCGATCCCTTCCGCGATGTCGGCCTGGGCTAGCGTCAATCCGCCGCCAATCTCAGGTGACCATGGGTTGAGGCTACGCAACCAAATTACGTCGGGATTTTTCTCGTACGAAAGCACCCGCTTGGCGCGTCTCTGCACGCACCACGCGGCGAAATAGCCTAGGCCGCCGCACGTATCCAGGATCACCTTGCCGCGTGGTTGAATCAAGTCGACCTTGCGCTCGGCATCCGAATAGGGCGAGACTCGCGCCGTGGGTAGCATCTTTATGCCGTCGATCTCAAAGGTCGGCGGCCCGAACGCGGTCGGCACCAACTTGACCAGCGACGTTGTGTAACGCACCACCGGCTGAAAGGTCTCGTCAACCCAGTAGTAGATGGTTCGGACCTTACAGGATTCAAGGTGTGGGAAGCGTTGACCTTGCCAGCGCCATCCTGCCGCGCTCACTTCGACCATCGTCGTCGAACGCCCAAGGTCCAGCGTACACTCGATCTTCGGCCTACCGGCCCGCGCCGCCGCGCGCAATGCCTCGCTCACTTCTAGAGTCAACAGCGGCCCCATCAATCCCTCGTATACCCTGTCGGTTGTCTCGCGAATGCCAGTTCCGCATCGTCCATCTTGGGACGAACGCTGGCGATGGAATTAACCGGCAACCCCTGGTATGACTGGTGCGCCCGGAGAGATTCGAACTCCCTACCCCTTGGTTCGAAGCCAAGTGCTCTATCCAAATGAGCTACGGACGCATTGATGGGTAACCCTCGGAAGGTGCATTCCATGCAATGGGATTCTACTGGTGCAAAGGCTCGAAGCAAAGCTGACCGGGAGTGGCCTGACCACAGGTGCCGGTGATCGCTGACCACTTCCCATGGCTAGCCGGTAATGAACACCTATCCCCAATTTCAATCTTTGCGGAATAACGCTCATGGCAAACTGCGGGCAATATCGTCTTAGCACCGCTCGAGGTTACCTTTGCACCGGGTGCGGCGCGTTACAGAATCTTTCTGCCGTCAGGCGTCAGAAAACCGTAGGCCTGCAGCGGCATACCCACTGTAGTCTTGAAATGTTCCAGCAGCAGTTCGGACGTCCAACCTCCGGGCATGATGGCAGTCTTCGCGTGATGCGTGTGTTCGCAGATAGCCAGACGAGGGCCATCTATACAGATGAACTGGCCATTAATCCAATCTGCTTCATCGCTGGCCAAGAACACCACAAGCGGCGCCGCTTGCTCAGGCTTGTAGTACCCCAAATCTGCGTCACTCGGAGGCTGCTCGTGTCGTTCCAGAGCTGCCTGCTTCGCCTGCTCCCTTCTTGTTTCATTCAGCCGCGTAGCGGCGGAGGTACGGATTGCGTTGCACGTAATACCGTACTGCGCCAGCTCCACGGCCCAGGTCAGGGAAATATTCAACACTGCTCCCTTGCTGGAGGCGTAGCTGGTAGCACCCTCTTGGCCCAGGATGGAACCGGAGGACATATTGACAATACGACCCCACCCCTGCTTCATCATATGAGGAACCGCGTGCCTGGTACAGGCGAAAGTACCCTTCAGATTGGTGGCGATGACGTCGTCAAAGTCCTGTTCAGTCATATCTACCAGCAGTTTCCGGCCAGTTATGCCGGCGTTGTTCACCAGGATATCTATTCGCCCGAACCCATCTACCGCCGTCTGAATAATCTCGCGAGCACCCTCCATACTTGCCACGCTGACGGCACACCCCTCTGCAGTGCCGCCCATCTTTCTAATCTCTTCTACCACCTTGGCTACATTGCTGGCCGTCCTCGCGTTGACTACCACCTTTGCCCCCGCTTTAGCCAGACCCATGGCGTAGGCTCGCCCCAAACCCGTCCCTGAACCCGTCACTACCGCCACTTTCCCGTCCAACAACATGATTCCTCCTCGGCATCAATTCAGCGGAGATATTTTCCAAACCATTGGATCACACTCTTCCACCCATCAACCGCAACCTCTTGCCGGTAGCTCGGACGATCCACCGCGAAGAAGCCGTGCCCGGCATAGTCATACACGTGGAACTCATAGTTGTGCTGTGCTACAAATATGGCGTTTCCCCTCTGACGGGCAAGAAATGATGGCGTCCACCGGTTAGATCTTGAGCCGGCTCCTCACCATACCATCACTTGCAGAATATTGGCACATAGGGGGGATGCCGATGCGGTTGCGTAATGCAATTTCGCGCAGCTTGAGGGGCTCGAATAAGTTGGACATGGCTCGGTTCCTGAGTAAAGAGGGTACAGAATCGAGTCTACTGCCCAAAGGATGGGACGTCCATTTGTGGTTTAGGCGTCAGGAGTGCGGTTGGGAGAGCTTAGGGCGGCGATATGCGCGGTGTGGCATGACAGCGAGGGCTGCCCCTCCTGACTGCATTGACCGGAAAAGCCTACACCGTGCCTAATCGGGTTCCCTCAATTTTTCGCCGAGCAAACCGAACGAAAACAGAACGCCGCAACCGGGAGTGCCGCCGAGGTCGGTGCTGCCGGACTGGCGTCGAAAACCGCACCGCGAGGTAGCCCCAGATGACCCTAGGTGACCCTCTCGGGGCAGCAGATGGGGGGGGTAAGGCATCACCCTCCCCGAAACCGCCCCAGAGGGGACCCGCAATCAGTCTGGTCGTATCGAATGGCCGCTTACAAGGACGCTGAATTTCCGCAGCCGACCCAAACCGGCCATCGAGGCTCTACAAGACCGGACGTTCAACGTCCAAGTGAACCCGCGTCCCGCAGGCGCGCGCAAAGCGTCGCCCATTGGACATCCGCGTTGAATGATGGATGGACTCCCCGAGATTCTTACGCATCATCGTGCCAGATTGCCCCTTGAACAGTCCGAAGAACTTGTCCTGTTACTCAAGTTCATCCTTGACGCAGTTCTTGAGGGCCATCGGGACGCCGTCTTCGGGAACCTCGATAGTCTGCGGCCCCTTGGAGCTCTGCCGGGTGATGCGATAGCGAAAGCCGTCGGGCATCGGCGGGGCTGGCTTCTCTTTACTGTCGAACAAAGCGTCGAGCGCACTTCGGTCGGCGGGAGACAATTCGGATTTCGTTATGTCTCCCTTGCTCTTGAGGTGGGAGCCTGGCAAACCGAAGCCTGCCAAGCCCCCAACACGCTCGATGTACAAGCGGTCCATGCTTTGCACCTTTCCCGGTAGCGCCTGCGCCAGCAAATCGCTACAGCCCCACCTGTTTCCATCCTTTGTCGACGGCGGTAGCAACAGCAGGAGTACCGCTATACATTTGACTTGCCAATTTGCGGGTACGATCTGCAAAATCCTTCATTTTCATGTTGGGACTCGGCCCGAACCCCGTGAGGCCGCGGTACCATATTTGCCCGATTTTCTCCCAGCTTTTCCCGCCGAGAGTCGTACAGGCGACGCAAAAGGCAAGGTTGGGCGGGCCGCTGCTGTAGTGCGGGTCCATGCCGGGCGTGATCTGAGAATATCTCGTTGGCTGTGGTGCAAGGCAATGCGGGTCCGCCGGATTGGCCATGTTGCGCAGACAAGTATAGCCTTTGGCCTTCGCTGTTGGACCCATGATGTCGTGCCCAATCAGCCAATCCGCATGCGTGACATCCTGCTTCGCTTCCCATTGTCGAAACATTGAGCCAAAGCAGTCCGACAAGCTTTCGTTAAGCCCCCCGGCGTCGTTGGAGTAAGTGAGCTGAAGGCTGTGCTGGGTGACACCATGGGTCAATTCATGGCCGATCACGTCGTTTCCATTCGTGAAATCGATGAAGATCGCCGCGTCGCCGTCACCGTAGAGCATCTGCGACCCGTTCCACATTGCATTGTTGTATTTCACGCCAAAGTGGATCGACGACATCATCGTCATGCCAGCGTTGTCAATCGAATTGCGCTTGAAGACTTTCTTGTAAAAGTCCGCCACGCTGGTCGTTTCTTTAAAGGTACGCTTGGCCGTCGAGTCGGTGGAGCTTCCCGGCTTTGGCACCGGCGTGCCGGGCAGCGTCTGGGAATGTTTGCAATCATAGACAGTCACGATCGGGGCCGCCGCGAGTTTGACAAGTGGGGCACCGTCCAATGTTGCGGCGCTTGTCAAAGCGACAGCCTGATTGCGCAATTTGCGGATCTCGACGCTAATTCGCGAGGCATTCGCGGAAGCTTTGCGGAGCTCTTTCGATAGACTTCTGTCTTTCGCAAGTTTTTCCAGGACATCTTGAGGCACGATGAAGCAGGTACATGACATGGCAGCTCTCCTCGTAAAACCAGGTTAAAGGCTACGGATTACCCATCCGGCGCTTGAAGACAACATGTGCGCCAATGACACCTAGCACACCTCCGGCCCCCGTTTTCACATCACGAAGCAACGGCGGCGAACATGGAACGATTCTGCCACCCTCGTCAAAGCGCGTTCGGGACATATCGCTTCTTCCTCCAGTCACATTCAAAGTAATCGAGGGTATACAGGGGAAACGCACCGCCCTGGAAGGGGCGTGTTTTACTGAAGACGTGCGAACCGCGGCCTTTAACCAGTGTCATCATCGACTCCGATCAGAGCAATGCGTCGAGAATCGCCTCTTGGACAGACCCTGCGCGTCAATGCGCGACGCGCGCGAGTGTCATTTAAATTCTACCGCCGCAACGCGCGCAGGTGCAACGTGAATATTCACAAAAGGCAAGACAGTATCCCTCGTGCTCCTGCCATCGAGCGCAAAGGCGTCGTTTTCGAGGGGTGTCAGGCGTCGGGCAAGGTCGAGCGCCTTCACGATCTCGCCAAGGAGCTTATCGCGTTCAAGCCCGATGTGATTCTGGTAGGAAATCCAGACAGCGCCCTCGCAGTACACGAGGCATCTGGCACAATTCCGATTGTCGCTACGACTATTGCGCCAGAGGCTTCAGCCACTACGTTACCTCCATGACTACTCGGCTTGCTTCCGGCTGGAGCGGTTGCCGGGTGAGATTCGCACCCACTGGAAAGGCGCCGCCTTTTCACGGCGCACACCCTAAGCCGACTTTTGACTTCCTTCGCAGCAGCCGTTCAGAAGTGTCAAAGGACCCAGGGCGACTGAAAAAGGTCTGTGGCGCTAAAGCGTAAGCTCGCGGATGTGGCGAGAGACAATGAGAAGTTGACCAGAATCCATCCGCGCAATAAACGTGCGACTTACGGAACCGATGAGCTTTACAGCACCGGACATGGCGAGACGTGCCGACTGTTCGACCACAAAGCCTGTTTTGGCAAGTTTGACTGCTCTCAAGTAATAGTAATCCATGCCGCTCTCAGTGATTTCCGCCACCAGATCCGCCAAGGTGTCGCGATGTCTTTCAGGATCGGATGCCTGCTCAAGCGCGGTGAGCACAGCGAGCGTTTTTGCCCGCAACTCATCGGAGTGGTAGAAGCGCAGAAAGGGTTCTGCGGCGGCGGGTTTCGCCTTAGCTTTCCGCACTGCCTTTGGTGCAGTTCTTGCTCGGGTAGTCATGACGCTCCGATCGAATCGATTTAGAGTGAGATAGAGGCCAGTGTCATGCAAGATACTGCCCAACGTACACGGCCAGCGCATTTCTTGAATTTCAATCCATGAACGTCAGGCGAAACGGCTCGAAATCGCCTGTTTCTTGCAAGAGCTCGGCGCGGAGTCTATTTGTGCTTCTGCGCTACTCTTGCGGCGCGTCGCGCAGGTCGCGCCGCAGGACTTTCCCGATCGGCGTCTTCGGCAAGACGTCGCGGAACTCCACGTGGCGCGGCAGCTTGTAGCCGGTGAGCTGGGTCTTGCAGTGCTCGATCACGGCTTCCTTCGTGACTTTCGGATCTTTCCTCACGATCACCACTTTCACCGCCTCGCCCGATTTGTCATCGGGCACACCCACCACCCCGCATTCGAGCACACCCGGATGCGTCGCTACTACGCTCTCGATCTCGTTCGGGTAGACGTTGAAACCAGATACCAGGATCATGTCCTTTTTGCGGTCGGTGATCGTGACGTAGCCGTCGGCGTCCAGATGTCCGACGTCGCCCGTCTTCAACCAGCCGTCCTGCATCACCTTAGCGGTTTCCGCGGGATGGTTCCAGTAGCCCTTCATCACCTGCGGGCCGCGGACGCAGATCTCGCCGGTGTGCTTCTCGATATCGCCTTCGCCGGTCCATACCGGCAACTCGGTGAAGCTGTTGTCGCGGATCGATACGTCGGTGGAAGGGAGGGGAAAACCGACGTTGCCGTTCCAGGGCGTTCCCAGTGGATTGGCACTGACGCCGGGCGAGGTCTCGGTCAGGCCGTAGGCTTCGGTGATGTAACGTCCGGTCACCTGCTGCCAGCGCTCGGCCACCGGCTTTTGCACTGCTGCGCCTCCGCCGACCACCACCTTCAGCGAGGAAAAGTCGAGCTGATCGAACCCGGGCGTATGCAATAGGCTGTTGAACAGCGTATTGACGCCGGTCATGACGCTGAACTTCCACCGTCCGAGCTCCTTGACCAGTGCCGGCAAGTCGCGCGGGTTGGTGATGAGCACGATCAGGCTGCCCCACTTCATGAACGACAGCGTCGAGGTAAGGCAGAAGATGTGGTACATCGGCAATGGCGCGATCGCGATTTCGGTGCCTTCCTCGAAGCGCACCGAGATCCACACGCCTGTCTGCTCCACGTTAGCAAGGATGTTGCGGTGGGTAAGCATCGCGCCCTTCGCGACGCCCGTGGTGCCGCCGGTGTACTGCAGCAACGCGATGTCCTCGCGCGTCACCTGAACCGGTTTGAGCAACGTCGCCACGCCGCGCGCGAGCGCCGCCCGGAACCTGATGGCACCGTCGATGCGCCAAGCGGGCACCATCTTCTTCACCTTCTTAATGACCAGATTGACGATCCAGCGCTTCGGCCACGGCAGCAGGTCGCCGAACTGCGTGGTGATCACGTGCTCGACGGGCGTGTTCCTGAGCACTTGCTGCAGGATACTGGCGAAGTTCTCGAGAATGACAATGGCTTTGGCGCCAGAGTCTTTCAGTTGATGCTCCACCTCGCGTGGCGTGTACAGCGGATTGATGTTTACTACGGTCATGCCGGCGCGCAGGATGCCGAACAACGCGACCGGGTATTGCAGCAGGTTCGGCGCCATGATGGCGACGCGCTCACCCTTGGCCATGCCCGACAGTCCTTGCAGGAAGGCGGCAAAATCGCGCGACAGCCGCTCCAACTCGCCATAGCTCATGGTGTAGCCGAGGTTGTGACAGGCCGGTCTATCGGCGAACTTGATGGCGATCTTTTCGAACAGGTCTGGGATTGACATGAACAGGTCGGCGTCGATCTCGGCGGGCATCCCGACGGAATAGTTCTTGAGCCATATTTTCTTCACCATGATCTCCTCCTTGGGGCGAACGCTGGCGATGGAATTGCAAGGGCGCTACGCCTTCCCTTCCTGCGCCAGTTTTCGGAGCAATTGCCCTGCCAGGGTTTCCGGCGACATCGAGCCGAGCTGGGTGCTCTTGCCGCCTTTGGCCGTGGAAACAACCAGGATCTTCCCGGCGATCCAGTAATTGCCCCTAAATGTCTTCCCGTCAATCTCGCAGGTTATCGTGTGACGCGTCGGATCATGGCTCATAGTGCAATAACGTCCAGCGACAAGAATCGCTGACGTATACGAGTACTGGCAATAAACTTGCCAACACGCGGGGTGAAACCGTCGCGGCGAACCCCATGCTGATTATCCGGCCGTGAGGTTGCAACTCGCGAAGAAGTACGCATCGTGCAGTTAGCTTGCCAACCACACTTCTGCCGCATCGAGCTTCGAAAAAATCCCCACGTCGAGTCCTGGGGAAGCAGTTACCCGGAGAGCTTCAAGCCCTTCGGTCATAAGCGGATTGGTCCGCACAAAGGCTATCTTGTGCTTCGGAAAAAGATACTTCATGGCCCCGCCAAGGTGCGCAGCCTCTGTGATGCTTAGCGAGCGGTCCACTGCCAGTAGATTGATGAGAATCCCATGGTCTGTCCGGAACTCCGGGTGGGCGCGCACCTCCCGGAAACACTTGAGCGCGTCGTACTCGCTTATTG
>ODAK010006019.1_pt1 | contig 12268 bp, 12 predicted proteins | sample 1539591 | NCBI WGS metagenome assembly ODAK01 (sample SAMEA3539303, study PRJEB22396) | soil metagenome | biome: tundra; feature: field; material: soil | place: USA | collected 2010-05 | depth 0.15 m | reverse complement strand
TCGCCAAACCGAATTTGCAAGGAAACCAGCCGCCACACCCCACAAACTGGCAAATCCGATTACTTCATCATGCCCAATCAATCAGTCCGCTCAATGGCTTCGGAATTCTTCACGGCCGACTTTGACAGTAGTAGCAGGCCGCAGCCATCCTTGATGTAATTATCGGAATTCTAAAACGGTTTAACACAACCGACCATGAATACACCAATGAGCGCCGCCGCAATTGAAGGGGCAAAAGCCACCTGTGTGCGCTCGCCGACCACTTGCGATTCGACTAGCTTAAGCTTCACCGCAATGGTGTGAATGCCCACGAAGAGAAGTAGAAACAGTGCGAATGGCAGAGCACAGGATGGACCCACCCAGAGGAATGCGACTGTCAGCAGCTTGACATCACCACCGCCCATCATTTTCATTGAGTAGAAATACAACATGATTAGAAACAAGATTGCAGCGAATGCCAAGTTCCAGTGCAAGGTGGTCCAACGACCAGAAAGAATGGCGTGCACAAAAAACAACCCAGCTAAGACCAAAATAAGTTCATTGCGTATTCTGTAGTGCTTGAGATCGGTTAATGCCACGTAGAACAACACCGCTGCAGTCAAAATGAGAACCGTCTGGGATGCAATCGCTGAGGTCACGAGTTGTTATGCACGTGGTCTAAGTGCTCTATACAAATTCGACATACGTATTCAGATACTAAAAATGAGCACACGGTTGAGGTGAGAAAATGAGCTGGGGACAATTCCGATCCCTTGAGCATCGTGATCGCAAGGAGCACGGCAACTCGTCTCAGAAGTTGCAGGTTGCAAAACGAATAGTTCACAATGCATATTAGCATTCTTAATTGTTTTTCTTGATTAAAATGTTTTGTTGGGTACCGATTTTGTTGGCCAGCATGGCAACAGTCGAACGGGATAGATCCAGCGTTAGTTGGGCGGACGGACTTCCCGGCTCCGCTCTCAGGCCGCTGCATGTCCGGGTCGGTATCAGCTTCGCCGGTTTTGAGAAGGTTTTGGGCGGTTGCTGCGACAAGGAACTCATCACGCGCACCATTCGGTCGCCGTAGTCGCGGTCGGTCTAGCTTCAGGATACGTTTGTACCATCGTAGCCTTCAGTCCTGCCCTCGCAGCGACTGAATCGGCGAACATCTGCCGACTTTTTCAACAATATTGGCCATTTCCGTCAGCATTGACCTCTGGATAGAAAATAGCGACTATAGGCCGAAGGTAGCGCGTTTGATTTGCGCTTGCAAACGCGGGCGTCAAACGTGGCAGTACCAGTGTCAACAGGGAGAACTCTATGCGTTCGGTAATGATGTTGATGAAACAACTCAAGTCCGATGATGACGGCGCAGCGTTGATCGAATATACCGTGCTGCTCGCGATCCTGCTGATCGCGGTGATCGGGGTAATTGGAACCGTTGGTACCTGGATCAACGGGCAATGGACGCACTTGACCGAGACGCTTTCAAAATAGCAGTGCGTTATGGAGTGGCTGGCCGCCGTTAACGAGCTGATATTTCAAATGTCTGGCGCATTTTTGAGCTCGGCGGGATTAGCGTCGCGCCGCGATGGCAGAATTGTGGCCATATTGTGCCCATATTGTTTTTTTTGCGACAAAGCGCGTTACGAGCCTTGTGGATCTTGTGATTCTTGACAGAACTTTTCGAGAAAAATTGACTAGTCACTACGGCGAGCAGATACTAACTGCGGTAGGAATGCGTTTTCCGCCGCTTTGAAGACGCTATCGGTACAAAATCTACGATATCATAACGGTGCGTGAACTTCCGATTGTGGTAGACAATAGGCGAGTGAACTGTGCGACCAAACAGCATCGTTATTGTCATCGTTGCCATCGTAATGGGTGGCATCGCTGCTTTCCTTGCGCGCAATTGGTTGCTTAGCAGGACACAGGATTCCTTCAGTAACGGAACGATTGTTGCTGCGGCTCGACAGCTACCATTCGGCACCACGTTGACCGACGACAATGTTGAGGTAATTCCTTGGGCCGCAAAGACGGTTCCAACCGGTGCATTTGCATCTAAAAAAGAGTTGTTCAAGGAAGGCCGCCGAATCACGCTTGCAGCGGTTGAGCGCGAGGAGCCAATTTTAAACTCTAAGATTACGGGGCCGGGCCAACCCGCGTCACTATCGACTTTGCTGGTTGAACAAAAGCGCGCGATAACGGTCCGTGTGGACGATGTGCGTGGAGTTGCTGGATTTATTCAACCGAATGATAGTGTCGACGTCGTCCTCATTCGCTCCGTATCAGACTCTTCAAGTCGCCGCGACTATTCGGATCTGCTACTTCAGGACGTCAAGGTTATCGCTGTTGATCAGATCGCTTCAGAACGGAACGATCATCCAGTCGTCGCCAAGGCGGTAACCCTCGAAGTGACTCCTTATGAGGCACAGAAGATCTCACTCGCTACCAGTGTTGGACACCTATCGCTGATCCTGCGAAAGGCTGGTGATTCCAATGTTGTGGCGGACCGCCGCGTGACCGAAGCTGATCTGGGCCATAGCGTGGTGGCTGCGCCTCCGGTGTCTCCGCCCGCACCTGCAGCGCGTTTGCCCGCTCCTGCAGAGAAACCACTTGTACAAAAACAACCTACATCCTATGCAGTAGTGACTGTTATGAGGAACCTGAGGACTGAGGACTATAATGTCTTTAAAGAAAAAATTCGTGGAGCACGGGCAGATGGGGAAACAGATGGGGGAGACGACGCATCGCCAGTACTACCTCAGCAAGCGGATCAAGGGATTTCAGAAGGAGCTCGACCACGGGCGTCCGATTAGCCGGCTGAGTTTCAACGTCGAACGTTTGATTCTTTGAGAGTTAAGCTGATGGGGCGGGTGTCCTGGTGGTAGAGTTAAGCTGATGGGGCGGGTGTCCTGGTGGTACAGTCAGCTTTGGCGACCGCGCGGCCTGACGTCCGTGCTGGTCGCGACAGCATTTTTTACGCTCACTTTGCCCGCCGCGCTCACTTTACAAGCCGCGGAAAACGCCCCACAGGTTCGCCATATTGTTGTTACGGTCAATAAATCACGGACGATCACTTTCTCCCAACCGATCAAGACGGCGACCATTGCCTCTATGGCAATTGCCGATATAAAGCCCATGACCGACCGCTCTATCTATATTCAGGGAAAAGCGCTCGGTACGACCAATATCTCGATATTTGATAAAAACATGCAGTTAGTCGAGGTGCTCGATCTCGAGGTAACGATTGATACGAGAAATCTGCAAGAGAAGATGCGCGCCAGCACCGGCAACAACACAATTCGCGTTTCCTCCAGCAACGGCCAAGTGATTCTGTCCGGGATGGCTAGCGACGCAATTGCTGCTGACCGCGCGGTTTCGCTTGCAAAAAGCTTGGTAAAGCCTGGTGATATCGTCAACGCGATGACCGTTGCGCCTTCACAACAGGTGATGCTGAAGGTGCGCATCCTTGAGGCAAGCCGTCAGGCCGAACGGGATCTCGGGGTCAATTGGTTTGGCACCAATGCCAACGGTACTCGGGGTTTTAGCACAGGGCTTGGTACGCCCGGCATTGTGCCGAACAGCAGCTCCACCGCTAATACCGGTGGAATATCGGTCATAAATTCCGCTGGAGCCATTCTTAGCAGCAGCGGTGGCCAGCCTTTTGGTGTGGTATTGGCTAATCTGGTCAACGGCGGAACAAACATCGACGTAATGGTTAGTGCGCTGGAAACAAAGGGGCTTGTGCGAAGCCTCGCAGAACCTAACCTAGTCGCGCTTTCTGGCGACACTGCAAGCTTTCTGGCAGGCGGCGAGTTCCCCGTGCCGATCGCCGTTTCCACCACTACCGGTGCTGGCGTGACCCCTACGGTTGAGTTCAAGAAATTCGGTGTCAGTCTCGCTTTCGTTCCCACGGTATTGAGTCATGGCTTGATCAATCTGCGCATCGCGCCCGAGGTCAGCGAGCTCGATTATTCGAACGCGGTGCAACTATCGGGAACAACGATTCCGTCACTGGTCGTACGCAATGCCCAAACCACAATTGAACTACGGGATGGCCAAAGTTTTGCGATCGCCGGTTTATTGCAGACGCGAGGCGTGCGCAATATTGATCAGCTGCCTTGGATTGGCTCCGTCCCAGTTCTCGGTGCGTTATTTCGCAGCTCTTCATTTCAAAATAATGAAACAGATCTCGTCATTATCGTGACGCCGCATATTGTGCAGCCGGATACGCCTGTAGATGCATTGGCGACGCCGCTCGACCAGCGCTTGCCTAGCAACGATGCTGACTTTTTTATTAATGGTCAGTTGGACGTTCCAAAACGCTATTCAGATTATGTAACATCGGGCGGCCCTGTGAAGGGTCCCTACGGCTATATAATTCCTGTCGAGCAAGGTTCAAATCAACCCCTATACCAGGGCGGTACGGGCAAATGACGAAGCTCGCAAAAGGTTCGGCGGTGCTGCTCATGGTATTTTCAGCGGGCGGGTGCGCACCAACAAATGTGGTGCCGTCCGCCCAGATCTATAATCCAGTCGACTCTGTTCAGGAATATACGCAGCGGTCCGATACGATCACCCTGAGTGCGGGCAATGCACAAGACGTAAATACCCGTGTCCAGGAGATTGATCCCTGGCCGAGGTATGTCGGCAATAAGCGTATTGCAGCCAATGGCGAGCGTATGGCCGGGGCGGTGGAGCGCTATCGGGACGTTGCAAAACAACGCCAGGCTCCGCAAACCTTGCCGTTGGGATCGGCCAAAGGCATGTCTTCTGGCGGCGGAGGCGGTGTCGGCAGTGCCGGCAGTGCCGGCAGTGTAGGCGCGGGAGCTGCGGGACAATAGCGAACTCCGACCTTATCGCCCAGTCAATATGACTGACCGGCTCTTTAAAGGTGGCTACGCGAAAAATCTGTTTAAGTTAGCGAACGTCACCGCGAAAATGGCCTCGCGCTAGTTATCAATTAATCAATTCAAATTTTCGTATTGACTGGCTCAATGTTGCTCATGCTAGTTGAAATGCCGCCAGCGACAATGGATGAAGCGACCGGCGTGCGCTAACAAGCGGTGATATAAATGACAATTTACTTATTGACGTCCGAGCCCTCGAACAAGGAGATTGAAGCGATCGGAGCACAGTTAGCAAGTATAGTACCCGAGCTTCGTAAAATCAGAAAGATTGATGACGTCGCTGTCGAAATCAAGAGCAAAGCCAATACGAAAGTTGTCGTCGTTTTTGTAGCACCCGCTCTGTCTACGGAAGGCATTGATAAGATCGTCGATATCGTCAATCGTTATGGTCAAAGAGTTCTTTTTATTTTGGTCAGCAACGAAATATCGGGGGCGGATTACAAGCGTTTGATACGTTCTGGGGGGGCAGAATGGGTTGCCGCAAACGGGTCGCTGGAAGAAATTCCGGAGTTAATTTACAGGCAAAATTTGCCATCTGAAGCTGCTAAACTCACAGATGTAAGACCCGCGTTCGTCTCATTTTTGCCGTGCATGGGGGGCGTCGGAAATACGACCGTCGCCCTCGAAGTTGCCCTGCAAATAAAGCTTGCAAAAGACACTCGGTCCTGGAGAATGTGTTATCTCGATCTTGATTTTCAGACCAGCCATGTTTGTGATTATTTGGATATTGAGGCGCGTCTTCAGATCCACGAAATGCTCGATCGACCGGAGCGCTTAGACGAGCAGCTTTTCGAACTTTTCGTCAGCCATCATGCATGCGGTCTAGATGTCCTCGCGGCACCACGAAGCAAGTTGGATCCATGTGAAGTTAACGCGGACGCGCTAGATCCTTTGCTGGAAATGATATCGCAGAAATACGATTTTATCGTACTCGATTTGCCTGTGCCTTGGTTTAGTTGGACCGGTCTTACGCTCGAGAATTCGGACGCCGTTGTGGTGACTGGGGTAAACACCATTCCGTGCCTCCGGCAAATGAGAGCGACACTGGATGCCGTGCTCGAGGCAAAAGCGTCGTCATCGCAAGTTGCTGTCGTAATGAACCGAGTTACGCGCCATTTACTCGGGGGAATTGAAAGACGCGGCCACGTGGAGAGCGTGTTCCCGAGCGAAACTATCTTCTACATTGAAGAGAATCGAGGTGCGGTCGACAGGGTGAATACCGGAACTCCGGCAGGTCTGGCCGGGATCCAATTGAAAGATTTTGGCAAAATCGCCTCATTTTGTACCAATGTAAAGCAAAAGGCACGCAGCAGCGCATGAAATGACGGCCGATCTTCCAAAAGAGCCGCTGCCAACTTTCGGCAGAAATTGGCAGATATCGGTATTAAAATACGCTATAATTTTGCAACGCAAAATTAGCGAGGGATGCAATGGCCGGGGGCCGACGCGAATAGAGCGTCGGGTCGGTCTGTCTGTGTGAGGTCGACCAATGAGCTTTTTTGGACATCAGCGGGCGATGCGAAATCACAAGCCATCAGTCGTGGCTGATTTTTCCGTCGTGCAGCACGAGCCTACTACCGATGCGCAGGCTATCTATCAGGAGCTGGTTGATAAGCGGCCGGCACTTCTTGATGAAAAGCTGAAGTTGCATACTAAGATTATTGATGAGTTCAATCTGCCGCAACTGGAAAAATTATCACGGGATGAACTGATTCGAGAAATTCGGTCCTATGTTGCGAAGTATGTTCGTGCCGAACGTATCTCTTTCAATCAAAAAGAATTGGACATTTTCGCGATTCAAATCGTCGATGAAATGATCGGTTTTGGCCCAATCGAGCCGTTGCTCAAGGACCCCACGATCAATGATATTTTGATCAATACACACAAGATATGTTACGTGGAACGGTTTGGAAGGTTGGAACGAACAAAAGTTCATTTTAAAGACGAGGCGCATCTTCTTCGTATCATCAACAAGATCGTTGCCGGGATCGGCAGGCGCGTCGACGAGTCATCACCAATGGTTGATGCGCGTTTGCCGGACGGCTCACGCGTCAACATTGCGATTAGACCGATTTCTATCGATGGCCCTATGGTCTCAATTCGGAAATTTTCGGAAAAGCCATTCTCGATGGAAAAGTTAGTCGAAGTCGGATCAATTCGATCGCAAATGGTCGATTTGCTGCGCGCGGCGGTGCAAGGCAAGATATCGATAATTATTTCTGGGGGCACCGGCAGCGGAAAAACGACCTTGCTCAATGCTTTATCGAACTTTATCCCTCATGAAGAGCGTATGATTACTATTGAAGATGCTGCCGAATTGCAATTGCAACAGCCCCATGTTGGACGATTGGAAACGCGCCCTGCAAACGCAGAAGGCAAAGGTGAGATTCGGCAGCGCGAACTCGTTAAGAACGCTCTCCGAATGCGTCCAGACCGCATTATCGTCGGCGAGTGTCGTGGCGAGGAAGCGTTCGACATGTTGCAGGCGATGAACACCGGTCATGAGGGTTCACTGACCACAATTCATGCGAACTCACCGCGTGATGCTATGAAACGACTTGAACAGATGGTCGCTATGGCTGGGATCCCAATGAGCCCCGGCAGCATTCGAAGTACAATTGCCTCAGCAATAAGGATCGTTGTCCAACTTCAGAGGCTTCCGGACGGTAGGCGCTGTGTAACGAGCATCAGCGAAATTACCGGTGTGGAGGGAGAAGTTATCCAGTTGCAAGAAATCTATCGGTTTGTTAAAGAGCGTACCGATGAGCACGGCCTCCACGGCAGCTTCCGCGCAACCGGCGTACGCCCAACTTTCCTTCAAGAGCTGAAGGCGTATGCGGTCGAGATCCCTTCCAGCCATTTCGAGGCATCCCAACCATTGTAGAGGCCGAAAAATTGGACCAATCTTCGATCATTTACATCATTGTCTTTATCGTCTTTTGCGCCGTCCTTTTAGGTGTGCAGGGCGCCTATTGGTTTTTTGCAGAAGTGCAAAGATATCGAGGGGCTATAAATCGACGTTTGGTTCTGACGAAACAAAATGCCAGTGCGCAAGAAGTACTTGAAATACTACGGCGCGAGCGGGGACTTATCGGCCTAGATAATAAGTATTTCGCTAAATTGAATCATCTAATTATGCAAACGGGTCTGCGGTTAGATGGAAAGTGGTTGATTGCCATCGCATGTTCGAGCGGCCTTTTATTTTTTGCGCTGTTTGGAGTTGGCTTTGGTTATGGGACGATTTCATTTATCTTGGCAGCACTATCTGGTGCGCTATCGTTGGCGCTTTTTCTTGCGTTGATGCGAAGCAAGCGGATTGCAAAATTTTCTGGGCAACTGCCCGATGCCATCGATGTGATCTTCCGCGGAGTCAAAGCTGGCTACCCATTTACCATCGCGCTTGGCCTTGTTGCGAAAGAGATGGTTGATCCAATTGGAACAGAGTTTGGGATGACTTCAGATGAAATAAATTTCGGGTCGGACATGGGGGCCGCGCTTGATAATCTTTTCTACCGAGTAGGGCATGAGGATCTCCTTTATCTGACCATGGCGCTCAAGATTCAAAATGAGACCGGAGGAACTTTGGCCGAGATTCTGTCGCGACTGGCTCGATTGCTTCGGCAACGCGCAATGCTCCGGCTTAAAGTGAGGGCGATTTCATCGGAAGGTCGCCTTTCGGCGGTCGTTCTTACGCTGATGCCTTTTGTGCTTTTTGGCATCATCAGTCTAGTCAGGCCTGATTATTATTTCGGGGTGAGTGACAATCCTATTATCATGCCTGCAGTGATTGTCGCACTAACTTTGCTCGTTGTGGGCAATGTCATTATTTATCGTATGGTCAACTTCAAAGTGTGAGTGATTTCTAATGCTAGAGATGACGCCATTGCTAGTTGCTGTTATGGCATTTTGCTTGGTAGCTATCATTGTCTTCGTTGTCGGTCGCCATCTGACCGACCAGGCATCAATGCATCGACGCCTTCCCATTTCTGCATCGACGTCGCAGACCGGGGGCTTACCTGATGCAGTGCCAAATTCTTTTCTTGATTCTTTAGCAGGAAAAATTGATGAAAAAAAATTTGGCATCGAGGGGCCGCTGCGCGCCAGACTTCGACGAGACTTGGTAAGAGCAGGGTACTTCTCCGACAAGGCAATACGCGGGTATTTATTTGTGCGAATCTGTCTCGTGGTGGTCTTGCCGGCAATTACTTTCATTCTTACCCAAATCTTCCTGAGCCAATTCAGCTTCTATTGGGGTCTGGCAATCGTTGCCCTCTCAGCACTAATTGCCGTTCTGGGCCCCGATGCCTACATCGCGCGACGTCAGAAATTTATGCAGCAGGAATATCGCATTGTCTTCCCAGATGTAATTGACATGCTTGTTGTCTGTGTTGACGCTGGACTCAGTCTGGACACAGCTTTTGCCCGAATTCGCCGGGAAGTCTCTAAGCAGAGTCGCGCGTTAGGGATGAATTTGACTTTTCTGGGTGCCGAGACGCGCGCTGGTCGGGGCACAGCCGATGCTCTTGGTAATTTTGCCGACCGATTGAATATTGACGAGGCGCGGACTTTTGTCATCATGCTGCGTCAATCACTGGAATTGGGAACGGATGTTGGCGAGGCTTTGCGGGTGTTCAGCGATGAAATGCGAGGCAAACGATTGCTGCGCGCGGAAGAGACAGCCAATAAGCTTCCCGTGAAGATGGTGCTGCCGCTTGGCGCGTTTATTTTCCCTGTTATTTTGATGGTGGTGATGGTACCTGTAATTATCAGATTGTCAGCAATTGCGTACCGAACGGGCGGCTAATTGGGAGGCTATATAGTCGCCGTTAGTCATAGCGCAGTGAGATAATGCTCAGCCAGGTGAGCACGAGGTGGCGATTGTGGCAAATCAGTGAAAATGTTGTTATTTTGCAACCGCCGGGAAAATTTTGCATTTGACTCTATGGGGAATGGTTATGCTTGTTGGGGCCATGTGTTACACGGTTGAATCGTATTTCTATTGAGGAGGGGCTGAGGGGTCGTTATGCGTAAAGGTTTGTTTCTTTGTGCCTGTATTGTCAGTATCGCATTAGCCGGCTGTGCAACCGATAATAATGGCATTGCTGCGTCCGCCACCGCAGCCGCTGGCGACACCTCCGATATATCGACAATCAGTCAAACGCCGCCGGCAACATTCACTGTCCAAGATCCCACCGACGTCAAATATTACCCTTCTGACGAACCATTAAAACTGGCGCTGGAGCACTTCAATCGAGGGCACTTCGGCATCGCCGCGAAATATTTTGAAGATGCCGTGACGAAGGCTCCAGAAGACGCGACCGCGTGGGTCGGCTTAGCCGCTAGTTATGATCGAATTGGTCGATTCGATCTTGCCGATCGCGCCTACAAGCAAGCAATAAAGCTTGTTGGGGAGACCACGGCGATTTTGAACAATGAGGGATATTCGTACATGTTGCGTGGTCGACTAATCGAAGCGAGGCGCAAGCTTCTCAAGGCTTATGAACGCGAACCCAAGAACCCGACGATCCTGAACAATTTGAAACTGTTGGATGCGAGTGAGCCGATTATTCGGCGGGACAAGCAATTGTAATGCAATTTTCGTTTGCAAAACGCGCGCGCGAGATGTGGACATTCACTGTAGCCGCCATTGTCGGGATCGGTCTGTCGGGCTGCGCGGCTAATTCTATTGACTGCGCATTGGGAGTGCCGCACTCGGACTGCGCGAAGGACACCGCCGGGCATCAGGCCGCGCTGGAAGAACAGCAAGCCATGCAGATAACCGCGACGGTTGATGATGCGCGTTGCCGCTCCTTTGGGTTTGAGACCGGCTCACCGAACTATAGCCAATGCCGAGCGAACCTCGATAAGCAGCGGCTGTCCGCACCGCATTGATCCGCTATATAGCGCAAGGATCGTTAGCAACCATTCTCGTCGCTGAACGCGCGTAGAGGCGGCCCCGTAGATAACGTACACAATCTTTCGCACTTTCAGGATTTGCGGCTTCTTCTAAAATGAGGAAGGAGCAATCGGATGAGTGAAGAGAGCGGGATTAAGTCGATGGGCCAGGTTATCCAGATTGATGAGGCCCGGATCCGAGATCATCTCGGCGAGATGGTTCGTGGGACGGTTGAAGAGACGCTGAACGCCATACTGGACGCAGAAGCAGACCAGCTTTGCGGCGCAGGGCGTTACGAGCGCAGCGAAGCTCGGCAGGATACTCGGGCTGGCAGCTACGAACGGTCACTGCAGACCAGCGCCGGCGAAGTCAATCTCAAGGTCCCCAAGCTGCGGCGCCAGACCTTCGAGACGGCGATCATCGAGCGCTATCGGCGGCGCGAGAGCTCGGTCGAGGAAGCGCTGATCGAGATGTATCTGGCGGGCATTTCGGTCCGGCGGGTGGAGGATATTACCGAGGCACTCTGGGGCACGCGGGTGAGCCCGAGCACGGTGTCCAACCTCAACAAGAAGATCTACGCCAAGATCGAGGCTTGGCGGAACCGGCGCATCGAAGGCGAGCATCCGTATCTCTATCTGGACGGGATCGTGATGAAGCGCAGTTGGGCAGGCGAGGTTCGCAATGTCTCTCTCCTGGTGGCCAGCGCCGTTAATTCGGAAGGATTTCGAGAGATTCTGGGCATCTGCGAGGGTGCCAAGGAGGATAAATCCGGCTGGTCGGCGTTTCTGCGTCATCTCGTCGATCGCGGCCTCAAGGGCGTTCAGCTGATCATTTCCGATGCCTGCCGCGGGCTGGTTGAGAGCGTCGCGGAGTATCTACCCGAGGCACGCTGGCAGCGCTGCATGGTGCATTTCTACCGCAACGTCTTCAGCCATGTGCCGGCGACCAAGGTCCGCGAAGTGAGCCACATGCTCAAGGCCATTCATGCGCAGGAGAGCCGGGACGCAGCCGACAAAAAGGCAAAAACAATCATTGACGAGTTACGGGCCAGCAAAATGAGCAAGGCCGCCGACTTCGTCGAGCAGGCCGTCCACGAGACCCTGACCTATTACGCATTTCCGGACATCCACTGGCAGAAGATCCGTACCAACAACCCGCTGGAGAGGATCATGAGAGAGATCCGGCGCCGGACACGGGTTGTTGGCGCATTTCCGGACGGCCAGTCCTGTCTCAACCTGGCTGCAGCTCGACTGCGCTACATCACCGGAACGACATGGTCAACCAAGCGCTACATGAACATGCGGCCACTCTATGCGCCGCAGTTTTCTGAAACCGGAGCAGCCGTCGCCTGATCAAATGATCGCGGTAGGGACGCGAGTTACCTCGCGCCCCCCGCACAGATCCGTACGAGCCCAATTCGGGCATACGGCTCCCACCTCGGGTGTGTAACGGCGCGTCGTGATATTCTCACGAAATTCCG
>ODAK010006018.1_pt1 | contig 12269 bp, 15 predicted proteins | sample 1539591 | NCBI WGS metagenome assembly ODAK01 (sample SAMEA3539303, study PRJEB22396) | soil metagenome | biome: tundra; feature: field; material: soil | place: USA | collected 2010-05 | depth 0.15 m | reverse complement strand
CGGCCTTCGCCAGCCGCAGGCACACCGCGCGGCCGATGCCAGTGCCGCCGCCGGTGACGATGGCGACCTTCCCCATCAGGTCCATGCGACACTAGAGCGTAAGCCATGCCTTTGAGCCTCATCAACGTCAACAAGGTCATCGACAGGGCGCACGCCAAGGCGAAGCAGCTCGGCATCAGGGTGACGGTTGCGATCGTCGACGAAGGGGGCCTGCTCATTGCGCTTAGCAGGATGGACGGCGCGCTGCCGGTCTCGCCTCAGCTGGCCGAGGCCAAGGCGGTTGGGGCGGCGATGTTCCAGCGCGACGGCGGTGCGCTGGCGCAGATGGCGCAGGACAGGCCAGGCTTCTTCAGCGCGGCCGACCGGCTTGTGCGCGTCCCTCTCATCCCCGGGCTCGGATCATTGCCCATCACGGAGGACGGCAAGATCGTCGGCGCGATCGGAATCAGCGGCGGCCGCCCAGAGCAGGACCTGGAGTGCGCAGAGGCCGGGCTACGGGAGTAGCGGCAAGGGTCTGATCACTTCGTAGATCGCTCCGGCCCTCATGAGCCGGCTTGAGTAGAGGATCAGCTTGTCGGCGCGCCACCGATCCAGCCGCGGCGGCGCCGGAAGTTCCGCCAGATTGGAGCCACCGCGGGCTCGCGCTCGGCCCAGCGTCATGTGTGCTTGGAATGGTCTCTCCTCGCCGGCGAGGCCGACACCTGAGCACTCCGCCTCCACCTGCGCCGCCAGCACACCCGCCCCGTCCGACCCTGCACGGAGCCCAATCCACACCACTCGTACCGCGCGTCCACGCCCGAAAGTGCCTATGCCGTCCAGATCCAGCTCGAAACCGGACAGCGACCGGCCGGCCAGGCCATCCGCGACGGCCTCCACGACCGAGCGTTCGACGTTGCCGACAAAGCGGATGGTGAGGTGGAGGTTTTCCTTCGGCGTCCACCGGAAGTCGGGAGCCGCCTGCGCGCATTCGGCGACGAAGCGTCCCAGTTCTTCACGTTGTGGCTCAGGCAGCGGCAGCCCGAAAAACGCGCGAACCCTCAGCGAGCGGTCTTCTTCCAGTGCTCCAGGGCCCAGGTGCTCGGCCGGGTGGGGCGCCAGCCGAAGTGCGCGCTGACGGAGTCGATGCCGTTCGCGATGTTGTTGAGCTGGATCGTGTTGATCTCGTCGGCGGTCGCGATCGGATCCGAGAGTATGGCCTCCATGGCGATGGCGCCCGGAATGAGGAGTGCGGGCGGGAGCTTCAGCTTGGGCTTCTTGATCCCGCGGGCCTGGATGAACCAGTCGAACATCGCCTCGTAGGTGACCACCTCGGGGCCGCCCAGCTCGACGATCTGTCCATTCAGCTCCGGCTTGTCGATCGTCTCGACCACGCATCGAGCCGCGTCCTCGCGCAGGATCGGCTGAAGCTGCGCCTGGCCGCTGCCGGGGATGATCAGGAACGGTCCGAAGTTGGCCGCTCGCTCGAAGTCGCTGACGACGCCCCCCTCTTCGGCGAGCACGAACGAGAAGCGGAGGATGGTGCCGGCCACGCCGGTCTTGGTCAGCTCCTGCTCGCCCATCCAGCGCGAAGTCAGGTACTTGTACTTGCCGTCGAGGCGGGCCCCGATCGCGCTGACCAGGATGACCGACTTCACGCCCGCCGCCTTGGCGGCCTCCGCCATGATCCGAGGGCCGTCGACATTGACCTCCAGGAATGACTGCGGGCGGTTGCGGCGCACGGCGACGAGGCTGATGACATGCTCGACGCCCTGGGCGGCCTGCGTGACCGCCGCCGCGTTGAGCGCGTCCCCGACGACCACCTGCGCCCCCCGGACCTTGAAGGCGGCGGCCTTCATGGGGTCGCGCACCAGGACCGTCAGCTGGTGGCCGCCATCGATCAGCTTGTGCGCCACCCCACGGCCGAAGAAGCCGGTCGAGCCCAACAGGAGAATCTTGGCCACGGGTCAGAATCGTAACCGAGGCCATACTGGGGCCTGGATGACCGCCATCTGATGAGCGGGCAGGAGGCGGCCTTCGGCGGCATGGGGCTTCTCGCCGTCTTCCTCGGCGCAGGGGGCATCGCCGCCGCCGTCCGGACGCGCCGGAGGAGGGCCGAGATTGCGGTCACCTACGGTTCCGTGGGAGGCATCGTCTACACGGTGGTGCAGGCAGGCTGCTCCGGTGTGCTGATGCTGGGCGGCATGGGTCTGATCGCCCTGGTACTGCTCGCGAAGAGCTAGATAACGTTCTTTTCTGTGACGAGGGCACCGCGAGCGAAGCGTTCGAGCGCGAAGGGCGTGATGTCGATCTCGGATTTCTTGTCGAGCAGCACCTGGGCCACGAGCAGCGCCGCCGCGGGGGCCTGCATGAACCCGTGGCCGCTGAACCCGGCCGCGCACCAGAAGCCCTCGAGGGCGTGGACGGGGCCGAGGATCGCCTGGTGGTCCGGAGTGGACTCGTAGAGGCCCGCCCACGCCGTTTTCACCCCTGCGCCCGCCAGCGCCGGCGCGCGCCGCGCCGCCTGCTCGAACATCTTCTCCAGGAACTCCCAGTTGGTGTCGGTCACAAAGCCCGACGGCTCGGCGCGGTCGCTCATCCCGATGAGGACCCCATCCCCTTCCGGATGGAAGTAAAGCGAGGTGTGGAAGTCGACGGTCATGGGCGTTGTGCGCGGCACGGCGGGAAACGGACCCGTGACCGCGATATGCCGGCGGAATGGGAGCACGGGGATCTCGAGGCCGGCCATCCGACCGATCGACGCGGCCCAGGGCCCCGCGCAGTTGACTACCATCCGCGTCGCAATGTCTCCGGCTGAGGTGTGCACCCCCTGCACGCGGCCGGAGGCCACGTCGATGCCGGTGACCTCGACTCGCTCTTTCAGGCGCGCGCCCAACCGGCGGGCGGCGGCGGCATAACCCGACGTCACGTCGGCCGGGCTCGCGATGCCGTCGGTGGGGCAGAACGTGCAGCCGAGGACGTCGTCAACGTTGAGCACCGGGACCATCTTCGCGGCCTCAGCCGGGTCCACCCACCGCGCTTCGGTGAGGCCGACCCGATGCCACATGTCCATGTTGTGGCGGAAGTCCTCAATCTGCTGAGGCTGCGTGAAGACGAAGAGGTAGCCGATCTGGCGAAAGTCCGCGGGATGGCCGGTCTCGTCCTCAAACGACTCCAGCATCCTGACTGACAGTCGCTGCAGCCGGACGTTGGCCTCGATCGAAAACTGCTGGCGAACACCGCCCGCGCACTTGCCGGTCGACTGCGAGCCCAACGTCTCCCGTTCGAGGAGCAGCACATCGACCTTGCGCTTGGCGAGCTGGTAGGCGAGCGCGCAGCCCATGATCCCTCCGCCCGCGATGACTACGTCAGCGCTTTCCATTCCATGACATTCCCCAGAACTCGAAGATGAGCTTCAGAGCGGCAAAGGTCGTGATGTCTCCAGTGTCGAACGGAGGCGACACCTCGACCAGATCGAAACCGACCGGGCTCGTTCGTGCCAGGACCGTGCCGAGCAGGGCAAGGGCCTGCCGCGTGGACATGCCGCCCGCCGAAGGGATCTCGGTTCCGGGTGCGAACGCGGGGTCGAGGGCGTCGATGTCGAACGAAACGTGCACTTTCTTGCCCGCGAGACGGTCGGCGATGGCCTGCGCCGAACCCGCGGGGTCGGCGGCCAGCTCTCGCGCCGAGACCAGCAGGATGCCGGTCGCCCGAATGAACTCGATCTCTTCGGGGTCGTAATCACGACCGCCTGCGATCACCACCCGTGCGGGATCGATTGCCGACACTTCGAGCGCGCGGCGCATCGCGCAGCCACAGGTCCAGCGGCCGCCCCGCGAGAAATCGCAAAGGTCGGGATGGGCATCCACCCACAGGATCTGCATGTCCGGGTGCCGGCGCGATTGGGCTGCGATGGTCGCGATGGCGGTGCAGTGGTCACCCCCGAGCACGGTCAGAAGGGAGGTGAGCGGGACCGCGGCCAGGCGCTCGGCGACGCTCATCCAGCCCTCCGCGATGTCCGGGCCCGGGTCCAGGTCGCCCATGTCGTGCACGCGCAGTCCCTGCAGGACCTGTCCGTCTTCGGTCACCGGCGCCATGGCCGCGGACAGGGTGCGGATGGCCCGTGGGGCGAGCGCCGCGCCCTTCCGGTACACCGCCGAGCCGTCGTAAGGGATGCCGGCAACGATCATGTCGGCCGCGTCGAAAGCCGCTCCCGCGAGCCCACCCCAGGGCAGAAGGCCGTCCAGATTCATCGTATTCGCACCTAGGGTACTTTCAATATGAGCAACGCGCCGACCAACAGCGACACGCTGAAGACCGAAAAGATGACGGGAAACCCACCCGGCAGACCGAGCAGCTGTGGCCCGTGGTTGAACGGGTCGAGCAGGAAGCCGCCGACGAAACGGGCGATGATCCCGGACCCGGCGGTGGCGATGTTGCTGAAGCCCATGAAAAGCCCCGCTTCTTTGGCTGGAATCACGTCCTGCATGAAGGCCCAATCGACCGAGAAGAAGAGGCCGTATCCGATCCCGATCACGACTCCGACCAGGGTTGCCTGCGCCGCCAGCGACGGCACCTTCAACATTCGCGCGAGAGGTTCCACGAGCTGCGTGGGCAGCAGCTGGAAGTGGCTGAACACCAGCATCACCACGCCCGCAGCCCCGAGCAACCCCCCCACCAGGATGAACGGGCGCCGGCCGTAGCGGTCCGACGCGCGGGCGGCAGGCCACGAGACGAGGAATGCGGCCACGATCACGAGACCCTGGAGTGTGAAGCTCGCGGTGATCGTGTCGTTGCGATCGTTGTGGAAGAAGACATTGCTGAAGTAGAAGAACACGAAACTCTGGACGCCGACCAACCCCACCAGGATGAGCAGCCGCGAGGCCATGAGCCAGAGGAAGCTGGGGTAGCGCAACGGCTGCCCGAAGGTCGTGACGATGGCCTGTCGCACGCTCTTGAACTGCCCCGCCGACCGCTCCGTGCGGTCTGGGATCAACAGGACCGTGGGCAGCATCGTGAGCACGAGGAGAGCGCAGATGCTGAGGATGGCCGCCGTGCGTCCCACATGAGCCAGAATCAAGCCCGCACCGACAGTGCCGGCGAGCACCCCGACCACGTTCGCAACACCGAAATACCCTGACGCGGTGCCTCGCTGAGCCTCCGGCACGACGTCGGGCATCAGGCCCTGGTAGGGCCCTTGCGCGGTGTTCGAAGCGGTCTGCAGCAGGAAGTAGAAGATCAGCACGAGGCCGAAGCTGCCGGCGAGCGCCAGCCCCACCAGGAAGAGGACGTCGCCGATGGTGCCCCCGAGGATGAAGGGATGGCGCCGGCCGAATCGGGTCCGCGTGCGGTCGGACAGCGCACCCGCCACCGGCTGCCAGACCACCGCCATCAGCGATCCCACTCCCTCCAGCACACCTAGCGCGAGACCCTCGTGCTGCCTACCCACCAGCTGGAGCACGAGGTCCGGCAGGATCAGGCCGCCGAGGCTGGTCCACAGGTAGCCGATCGCAACCCAGTAGAGCGACAGGACGACGAAGTCGAGTTGCTTGAGGTTGCGTGGCGCCGGCCTGACGGCTGCCGCCAACGGTCCCTCAGGGGCCGCGGTGAGGATCAATCCGGCTGGTAGGGAGGGAGTGACTTCTTGACCGGCCGGTCCTCGCGGTAGCCGAGCGCGTACTCGCCCTGGAGAATGGTGTGCACCTCGCGCGTCCCCTCATAGATGATCGGCGCTCGGGCGTTGCGCATGAAGCGCTCCACCGGATACTCGGCGGAGTAGCCGTAGGCGCCATGAACCTCGATCGCGTCATCGGCTGCGTTGAAGGCGGCATCCGTCGCGTACTGCTTTGCCATCGACGTGCTGACAGTGTTCCGAAGGCGCTTGTTCTTCATCCACGCGACCTTGAAGTAGAGGAGCCGGCAGATCTCGTAATCACGCGACATGCGGGCGATCATCTGCTGGATCAGCTGGTAGCGGCCTATCTCCTGGCCGAAGGTCTTCCGTTCGCGGGCGTACTTCACCGAGGCGTCGAGGCTCGCGCGCACAGTGCCTGTCGCACCCGCGGCCACTGTGTAGCGGCCGTTGTCGAGGCAGCTCATGGCGATCTTGAAGCCGTCGCCCTCATCGCCGATTCGATCCGCCTCGGACACCAGCACGTCTGACAGAAAGATTGAACCGACGTCTCCGGCGCGTATACCCAGCCTGTCCGCGATCGGCTCGGTGCGCAATGTCTTGCCGCAGGCGGCGCGATCGAGCATGAAGGCCGACACCCCACGGTGCCCTGCCTTGGGGTCGGTCTTCGCGAAGACGAGCAGGAAATCTGCGGTGTCTGCGTCCGAGACCCACACCTTCTGTCCGTTGAGCACGTAGTTGTCCCCGTCGCGACGTGCGGTCGCCTGCATCGAAGCCACGTCCGAGCCGGCGTTGGGCTCGGTGAGGCCGTAGCAAGCGAGCTTCTCCCCCCTCGCCATCGGCACCAGCCATCGTTGCTTCTGGTCTTCGGTGGCCCACGTGTAGAGGCCCATGCCCACGAGGCCGACATGGACTGACAGCACCGTGCGGAACACCGTGTCGACGTACTCGAGCTCTTCGCAGACGAGCCCCAGCGACAGGTAGTCGAGGCCATAGCCGCCGTAGCGCTGCGGGAAGCACACGCCGGGCAGGCCGATCGACGCAAGCTTGGCGAAGATCTCGGGGTCGTGGTGGCCGGCGCGGTCGTTGGCACCGATGGTTGGCGCGAACTCACGAGCACAGAAGTCCCGGACGGTGGCCACGAGCTGCTCCTGGTCTGAGGTCAGTGCCAGGTCGAGCATGGCTATTTCTTGGGGGTCGGTGAATGCTTCGGCGTGGGTGAAGGGGTCGGCGACGGTACCGGCGTCGGCACCGGCTTCAGGTCGCTAGGGCCGACGTGACCGATCACAGGCAGGTGGCTGCCGATCGCCAGGATGACGGGCGCGCTCCTCGAGCCGTGCAGCTGAGGTTGGAGGAAGCCGGAGTAGATCTGCTGCAGCTGATGGATGCCCTGCACGGAATCGATGTGCGCGCCAGAGGCGCCGCCGGCAGCGTCTTTGAGCGTCTTCAGATCTTGCTTGGACACCATCGCCGAGGTGATCGGGTTGGACTCGATCCATGACTCGAGCTTGTTGACCTGGGCCAGCGTGAGGCTGGCACTCTTCAACGTCGGCGCGAAAGCGTTGTCGAGCGTGACAAGCGCCGAGATGGCGAGGTAGATCACTACGAGCGTCACGGCGATATGGACGAAGACGCCGAGCAGCCCATCGATGCCGCGAATCGACTCGATGCGGTGAAACGCGCCGCCGATGGCGCCGCCGACGGCACCCATGACGATGGCCAGAATGATGGCGACGAACACGCTCAGCACCGCGTTGAGGTGAACGACCTTCTCCATCTCCGCCGTGTACTGGTCGTGAAAACGAAAGACCACCAGCAGGGTGCCGAAAAAGAAGATCTCCGCCATCAGCGGCTGGATCACGCCTCGCTGATAGCCGAGAAACAGCGCGACCAAAAGGAGGAGCGCAACGACGAGATCGATGATCATGGCGTCAAGCCGAACGTGGCGCCGCCCGGCAAGGTTACGATCGGGAGGATCCCGTACATCGCGGCCAATTGTAGAAGCACGGCACCCAGACCCCCCTGGGTGGGGCCCCACCCCGTAGGGCGATCCGCACCGCCTTGGGTTAGACTCGGAGCGATCTTGGCCCGAACGATCGCTGTCGCGATGCAAAAGGGGGGTGTGGGCAAGACCACCACCGCCGTGAACCTCGGCGCCGCACTTGCGGAGTTGGGGCAGAGGGTATTGCTCATCGATCTCGACGCGCAGGGCCACCTCACCCTGTACATGAAGCCGTCAGGCGAGCTCGACAAGACCATCTACGACCTGCTGGTCAACCCCGAAACCACCGTGACCGACGTTGTCCAGGAGGCGCCCCAGATGGGCGTCCACTACATTCCCGCGGACGTTGAGCTGGCGGGCGCCGAAAACCAGATGATCAACGAGATCGGACGCGAGAGCATCCTGCGCGACAAGCTGGAGGCGGCCCAGAAGCGATACGACTTCATCATCATCGACTGCCCACCGTCACTCGACCTGATCGTCATCAACGCCCTCGTGGCGGCCGATGAGGTCCTCGTCCCGCTGCAGGCCGAATTTCTCGCCCTCAAAGGCATGCAGGAGCTACTGGTGACGATGGAGCGCGTCAAACGCAGGTTGAACCCGAGGTTGGAGCTCACCGGCATCCTGCCGACCCTTTACAAGCAGCGGGCCCTCCATTCGCAAGAGGTGCTCGCGGCCGTCAGGGAAAAGTACGGAGACAAGGTTTACGACTTCGGCGTCACGGCCTCGATCCGCTTCGCCGAGACCCCTCTGGCGGGACAATCGATCCTTCAGTACGCGAAAGATTCGGACGGAGCTCGGGCGTACCGTGCGCTCGCGGCAAAAGTGTTGGAGAATCATAGGTAATGACCACCTTCAAGCGCGTGTCACTCGCGGGTTCAGAAGAGCTGTTCCGACCCACCCGTCCGCAGGTCGTCACCGACACGGACGAGGTGATCAGAGACGCTGTCGATCGCCCCGCTAAGGTGAAGGAGGTCGTCTTACGTACCCTGCATTTCACGCCCGAGGAGATCGAGCTGCTGCTGGAGTCGATCCAGACCGCCAAGTATCCGGACCGAGTCCGCGCCAAGCCTGCGCTCGACAAGTTCGACTCGCTGGACGCGCTGCGAATCAAAATCCAAGACGAAACAACCCAATAGCCGGCGGCCTTCGACTCGTTATAGGCGAGAAGCGCCAGGATTGAGACGATGCAGCGCACCGAGGTCATCGTTTTCACTGGAGCCTTGCTACTACTGTGTCTGTACTGGACCTACGGCTATATACGGCGCCGCTCGCGGAAACGCTAGCGTGGCAGGGTTGGCCGGGGTCCCCCGGCCATGACATTGTCGGCCACCGACCCTAAATGTCGCCAGGAGTACCTAAATCTTCAATAAATCCCATCGATATACCGGAAAGAGAGCAGGCGCGCGCGAAGCGCCCGCGGATGAGAGGGAACCATTCGGGTTCCCTCTCATACCGCCAAGTCGGTAGATTTGCTTCGATGAAGCTGGGGATTGTTAAGGTCAAGCTCGATCGCGAGGTCAACGCGTACGTCCTCACCTGCTCGTCAACCAAGGAGGCGATCGTCATCGATCCCGGCCTGCCGGTGGGAAAGCTCGCCGACCAGGTCAAGGGCATGACCGTGCGGTTCATCGTCGCCACCCACTGCCACCCGGGGCACGTGGCCGGCAAAGATGAGCTCAAGGAGCTGACCGGCGGCGAGACCGCGCTTCACTCCGCCGACGCCAAGCAGTTCCTGCGCTCGGCCGACAGATATCTGGTGGACGGGGACGAGCTCGAGTTCGGCGAGTTCAAGCTCTCGGTCGTCCACACTCCGGGCCACACACCCGGCAGCGTCTGCTTCGTGGTCGCCAACCACGCCTTCGTCGGAGACACCATCCTTGCCGGGGGCATCGGCAAGCAGACGCCGGAGACCGACGTGCGCAGGCAGATGATGAGCATCGGCACCAAGCTGCTGCGGCTGCCGCTGACCACGGCGCTCTACCCCGGGCATGGGCCCGCCACCAGCCTCGAGCGCGAGCTGGCCCAGAACCCCATCTTCAGGGGAGCCGGAGCCCGAGCCTGAGCGCCGGCACCCGCCCCCGTAAATGATTAGCGCGGCAGGGTTGGCCGGTGTCCCCCAGTTCAGGGAACGGTTGTCATCAGCAGCGAGATCTTGGTCACGGTTGCGCTGGCCGCGACTCGGAGCGTACCCGTCACCCTCACATCGCTCGCGCGCGTGAAGTTCGCAGAAAACGGGGTGTCGGCGGTCCCTGAGCTCGTGAGAAGGACCCAATCGCCCGCGTTGAGCCTGCCGATAAAGAAAGGTTGGACCTTGCTCGGGCGGTCGACGGTCTGCCACTCCAGCCCCCAGATGGTCGACCCGCCGGCGGGAAAGTCGGCGCCCTTCGTCAGGCGCGCTCCGGGGTAGATCGGGAAGTCGGCGGGAAAGCCGCTTGGCATCGGCACCGCCGCGCCCAGCTTGACGATCGGCGAACCCGCGGGCGAGGGCGATGCCCTCGGTGGCGATGCCCTCGGTGACGATGCGCTCGGTGACGATGCGGGCGATTGACCGGATTGCGACGTAGGCCCGCTACAGGCCGACCCACCCAGCAGGGTGAGGATGAGAGCCACGAGCGCGCCGGCGCGCAAGCCGCCCATCACCGCGGGCTCACCATGCGGCCGATTGCCACACCGACCTTGCGACCCTCGCGCGCGACCAGCCGGCCGCGCACGTAGACCTCGACGATGGAAAAGCTGGATTCGAGGCCGTCAAGCGCGCTGTGCCTCTGCCTCGATCGCATCATCGCCGGCCGGACCACCGTGGCGCGTTTGGGATCGACGATCACGAGGTCGGCGTCGTAGCCGGGGGAGATCCGCCCCTTGCTCTCCTGGATGCCGGCCAGCGCCGCGGGCCCGTCGCACACCCACCTCGGCGCTTTCCAGACGTCTCCCAGCCTCTTGGCGAGCTCCAGGCAGCTGAGGTACAGCGTCTGCACCCCGGGGCTCCCCGCGGAAGCCTGGTCGAGCTGCCGGGCTTTCTCGGCGTCCGTGTGTGGAGCGTGGTCGGTGGCGACAATCCCGATCGTCCCTCGCGCGACGCCATCCACGAGCGCTTCGCGATCGGCCGCGGTGCGGACCGGCGGCAACATCTTCATAGCGGTCCCGAGCCGTGCGAAATCCTGGTCGGACAGCCATAGATACTGCGGGCACGTCTCGATGGTCAATCGGGATCCGTCCGTGAGGGCGGCCTCGGCCGCCAGGAGGCCGAGCGCGCTCGACAGGTGTGCGATGTGGAGGCGGGCGCTGCACGAATCCGCGATCGCCGCGGCCGCCGCGATCGCGACTGCCTCCGCCTCAGGCGGGCGGGCCGCGAGCATGTCGTCGTAGGAGTCAAGGGGCCGCCTGAAGGCCGCCAGGATGCCGGGGTCCTCCGCGTGAATGACGATGGGCAGTCCAAGCGCCGCGACCACCGGCGCGAGCCGGAGCAGCGTCCCGTAGTCGGGTGGCGCCTCCAGATCCGGGTCGTCCGAATCCGGCGTGTACAGGATCTGCTTGCGGCTGAGGCTGAACGCATAGCCGAGGTAAGCCTTGAAGCCGATTGCTCCCGCTCGAGCCAGCCCTTCGAGCTGCTCGGCGGTCGAGCTGGAGCGGACAAGGCCCCACAGCCCGAAATCGACGCGGGCTTTGCTGTGCGCCAGCGCCGCCTTGGCCTCGAGGACGCCGGCTGAATCGACGCCCGGCACCGTGTTGGGCATGTCGATGACGGTGGTGACACCGCCCGCCGCGGCCGCCGCGGTCAGGGTGCCGAAGTCTTCCTTCTCCGGGAAGCCCGGATCGCGACTGTGCACGTGAACATCGATCGCACCTGGTAGCACGTACATCCCGCGCGCGTCCACGACTCGCGCGCCGTCGGGGTTCCCTGACCCGACCTCCTCCAGACTCGTGATGACCCCGTCCGAGACGTGAACGTCGACCTGGCGCGGACCCTCCGGCGTGTGAACCGTTCCCCCGGTTATGACGAGGGCCGCCACAGCGGCGCCTTCAGTCAAGTTCCAGGTCGGAAATGCGGAACAGAGGAGAGTAGGGGATACCGGCGCCGCGGATGTTGTCCTCTCCCCCTTCGCCGCGGTCGAGCACGACGACGAGATGGATCACTTCCACGCCGGCATCGCTAAGCACCTTCGCTGAGCGCAAAGAGTCACCACCGGTGGTGACGACGTCTTCGATCACCGTCACCCGGTCGCCGGCTTCGAACCGTCCCTCGATCTGTTTCGAGGTCCCATATCCTTTGGGCTCCTTTCGGACGAGGAGGAGTGGGAGTCCCGTTTCCATCGACACCGCGCCCCCGAGGAGCACAGCACCCAGCTCTGGCGCGGCGAGGCGCTGCGTATCACCTGGCACAAGAGCAGCGAGATGCCTTCCAAGGCGTCGGAGCAGCCCCGGCTCGGTCTCGAACAGGAACTTGTCGAAGTAACGGTTGGAGCGCTTGCCAGAACGCAGGATGAAGTCGCCCTTGAGATACGAGGCCGCGACCAGTTCGCGTCCAAGCGCGGTGCGCTCAGCGATCACCCTTTCAATCTAATGGATAGAAGCAGGCCGCCCGGTGATCATTGCCGAACGCCTCGAGCGGCGGCTCCTACGTGTTCGCCAAGGAGAACCTCGGCACCACCCCCGCTC
>ODAK010006016.1_pt1 | contig 12273 bp, 13 predicted proteins | sample 1539591 | NCBI WGS metagenome assembly ODAK01 (sample SAMEA3539303, study PRJEB22396) | soil metagenome | biome: tundra; feature: field; material: soil | place: USA | collected 2010-05 | depth 0.15 m | reverse complement strand
GCCGGCCACTGTGGTCAGATCCACTACCTGCTGTTCGCCGAGGATTTGTTTCGCACGCGCAAAGGTCGCATCTGATACTTGATGAGTCGTGGTCAGCTCGGTCACGAAGTCGTAGACGACAGCCTCATCCGGTTTCATGTTGTCCGGGCGCTTCTGCGCCTTCAGGTCGGCCACGATTGCGGGGGAGAGCCCGGCTTTGATGGCGAGAGGAGCGTGCGCAAACCATTCCACCTGTGATCGCCATTGGCGGCCGATGATCAGAATGGCGAATTCATTCAAACGAAGCGGCACAGACGAGTTCCAGCGCAGGTAATACAGCAGATCGAACATGCGCTGCCCAAGGACCGGGCTGCGCAGCAGCGGACTGTAGGGGCCTCCCAGGCCGATGCTCGACACCTTCATGATCTGCTCGCCGAGCGGTTTTTGGTAGACGTTCAGCTGATCGATCGTGAGTGGCGTAAATCTCGGCGCTTTAGGAGCGGCGGACGCATCTGCCCCCCACGATTGGACGGTCATTCCAGCCAGAATTGCGCCGACGGCGATGGTTGCAAGCCTTGCTCTCATTTGTGTCTCCTCAGTTTGTCATCGTGCAGATTAAATACGAACAGGCCCGAAGCGGCACGGCCAGTGCCCGTCAAGGCTACCGCAGACGAGGCAGTCTGGCCAGCAGGTTTATCGGTGCTGGCGATCGGCCGGCAGCAGCCCGATTCCGGACCTAGGCGGCGCGCTTTAACGGGGGCCGTGACGGACTGTCTGCTGCCAAAGCCGGACCTTCGAGGTCAAGTTTGAATTTCAGGCGCTCATATGCGGCTGGCGTCCGGGTGGCGACAAAGGGTACGATTAGCCATCGCGCAGGCACTGTGACGGGACGATCGCTGCCGCGTACCGCACTTAGAAAAACAGGAACCCGTATGCCGTCGTATCGCTCCGACCCCGCCATCCCACTCTAGCTCCGATGCCGCGATTTCCGCGCCTGTTGGCAACGGTCAGGTTTCTTGCGCCGCTGCTTGTTCTCCTGCTGCTTTGGGAGGCGCTGGTGCGCGCGTTCGGTGTCGATCCGCGCGTCTTTCCGGATGTCGAAGCGGTCGCGCGCGCCGGGTTTGAAACGCTTCAGGACGGCTCGCTGGTGCGCCACGTCGGCGCCAGCCTCGGGCGCGTCGCCGTCGGAACCGTGCTCGCGATCGTCGTCAGCATTCCGCTCGGCGTCGCCATGGGCTTGAGCCCCGCGGTTTCGAGCTTTCTCACGCCGCTGTTCCGCTTCTTCTCCGTGCTCGCCGGCATCGCCTGGATTCCGATCGCCACGCTGTGGTTCGGCTACGGCTTCGGCGCGATTACCTTCGTGATTTTCAATGCCGTGTTTTTCGTGGTCGCCTACAACACGCTGCTCGGCGTCGCCAGCATTCCGCTGCCGCTCAGGCATGCCGCGGCCTCGCTCGGCGCGGGCGGGTGGACGATGCTAACCCAGGTGCTGCTGCCCGGCGCCTTGCCGAACATCGTCACCGGCGTGCGCACCGGGCTCGGCTTCGCCTGGCGCGGCCTGATCGCCGCCGAGATGATCGCGACGAATGTCGGCTTGGGCTACATGCTGTTCCTCGCGCGCGACTTCTACCGCACCGAGGTCATCGTGTTCGGCATGATCGTGATCGGAATCCTGTGGCTGCTGCTCGACCGGCTGCTGCTCGCGCCGCTGGAGCGCGCTACGATCGAGCGCTGGGGCATGGTGCGCCGCGCATGACGCCGCTGCTCAAAGCCTGGAGCCTCTACGCGAGATGGACGGCGCGCTACCCGGCCGTGCGCTCGATCGTGCCGTTCATTCCGGTGGTCGCGCTGTGGGCCATGGTCGCGGAATCCGGCATGTTTCCGCGCGTGTTTTTTCCGGGGCCGCTGGAGGTGGTGCGCTCGTTCTGCTCGCTCATGTACAAGGGAATCCTGCCTGATTACCTGGAGGACAGCGTGGTGCGGCTGGCGGCCGGCGCCGCTGCGGGGATGGCGCTCGGCATCCCGCTCGGCGTGCTGGTCGGTTTGAATTCCCGCGCTCGCGCGATGCTGTGGCCGATATTGCTTTTCTTCCAGGCCATCGGCGACATCGCCTGGCTGCCGATCCTCTTGATCTGGTTCGGCTTCAGTCTCACCACCATGACCATCGTGATCGTCTACACGGTGCTGTTTCCCGTGGTGCTCAATACCGCGCTCGGCGTGCGCTCGGTGCCGCAAGAGCTGCATCGGGCGGCGCAGAGTCTGGGTGCGTCGCGCGCGCGCGTCGTATGGGAAGTCGTGCTGCCCGGCGCGCTGCCGAACATCATGACGGGACTGCGCAACGGCCTGGGCTATGGCTGGCGCGCGCTGATCGCGGCGGAAATCATCGTCGGCACCAGCGGCATCGGCTTTCTCATGTTCGACGCGCGGCGCGCCGGATCGGTGGTCGAAATCCTGCTCGGTATGATCGTGCTCGGGCTGCTCTGGTATATCGTGGACGGCTGGGTGCTGGCGCCGATCGAGCGCGCCACCGGGCAGCGCTGGGGATTGGTGACGCAATGAAGAGCCTTACGCTGCGGGATCTTTCGAAAACCTACTTCGATCCCTACGCGGGCGCGCACGTGACGGCGGTGCACGACGTCTCGCTCACAGTGCGCCAGGGCGAATTCGTCTCCATCGTCGGGCCTTCCGGCTGCGGCAAGACCACCCTGCTGAACATGATCGCCGGCTTTATCCCGCTGTCCGGGGGCGAGATCCTGCTCGATGGCCGCGCCGTCAAGGGACCGGGGCCCGAGCGCGGCGTCGTGTTTCAATCGTTCGCGCTGTTTCCCTGGAAGACCGTGCTCGAGAACGTCGCTTTCGGGCCGAAGATGCGCGGCCTGGCAAAAACGGAATGCGAGAACATCGCGCGCGAGTACCTGGCTCTCGCGGGGCTGGCGCACGCCGCGGACCGCTATCCGAACGAGCTCTCGGGCGGCATGCAGCAGCGCGTGGGCGTGGTGCGGGCGCTGGCCAATAATCCGGAAGTGCTGTTGATGGACGAACCGTTCGCCAGCGTCGATGCGCAGACGCGGATGACGTTGCAGGAGGAACTCACGCGCATCTGGCAGGAGCGCCGGCCGACCATCATATTCATCACCCACGATGTGGGCGAAGCGGTGTTCCTCGCCGACCGCGTGGTGGTGCTGTCCAAAGGGCGCGTTCTCAGGGAACTCGAGGTGGCGCTGCCGCGGCCGCGCACCTGGGATCTGGTGATCGAGGACAGCGCGTTCAAAACGCTGTCAGCACAGGTGCTGCACCTGGTGCGGTCGGCATGAGCATCGCGCGCGCGGTGCTGCGCTCGAGCAGAGGCCGCCTGGTGCTGGGCGCGCTCTTATGTTATTTCGCGTGGCAGGCATGGCTGGGCATTGCGGCGCCGGGCAAGATCGCAGCCAGCTTGAACACCGATGCGGAGAAGGTCAACATACTGGTCACGCTGCCGTTCCCGCCAGAAAGGTTCCATGTTATCGTGTTCCAGAAGTACGGTAGGGTATCCGGCACGCAGGACAATTCCATCGAAGTGCGCGGAGTGAAGAAAGCGGATCTGCACGCCGTCGCCCGCCCCTACTGGGTGACCCGGGTGGAGCCGCTGCCAACAGGAGGATAGCCGTGATGATAAGAGCATTGCTGCTGTGCATGATTCTGGGTGCGCCGGGGCTGGCGTTGGCGCAGACACCGGTCAAAGTGAAGGCGGGCATGGTGACCGGCATCGACCAGATCGGCCTGCCGATCGCGCTGGAACGCGGATTCTTCGAGAAGTGGGGCGTCGATGTCACCATCGCGCGGCCCTACGCGACCGGCGTGGACGCGCTCAACGCGCTGCAGGCCGGCGAGAGCGAGCTGGTGCAGGTCGGCGTGCCGATGATAGGCGCGGTGCTGCGCGGCATGGATCTGGTCGCGCTCGGCAACTACAGCGGGAATGCGACCAAGCTCGGTTCCGACGCGACCATGGCGCTGGTCGCGTCCGCCAGTTCGGGCATCGTCAAGGGCGACCTGAAGAGCCTGAAAGGCAAGAAAATCGCCGCGTCCTTCGGCACCATCAATCACCTCTACATTCTGGCGCTCCTGGAGAAGGCCGGTCTGACGCCGAACGACGTCACGCTGGTCAACACGCCCCCGCCCGACATGACGGTCGCGCTGCTGGCGAAGGGGATCGACGCCTTCTCGGCCTGGGATCCGTGGCCGATCGTGGCCTTGAAGGACGTGCCGGGCGCGGTGGAGATCATCCGCGGCGGAGATGTGATTTCCTATGTGGGCTTCAACGTCGCCTTGCGCCCGTGGGTGGAAAAGAACGGCGCGACGATCGAGAAATTTCTCGCGGCTGTCGCCGAAGCCGACCAGTGGATGCGGGCCAACCCCAAACTGGCGGCACAGGTGGCGACGCGCTGGATCCCCGGCCTGAAGACCGAGGTGGCCGAAGCCGCGATGCAGTTCAACATCCAGCAGGCGGACCGGCGTCTTTCGGCGAACAATTACCGCGCGTTGTGGAGCGCCGAGGACCGCTTGAACCGCCTCGGCTTTCTGAAGTCCACCTTCGACGTCAACAAGCACATCGAGCCCAGGCATATCCTGAAGGTGATGAAGGACTATCCGCGGCTGTTCGCGGATCTGCCGCCGATCCCCGCCAGCGTGGCGATCGGGCCCGGATTCGTGTTCAAGCCCTGAAGCCGGGAAAGCCGTCGCGGGTCAAAAGCCCAGCTGTTTGCGCCGCGCGAGCGATTTTTCCCAGACCTCCGGATTGCAGAAATTCAGCGGCTTGTCGCCGGCGAGGATGCGCAGCGTCTCCTCGCTGGCGATGCGGCTCATCGCCTGCACGCTCTCCGCGCTCAATCCCGCGAGATGCGTACTGAGAATGGCGTTGTCGAGCCTGAGCAGTTCCGAATCGCGCGGCAAGGGCTGCGTGACGTAGACGTCCAGCGCCGCGCCGCCGATGCGCCGCTCGCGCAATGCGGCCACCAGCGCCGCTTCGTCGAGCACCGGCCCGCGCGATACGTTGACGATGAACGCATGCTTTTTCAACAGGGCGATGCGACGTGCATCCAGCAGCCCGCGAGTCTCGGGCGTGAGCGGGCAGGCGAGCACGACGTAATCGGCCGAACGCAGCAATTCATCCAGCGCCATTCCGGTCACGAACGCGGGCAGGGCATTCAGCCGGCGCTGGTGGCCGAGTACTTGCATGCCGAAGCCATGGTGCAGGATTTCGGCGATGCGCGTACCTATCGCGCCGACTCCCACGATGCCCGCGCGCTTGCCGCGCAGTTCCGTGGCCTCGTCCGCAAGCTTGCGCGCCGCGGCCCAGCTTTCGTTACGGTGCACGCTGTCCACGCGGTGCAGGCGGCGCGCGCCCAGCAACATTTGCGCGACCACGTATTCGGCCACGGCATTGGCGTTGACCGCGGGGACGTTGGCCACCGGGATGCCCTGCGCCGTCGCAGCATCCACCGGGATCATATCGAGGCCGGAGCGGTGACGCACGCAGGCGCGCAAGCGCCTGCCGTGCTCGAAAATATCCGCCGGCAGGTTGGCGCGCACGATGATCGCATCGGCGTCGCCGATTTCCTCGCGCAGGGTCGCCGGCGAGGGATCGCTGGCGGTGACGATGTCGGCGTCCTTGAGGATCTCGTAGCCGACCCGGTCTATCGGGTTGGTGAGGAATACCTTCGGCTTCGCCATGCTCATTTGACGCGGTAGCGGTCCAGCAGGTCGCGATCGATGTCGATACCGAGGCCGGGCCCGGTGGGGATGTCCACCCAACCCTGGTGGTGGGCAAAGGGCTTCCCCGCCAGTTGGTCGCGGAAGGGATTGAAGGTCTGCTCGTATTCCAGCAGGGGCGGTATGGGCACGAGGCAGGACGGGCATTCCGGCAGCGAGGCGAGGAAATGCAGCGTGGCCGCCATGCCGATGGCGGTGCCCCAGGCATGCGGCACGCACTGAGTCCCGTGCGCCTGCGCCAGCGCGGCGATCTTCTTGCACTCGGTGATGCCGCCCGCCGCGCACACGTCCGGCTGGATGATGTCCATGGCGCGGCGCTCGAGGATGTGGCGGAAGCTGAACTTGGCGAATTCGTTCTCGCCGCCCGCCACGGCCATGTCCAGCGCGCGCGACACTTCGACGTAGCCTTCGATGTCCTCGGGCGAAATCGGCTCCTCGAACCAGTGCACCTCGAGCCGTTCCAGTTCGCGGCCGATGTTGATCGCCTGCGGCACGTTGTAGCAGTGGTTGGCGTCCACCATCAGCAGGATGTCCGGGCCGATCGCGTCGCGAACGGCGGCTACTCGGGCGATGTCCTTCTTGATCGAGCCCAGGCCGATTTTCATTTTCACCGCACGGAAGCCCTGGGCTACGTAGCCGCGCGCTTCCTCGACCGCTTCTTCCGTGAGCCGGTCCATGTTCTTGAAATACAGGCCCGTGGCGTAGGCCTGCACCTTGTTGCGGAAGCTGCCGCCGATGAGCTTGTGCACCGGCTTGCCGCAGGCTTTGCCGATGATGTCCCACAGGGCGATATCGACGCCGCTGATCCCGGCGATGGTCATGCCGCTGAGGCCGTAGTCCTTGACCTTGTTGTACAGCGCCTCCCAGATGACCTCGACGTCGAAGGGGTCCTTGCCGATCACGGACGGTTTCAGTAGCGTGTCGACGATGGTGCGCGCCACCGCCGCTGGGCCGTAGCAATCGCCCCAGCCGGTGATGCCCTCGTCGGTCCTGATTTCCACGACCAGCGCATTCTTGGTGGTATAGATCCAGCCGCGCGAGGAGGTGAACGGCTCGTCCACCTTGACCGAGAGTTGATGGGTGATGACGTCGGTGATCTTCATGTGTTCAGGATTTGCGTTGGACCAGTGGCGCAGCATACCTGTTCGGGCGAGGCCGTGGCAATTCGCGGCACGCCCTGCGATGCTATATATTAGCCGTGGATCCGCTCGCATCAAGGAAAACAGATCTGAAAACGAGCGGATGCAAGGACGGCAGCGGCAAAATTGAGGAGACCTGGATATGAGAAGTTTTCACTGGTTGTTAGCCGCGGCATTGCTTGCGAGTTCCGGCGCAATGGCGCAGAGTGCCGCGCAGTATCCAAACAAGCCGATCCGCATGATCGTGCCGTTCGCTCCGGGCGGCGCGACCGACTACATGGCGCGCGCCATCGCGCAGAAAATGCAGGCGAGCATGGGGCAGCCGGTGGTGGTGGAGAACAAGCCCGGCGCCAATGCGATCGTCGGCACCGATGCCGTGGCGAAGAGCGCGCCCGACGGCTATGCGCTGGTGCTGTGCGCTTTCGGCCATGCCACCAATCCGTATTTGCTGACCAAGCTTCCTTACGACAGCCTCAAGGACCTGGCCCCGGTCACCTTGCTCGTCACCGGCCCGCTCATGCTCGCGGTGCACCCCTCGGTTCCGGCCAACTCGGTGCGCGAACTCATCGCCTACATGAAGGCCAATCCGGGCAAACTGAACTACGCTTCCGGCGGCAGCGGCAGCTCGCAACACTTCGCGGGCGAGCTGTTCCAGAGCATGACCGGCACGAAAATGGTCCACGTCCCTTACAAGGGCACGGCGCCGGCGTACACCGACCTGCTCTCGGGCCAGGTTTCGATGATTTTCGACAACATGGTCACCGCGCATCCCCAGGTGAAGGCGGGCAAGCTGAAGGCGCTGGGCGTCACCAGCGCCCAGCGCGCATCGCAGGCCCCCGAAGTCCCGACCATCGCCGAATCGGGCGTGCCCGGCTACGACACCGGCATCTGGCATGGGTTTCTCACCACCGGCGGCACGCCGAAAGAGATCGTCGCCAAGCTCAACGCCGAAATCGTGCGCGCGGTCAACTCTCCAGACGTGAAAGAGGCGTTCATCAGCCGCGGCCTGGTGCCGGTCGGGAACACGCCGGAGCAATTCGACGCTTTCATCCGCGCGGAGATGGGCAAATGGTCGAAGATCATCAGGGAAGCCGGCATCAAGGCCGACTGATCGCGTCCACCGCGCCTTTGCGCTAAACGCAATATCGCTTTTCACAAATCACAACAAGCGGAGAAAACATGTCCAGCTCACTGCGCGTCATCGATATCAAAGCCTATCCCAGCTCATTTCCCGTTGCGCTTGAAAACCGGGTCAGCCTCGGCATCGGCCAGTCGGTCAAGCGCGATGCGGTGGTGGTCAAGGTCACCACCGACAGCGGCCTTGTCGGATGGGGTGAATCCCATCATGGCCGCTGCCACGGCGCGGTGGCCCACCTGGTCAACACGACGCTCAGGCAGTTGGTCGTGGGCATGGATGCGAGCGACGTGATCGGCGTCTGGCAGAAAATCTACAAGATGCAACTGGGCAGCCACGGCATGGGTGCGGGCTGCTGCCTTGCGATGAGCGGGATCGACCTCGCCCTTTGGGATATTCGCGGACAGGCGGCAGGCATGCCGTTGTACCAGCTGCTCGGCGGCAGTTCGAAGCCGGTGCCGGCGTACGCGGGCGGCGTGTCCCTGGGCTATCAGGACCCGGCCAAGCTGGTGGAAGAAGCGCGGCCCTTGCTCGCCATGGGGTACAAAGCGGTCAAGTTGCGCGTCGGCGACACACCGAAGCGCGACCTGGCGCGGATTGAGGCGGTGCGCAAGGCGTTTGGCGATGATCTGGTCATTCTGACCGACGCCAATACCGGCTACAGCGTCGCCGACGCGCGCGCCGCCATGCCGGGCATGGACGAGTATGGCGTCGGCTGGCTCGAGGAGCCGTTCCCGGCGCACGATTATCGCAGCTACATCGAAGCGAAGAGCTTCGGCCTCACACCGTTCGCGGCCGGCGAGAACCACTACACCCGCTTCGAATTCAACCGCGTGATCGAGGATGGCGCCATCACCATCCTGCAACCCGACCTGTCGAAGACCGGCGGCATCACCGAGGCGCTGCGCATCGCCGCGCTTGCTTCCGCGTGGAAGCTGCCGATCAACCCGCACAGTTCCATGACCGGCCTGAACATGGCCGCAACCATCCACTTCCTTTGCGCCATCGACAACGGCGGGTATTTCGAGGGCGACGTGTCCCGCGGCAACCTGTTCCGCGACGAGCTGGTAAGCATGCCCTACGAGCTGGGCAAGGACGGCTGCGTGCGTCCGCTGGAGGGCATCGGGCTGGGCCTGACGGTGAACGAGGAATTCCTGCAGAAGCATCCGGTGATCGAGGGACCGGGATATGTTTGAGGAGAATTGCTACAGACTGCTTTTGACCTTATTCAAGATCCCCGATGGCGTGCGGATGGTTTTTATCCGTACGCTATCGGGGATCCAAGCGGTCTCATTGCGAAGGCAGTGCCGCTGCAGCGGGTACCGCAGTATTGAGATTTGAATCAACCCTGTTTTTGTGTGGATACAAACCATCCGCACAAGAAACAGCGTTTTGGTTAAAGGTTTTGGGACGTAGTGTACGCTAGGTGATAAAGATTCATAACCGGAGTACGAGGAGATCAGAGTGAGCAAACTGCTGGCACGTATCGGATCGGGCATCGCCGCACTGGCATTGGCCTTGTCCGCATCGGCCCAATCCTTCCCCTCCAAGCCCATCAAGATCGTCGTGCCATTTCCTCCGGGCGGGTTCAACGACGTGCTCGGGCGCACGCTGGCGCAGGAGTTCCAGAAGGCATGGAACCAGCCGGTGCTGGTGGACAACCGTCCGGGCGGCAACACCATCATCGGCAGCGACCTGGTTGCAAAGTCGGCGCCTGACGGCTATACGCTGCTCGTGGTGGCGCTGCCGTTTTCGGTGCTGCCGAGCCTGTTCGCGGGCAAGCTGCCGTTCGATGTGCAGCGCGATTTCGCGCCGGTGTCGCTGTGTGCCGGCTCGCCGAACATGCTGGTGGTGAATCCGTCCCTGCCGGTGAACAATGTGAAGGAGCTGATCGCACTGGCAAAATCGCAGCCCGGCAAGCTGACCTACGCGTCCGCGGGCAACGGCACCTCCAACCATGTGTCGGCCGAGTATTTCAAGATGCTCACCGGCACTGACATGCTGCATATTCCGTACAAGGGCAGCGCGCCGTCGGTCGCAGACCTCATCGGCGGCCAGGTCGATATGCTGTTCGACAACGTACCGAACGTGATCCAGCACGTTAAGGCCGGCAAGTTGAAGCCGCTCGCGGTGACCAGCACGATGCGCTCGTTCCAGGCGCCCGAAGTGCCGACCATGCAGGAAGCGGGGGTCCCCGACTACGAGGTCAATGTCTGGTTCGGCCTGCTTGCCACGGCGGGCACGCCGCCAGAAGTGGTTGCCAAGCTCAACGCGGAAACCGTGCGCGTGCTTAGCCTGCCTGAAGTCAGGGAGCGTTTCCGCACGCTCGGCGTGGAAGTCATCGCCAGCAGCCCGGAACAGTTCGCGCAGCACCTCAGATCCGAAATCGCCAAATGGGGCAGGGTCGTGCGCGAAGCGAAGATCAGGGTGGATTGAGGGCGAAGTTTCGAATGGCAACACGTCGCGACGGTTTTACCCTGATCGAAATGATGGTGGTCATCGCCATCATCGGCATTCTGGCGCTGATAGCGGCGCCCAGCTATCTGGACCAAATGATCAGAAAGCAAATCGTCGACGCCGTGCCATTGGCCGACATCGCAAAGTCTCCGATTGCAGCCGGTTGGGCCGTCGCGCAATCCTTCCCTCGCGATAACGCCGGCGCCGGATTGCCCGTCGCCGACAAGATCGTCAACAACTTCATCAGTGCGGTGTCCGTCCAGGATGGCGCGATTCATATTGCCTTTGGCAACAGCGCGAATGCGCTCATCAAAGGCAAAATCCTCAGCATCCGCCCGGCGGTGGTGGACGATGCGCCGATCGTCCCGGTCGCCTGGGTTTGCGGCAACGCCGCAGGGCCCGGCAAGATGACGATCAGGGGCGAAAACAAGACCGATATCCCCGCGGTCTATTTGCCGCTCAATTGCCGCGCGCCCGGCAAGTAGTGCCGGGTTGATGCCGGCGTCCGGGTCGCGTTGCCGTGGCGTGGGGCGCCGCATGCAATGCGGTTCGGTCTAGACCGCAGATGGCGGGGCCCCCCCTCAGTTGCCGCGCGTGGACATCATTCGAGCGAGCCGCGTCGCGATGATCGCCTCGGCCTCGGCGACGATGCGCGCCACCAGTTCGGCGCAGGTCGGGATGTCGTGAATCAGGCCCTGCACCATGCCCGCCGACCAGATACCGAAATCGGGATTGCCTTCCTCGTAGACCGCCCGGCCGCGCGCTCCGGCAACCAGATGCCTGACGTCGTCGATGGTGGCGCCGCCCTTGCGCTCCACCGCGAGCACTTCCTGGCTGACGGCGTTCCTCGCGACGCGCGCGGTGTTGTGCAGCGTGCGGAAGATCAGGTCGGTCGAACGCTCGTCGTTGGCGACGATCTGTTCCTTGATTTTCTGGTGGATCGGGGCTTCGACCGTGCACATGAACCGCGTGCCCATGTTGATGCCTTCGGCGCCGAGCGCAAGCGCGGCGGCAAGGCCGCGGCCGTCGCCGAAGCCGCCCGAGGCGATCATCGGGATGCTCACTTTGTCGGCTGCCGCCGGAATCAGGATCAGGCCCGGCACGTCATCCTCGCCCGGATGGCCGGCGCACTCGAACCCGTCGATCGAGATCGCATCGGCGCCGATCTTCTCCGCCTTCACCGCATGGCGCACCGCGGTGCACTTGTGGATCACCTTGATGCCGTGCTTTTTCAGCTCGGCGATGTGCTCCTGCGGATTGTAGCCCGCGGTCTCGACGATTTTCACGCCCGACTCGATGACCGCTTGGCGGTATTCCGCATACGGCGGCGGCTTCAGCGCGGGAAGGATAGTGAGGTTGACGCCGAAGGGCTTGTCGGTCAGGTCGCGGCAGCGCTTGATCTCCTTTTCGAGATCCTCCGGCGTCGGCTGGGTCAGCGCGGTAATAAAGCCGAGCGCTCCCGCGTTCGCCACCGCGGACACCAGCGATGCCCGCCCCACCCACTGCATGCCGCCCTGCACGATAGGATGCTCTACGCCGAACAATTTGGTGAATCTGGTGCGCAGCATTGCTTTCTCCTTGGATAGGAGGTTATTGTACCAAGCTCGATGAGGCATTCATCGAGCGGGGCGACGCTGGCCCCGGCGCGGCGGAACGGGCAGGGTAGCGGGGTTGTTGCCCGGCTTGCCCGCGCGTGCGGGCGGAATCTCTGCCCATGCCCGCGGCCTGGCATGGTCCATTCGGGTTCGGAATCGCGGAGGCGGTCCTCTAGATCGGAAGAGCACACGTCTGAACTCCAGTCACTGACCAATCTCG
>ODAK010006015.1_pt1 | contig 12273 bp, 13 predicted proteins | sample 1539591 | NCBI WGS metagenome assembly ODAK01 (sample SAMEA3539303, study PRJEB22396) | soil metagenome | biome: tundra; feature: field; material: soil | place: USA | collected 2010-05 | depth 0.15 m | reverse complement strand
TCAGCGCGCGCTCGAACACCTCGCGGGAGAAGTCCGGCCAGAGCTCGTCGCAGAACACCAGCTCCGAGTAGGCGCCCTGCCACAGCAGGTAGTTGGAGATCCGCTGCTCGCCGCTGGTGCGGATGATCAGGTCCGGGTCGTGCATGTCAGGCGCGTAGAGGTGCTCACGGAACTCTGTCTCGGTGGTTCCCGTAAAGGTTCGTGCTGCGTCGACGATCTCCGCCCGGCCACCGTAGTTGAAGGCCACGAACAGGGTGATCCGCTGGTTGTCTGCGGTGGTGCGCTCGGCCCACGCCATCCGCTCGATCAGCGCCGCCGGCACGGGGTCGCTGCGGCGGCCGATGAAGCGCATCCGCACGCCCTCGGCGTGCAGCTCCGGAGTCTCGGCCTCGATCCGCCGGGCGAACATATCCATCAGTGCGGTGACCTCGCCGTCGGAGCGGTTCCAGTTCTCGGTCGAGAACGAGTACACGGTCAGCTCGGCGACGCCGAGCGTCACCGCGTCACGGAGCCTGGCCTTGACCGCGTCGGCACCGGCCTCGTGCCCAGCGACCACGGGCAGCCCCCGGCGCTGTGCCCAGCGGCCGTTTCCGTCAGTGATGATCGCTACGTAGCGGGCCCGCTGCGGCACCTCGGCGGCGGTTGCCTGCGCTCCGGTGCCCACGGCACTAAACCTCCAGGATCTCGTCTTCCTTGTGCTTGAGCAGCTCGTCGAGCTCGGAGATCCGCGCGTCGGTGACCTTCTGCAGCTCGACCTCGGCCCGGTGCTCGTCGTCGGAGCCGGCCTCCCCGGCTTCCTTGAGCTCACGCAGGTCGTGCATCACGTCCCGGCGGACGTTACGGATCGCCACCCGGCCCTCCTCGGCGATGTTCTTGACCACCTTGACCAGCTGGCGCCGGCGCTCCTCGGTCAGCTCCGGGACCACCAGGCGGATCAGGTTCCCGTCGTTGGACGGAGACAGGCCGACATCTGATTCCAGGATCGAGCGCTCGATCGCCTTGATCGAGGTCCTGTCGTAGGGCTGGACCGTGAGCATCCGCGCCTCGGGCGCCGTGACCGTGGCCAGCTGCTTGAGCGGCGTCGCGGTGCCGTAGTAGTCGACGGCGATCCGGTCCAGCAGCGCCGGGCTGGCGCGCCCGGTCCGCACCGACCCGAACTCGTGGCGAGTCGCCTCCACCGACTTGGCCATCCGCTCACGGGCGTCCTCCAACAGCCCGTCGATGATCTCGCTATCAGTCATGTCCTCACCAGCGTGCCGACGCGTTCGCCGGACACTATCTTGTCGATGTTCCGCCCGTCGGCCATGTTGAAGACGACGATCGGCAGGTTGTTGTCCATGCACAGCGCGAACGCCGTGGAGTCCATCACCTGCAGCCCCCGGGTCAGCGCATCCTTGTGTGTGATCTCGGGGATGAACTCGGCGTCGGGGTCCAGCGCGGGGTCGGCCGTGTACACGCCCTCGACGTCGTTCTTGGCCATCAGCACGATCTCGGCGTGCACCTCGGCGGCCCGCAGGGCCGCGGCGGTATCGGTGGTGAAGAACGGGTTGCCGGTGCCGGCGGCGAAGATCACGATCCGGCCCTTCTCCAGGTGACGGATCGCGCGGCGCCGGATGTAGGGCTCGGCGACCTCGGAGATCGTGATCGCGGACTGGACGCGCGTGGCGATCTGATCCTTCTCCAGCGCGTCCTGCAGCGCGAGCGCGTTCAGCACCGTCGCCAGCATGCCCATGTAATCGCCGGTGGCGCGGTCCATCCCGCGGGCGGCGGCGGCCAGGCCGCGGTAGATGTTGCCGCCGCCCACCACGATCGCCACCTCGACACCGCGCCGGTGCACAACCGCGATCTCGGCCGCGATCGTCTTGACCCGCTCGGGATCAGTGCCGTATTCGAGCTCTCCCATCAGCGCTTCGCCGGAGAGCTTGAGCAACACGCGCCGGTAGGCCGGCGGTGGTGTCGCGGGGCCGGAGGACACTCAGTGCTTCTCGGTGGAGAGCACTTGATCAGCCGCCGACGGCAAAGCGGGCGAAGCGCCTGATCACGATGTTCTCCCGCGTCTCGGCCGAGAGCTCAGCGCGGAGGTCCTCGATCGTCTTGCCGCCATGCTTGTCCTCGTTGACGTGCTTCTGGCGAAGCAGCACCACGTCGTCGAGCCATTTGTCGATCTTGCCCTTGACGATCCGCTCGCGGACGTTCTCCGGCCGGTCGGCGGCCTGCTCGGTGGCGATCCGCTCCTCGCGCTCGCGGTCCTCGGCCGGGACGCCGTCCTGATCCGCGGCGATCGGGGCCGCCGCGGCGATGTGCAGCGCCAGGTCGCGGGCGAACTCGACGAACTTCTCGTTGCGGGCGACGAAGTCGGTCTGGCAGTTGACCTCCACCAGCACGCCGATCTTGTTGCCGGCGTGGATGTAGCTCTGGACCGCCCCCTCGCGGGCCTCCTCACCGGAGCGCTTGGCGGCCTGGGCCTGTCCGCGCGAGCGCAGGATCTCGACCGCCTGCTCCAGTTCGCCGCCGGCCTCGGCCAGAGCATCGCGACAGGCCAGCATGCCGGCCCCTGTCCGGTCCCGGAGCGCTTTGACCTCCTGTGCGTTGCTCGGGGTCATGCGCTCTCCTCCGTGGAACCGCCGGACGCCTCGGCGGGTGAAGGCGCCGATTCCGATGGCGGTGCCGGCTCAGCCGCCGCAGCCGCCTCAGCCACCGGCGCCGGGGCGGCCGGCGCCGGGGCGGCGGGGACCGGGCTCTCGGGCGGGGTGGGGCTCTCGGCGGGGGTCGCCGCGGCCTCGGTTGGCGCGGGGCTTTGGGCAGGACTCGCCGCGGCCTCGGTTGGCGCGGGGCTTTGGGCAGGACTCGCCGCGGCCTCGGTTGGCGCGGGGCTTTGGGCAGGACTCGCCGCGGCCTCGGTCGGCGCCGCCGGCTCGGCCGGCGCCGTGGCGACCGGAGCCTGAGCGGCCGCCTCGGCGGGGTGTCCGGCCTCGGCAGTCGCCCCCTGGGCCTCGCGCATCGCCTGCTCCTCCTCACGGCGGGCCTGCTCCTCGGCCTCGCGGCGCGCGTGCTCCTCGGCCTCCTGGCGCGCCTTCTCCTCAGCCTCACGGCGCGCCAGCTCCTCGGCCTCCCTACGCGCACGCTCCTCGGCCTCCTGGCGCTCGCGTTCGAGTCGCGCCCGTTCCTCCTCGGCGCGGAAGACGCCGTGGCCCTGGGCGACGACGTCGCCGATCGCTCCGGCGATCGCCGCGCACGACCTGATCGCATCGTCGTTGCCGGGGATCACGTAATCGATCCCCTCGGGATCGCAGTTGGTGTCCACCAGGCCGATGATCGGGATCCGCAGGCGCTGGGCCTCGCGGACGGCGATCACCTCTGTCTTGAGATCGATCACGAACACGGCGTCGGGGACGCGCTGCATGTTCTTCACGCCGCCGAGATTGGCGCGCAGCTTCGCCAGGTCGGCCTGCGCGGCCATCCGCTCGCGCGTCGGCAGCAGCTGTAACTGCCCCTCGGTCTCGTAGCGCTCCAGATCGTGAAGCCGCTTGATCCGTAGCGAGATCGTCTGGTAGTTGGTCAGCAATCCGCCCAGCCAACGGTGGTTGACGTACGGCATGTCCGCCGCGGAGGCGCACTCCTTGACCGCGTCACGGGCCTGCTTCTTGGTCCCGACGAACAGGACCGTGCCACCGCGCAGCGCAATGTCGGACGCGAATCGCCGGGCGTTCTCCAACAGCTCCTCCGTCTGGAGGAGATCAATGATGTAGATGCCATCCCGCTCGCCGAAGATGAAGCGGCGCATCTTGGGGTTCCATCGGCGCGTCTGGTGGCCGAAGTGCACACCGGCCTCCAGCAGCTCCTTGATTCCGACTTGAGCCACCGTGACTGCTCCCTTTGTCTGTTGTGAATGCTGGCCCGAGCGGCGGCGCTCGCGGGCCCCGGCGATCCGGGACAGGGCGCGATCCGCGCAAACGGGGTCGTTGATTGGCTTTCGCTGCAGTCTACGCGCTCAGGACTAACCCTCGGCCTCGGCGAGCTCCAGCGCCCGGGCCAGATCCTCGGGCAGCGGCGACCGCAGATCCACGGCCGCCGCGGTGACCGGATGTGCGAAAGCGAGCCGCTGGGCGTGCAGGAACTGGCGCTGTAAACCGTAGGCACCCGGCGTCCCGTAGGTGGGATCGCCGCACACCGGGGTGCCGATCGCCGCCAGGTGGACTCTGATCTGATGCGTGCGCCCGGTCTCCAGCACCACCCGCAGCAGCGCCGTCTGCGCCAACTGGCGCTCGAGCTCGAAATGGGTCCGCGCATCACGCGGGTCATCGGTGTCGAGCGACATCCGCACCCGGTCGCGGCGGTCGCGACCGATCGGCGCATCGATCGTCCCGCTGCGCGCCGTCGGGTGCCCGGCCACCAGCGCCAGGTACTCGCGGCGAATCTGGCGCTCGGACAGCATCCGCTTGAGCGCGCGATGGACCGGATCGCTCTTGGCCACCACCAGCAGCCCGGAGGTGTCGCGATCCAGACGGTGTACGAGTCCCGCGCGCCAGGGCTGGTCGCCTCCGGCTCCGCGGCCGGCCAGCGCCTGCGCCAGCGTTCCGGCCCTGTGTCCCCGGGCCGGATGGACGACTACCCCGGCGGGCTTGTCGACGACCAGCAGGTGCTGATCCTCGTAGGCCACCGAAAACGACACGTCGACCGGTTCGGCGTCCGGCGGCTCGTCGTGACCGTGGACCTCGATCCGCTCCCCGGCGCTGACCGCGTGGCGCTTGGGCCGCGGGAGGCCGTCGACGCGCACGCGGCCGGCGTCGATCAGAGACTGGGCGCGGGCGCGGGAACCCAGCGGAGCTGCCAGGAAGCGATCGAGGCGGATGCCCTGCGCGTGATCCGGGACGGTGATCGCCATGATCGCCGGATCCGGCCACGCCGCGCCACCATCGTCTTCACCGCTCATCCCGGCGAGCGCCCGCGGGCTTCAGCGCTCATCCCGGCGCCCGCCCTCGAGCACGTACAGCAGGGCGAACACGCCGAACGTGATCGCCGTGTCGGCGAGGTTGAACGCCGGCCACAGCGGCAGCTTGATGAAGTCGGTCACAGACCCGTGGGCGATCCGGTCGATCAGGTTGCCGAGCGCACCGCCGACCAGCAGACCGCACGCGAGCCACAGCCACGGCCGCGTTGGGTGCATGATGAAGAATCCGGTCAATGCCGTGAGCGCGACCAGCGTGACCCCGAGCACCAGCGTGCCGCCGCCGGCCAGAAAGCCGAACGCGACACCGTTGTTGCGGACGTGGACCAGTTGCACGCCCGGCAGGAACTTGTGGACGTCGCCGACCGCTATCCCGGCGCGGACCGCATGCTTGGTCACCTGGTCGAGGATCACCACCGTGATCACCATCGTCACCGCACGGGCCACCGCAGCAGGATGGCTCCTCGGCGACGCCTTCGCCCGGGTCGACACCGCCATCGACGACCGACCTGCTCAGAGGCCGGCGATCGCGTTGACCACGATCGTGCGCACGAAGACGAGCAAGATGATCGCGATCATCGGCGTCAGGTCGAACATCCCGATCGGCGGAATGAAGCGGCGGAAGATCCGCAGGTAGGGCTCGCAGACGTCACGCAGGAAGTTCAGCACCGCATTCGACCAACGCGAGTACGGCGTCTTCACGCCGAACGAGAACAACAGGTTGAGCAGGATGTAGACGAAGATCAACACGATGTAGACCTCGAACAGCGCGTTGACGTAGTTGGCGATGTCGACCTGGGTGATCGCCGTGAGCAGCATCAGCGCGCCGCTCCGCAGACCGCGTCGATCGCCGACTGGAACGCGCTGCGCACCCCGGCCTGCTCCAGCGCCCGCAGACCACGAGCGGTGGAGCCACCCGGCGAGGTGACCTCGCGCCGGACGGCCAGCGTGTCGTAGTCGCGGTCAGAGAGCAGCGCCGCACTGCCGGCCATCGTCTCGACCACCAGCCGCGCGGCCAGGACGGGACTGAGGCCGTGGCGGACGGCCGCGTCGATCTGCGCCTCGGCCAGCAGCGCCTGGTAGGCCGGGCCGACGCCCATCACCGCCGTTGCCGCATCGATCAGGCGCTCCTCGATCTCGACCACCAGCCCCAGCCGCCCGAATAGCGCCACCACCTGCGCCTCCAACGTCGCGTCGGTACCAGGGGCCGGCGCGTAGCAGACGATCCCACGGCGCACCGCGACGGCGGTGTTGGGCATCAGCCGGAACACCGGCACGCCCGGGTAGGCCTCCTGCAGAGCGGCGATCGAGGTCGCGCCGAGGACCGACGCCACGGCGCCGACATGACCGGCCAGCTCCGCGGCCACGCTCCCCAGCTGGGCGGGCTTGTGACACAGGACGACCAGCTCTGCGCGCTGCGCCACCGAGAGGTTGCCGGCCAGCGCCTCACCCCCCAGCTCCCTAGCTAGCGCCGCGGCCCGGCCCGACCCCGAATCCGAGCACAGCACAGCATCGCCCCAGCCGCGCGCCAGAGCGCGCGCTATGTTGCCAGCTCCGATCAGGCCGACTTGCATACTTGAAATCTACTGGGCGCCGCGAACGGGCCGCCGATCGCCGGACTGCGAGCCCGGCGGCGTCCTAGGACTGGTTGAAGAAGCCCTTCTCAACCAGCCGCGCGCGCTCCTCGGCGGAGACCTCCACGTTGCGCGGCGTGAGCAGGAAAACCTTGTCGGCGATCCGCTGCATTCCTCCGTCCAACGCATAGGTGAGGCCGCTGGAGAAGTCGATCAGCCGCTTGGACAGGTCGGTGTCGGTGCCCTGCAGATTAATGATCACCGGAATCGCTTCCTTGAACTTGTCCGCGACATCCTGCACATCGTTGAAGCTCTTGGGGGCGACGAAGTGGACCCGCACGTCACCGCCGCGGCCGTTGCCCGCGCGCGCGCCGCCGACCGGGCGCAGCGAGCTGGTCCGCCGCTCGCTGCCGGCATCGTCGGCGAAGATGTCATCGAACTCGTCGCGGCGCCGGCGGGTGCTCAGGCGCCTGACGTTGGGACGTTCGCGATAGGTGTCCTGCAACTCGACCTCCGGCTCGCTGTAGGGCTCGATCTCCTCGTCGTCGTACGCTTCGTCTTCGGCGAGCCCGAAGTAGACGAGCGTGCGATGCCAGGTGTCTCGGAAGGCCATGTGCGTGTCAGGGTTCGCTCAGGGGTCGGTTTTCCCTGCACATGATTATGACGCGCCGGCGTACAGAGTTGTCCCCAGGCGCACGATCGTCGCCCCCTCCTGGGCCGCGACGACGTAGTCCTGACTGGTCCCCATCGACAGGTGCGCAAGCCCGTGGCGCCGCGCCAGCTCCCGCAGTGCGGCGAAATAGGGCCGGCTGTCCTCTGGCGCCCGCGCCGCCGGCGGCATCGTCATCAGCCCCACGACCGGGACCGGGCATCGCCCCAGAAAGCCGGGGAGATCGGCCGGGTCGACTCCTCCCTTGCCGGGCTCCTGGGCGACGTTGACCTCGATCAGCACCCGGGTGTCGTCGCCGCCGTGGCGCTCCAGGGCCGCCAGCACGGAATCGCTGGCCACGGAGTGGATCAAGCGAACGTGGGGCAGGATCTGACGGACCTTGCGGCTCTGCAGGTTGCCGATGAAGTCCCAGGTGAAGCGTTCCGGGTAGGCCGCCTGCTTGGCCAGCAGGTCCTGAGCGCGATTCTCGCCCAGCAGCGTGACGCCCGCCTCGGCGAGCGTGCCCAGGTCGCCGATCGGCACGTACTTGACCGCGGCGAGGATCTCCACCTCGTCGGGATCGCGACCGGCAGCGGCGATCTGAGCTCGGGCCCGGTCCAGATTCGCGCGCACACGCTCGGCGCTGAGGCCCTGGATCAGCTCAACCACGCGACACCCGCCTGGCGCCCGGTGACTCCGCGATCGCGGCGATGGGAGAAGAACAGCGACGAGTCCGAGCAGATCGTGCACAGCCCGATGTCGTGCACCGCCGCAACGCCGGCGGCCTGGAGCTCGTGGCGGGCGATCGCCTTGAGGTCGAGATTGACGCCGTGATGGACCGTGTCGGGCAGCGCAGAAAAGGCTTCATGCAACTCGGATCCAACCTCATAGCAGCAGGGTCCCGCGCCGGGGCCGATCGCCGCGACGACCGGCTGGCCGGCGCCGAGCTCGGCCAGCGCCCGGACCCCGTGCGCGATCACGCCGGCGGCCAGACCGCGCCAGCCGGCGTGGAGGACCGCCACCGCACCCGCACCGGCGAGCACGATCGGCAGGCAGTCCGCGGTCAGCACGACGAGCCCGACGCCGTGAATCGCCGTCGCCTGGGCGTCAGCCTGGGGCAGCTCGGCGGGCTCGGGCGCCACGGCTTCGATCACCCGCACGCGCGATCCGTGGACCTGGGCCACGAACGTCAGCGCCGCGCCCACCTCGGCCCGCAGCGCCGCGCGGTTGCGCTTCACCCTGTTGGGGTCGTCCGGCGTCAGGCGGCCGAGGTTCAGGCTGGCGTAGGCGCCGTCGGAAAATCCGCCGCGGCGGGTCGTGAACAGCGCCTGCGCGCCTGGGAGGTCGATGGCAAAGTGCTCACCGTCGACACGGAAGGGCGGCTTGGGCGAGCGCAGCATTTGCGCCAGGCTACCCGCTGTCTCGTCCGGCCTGCAGGGCCCGCGCCAGCTCGGCCTCACGCCCGCAGGCGCTCCCGTCCAGCCTGGCGGCCAGCGCGGCTCTGAGTCCGCGACCGACGGCCGGACCGGGCGGGATTCCGGCCGCCACCAGGTCGGCGCCGCCGATCTCCAGCGCGACGTGGCGCAGCGAACCGATCCACTGCGCCGCGGCGTCGCTTGGCCCGAGCGCTCCGGCCAGCGCGACCACCTCCGGCGCGGCGCCCGCGACCGCCGCGGCGATCTCCGACGCCAACGTGGCCGCCGCCAGCGCGCGCGCCAGCGACCGGGCGCGCTGGACGCAATCGAGGATCAGATCGCGCCGGGCGGCCGGGAGGCCCAGCGTGGCGAGCAGCAGCGCCAGCTCGGGGTGGGGGACGTCGAACAGGGCGGCCGCCAGGGCCAGCGTCGCGCGGTCGCCCGCGCCGGCGAGCAGTGACAGCGCGCGGTCGCCGAGACCGTCGTCGCGCACCCGCCATCCGGGCGTGATCGCCTCGTCCAAGCCGAGCGTCCGCAGCGAGCGCAGCGCGACCACGGGGTCGGCCTCGGCGGCCAGCAGCGCCAGCTCGGTGCCGATTCGTGGCCCGCTCACGGTCTGCATTGCGCCGGCGTGCACCGCCGCAGCGGCCAGCTCACGCGTATGCGGTTCGATCGCGAACGCCAGCCGGCTGACGTAGCGCGCGAGCCGCAGCAGGCGGGTCGGATCGTCGATGAAGCTGCGGTCGTGCAGCACCCGCAGCCGGCGGGCGTCGAGGTCTCCAAGCGCCGGCGCGGCGGCGACGAGCGTCCCGGCCTGCGGTCCGCCGAGCCGGATCGCGGCCGCATTGACGGTGAAGTCGCGCCGCTGCAGGTCCTGCTCCAGATCTGCCGGGTGGACGGCGGGCAGGGCCCCGGGGTGCGCGTAGGTCTCGCCGCGCGCGCGTGCGATGTCGTAGCGCAGTCCGTCCAGCACCACACGGGCGGTGCCGAAGCGGTCGTGGAGCTCAACGGGCCCCGCCAGCCGGCTGGCCACCTCGGTCAGCTCGACTTCGACGACCAGGTCGAGGTCCCGCGGCTCGCCACCGAGCAGCAGATCCCGCACCGCACCGCCGACCAGGCTGACGCCGTCGGCACTGCCGAGGTGGGCGAGCAGCGGACCGGCGGCCGGCAATGCGCGGACGCGCTGGAGCAGCTCCCGCGGCGCAGGGACGTTCACGCCCGTCATCTTCGCGCCTAATGCACCGGCGCGGCGCAAGCCCGTGGCGGTCGCGATGGTTAGCATCCTGCGGATGCCGAGTCTCGTTTCGCGGCGACTGCTGCGGCGCGGACTGATTGCCGGGGCGGTCGTGCTTGTAGCGCTGGGTGCCGTGATCGCGGTCGTCCTGCTGCACACGCCCGGCAACGTGTCCCATCCCGGTGTCGAGTTCACGCATCCGACCGTGACACAACCGCCCGCGCCCAAGCCGCGGCGCCGCGTCGTGAACAATTTCCAGTGGCCCTGGTACGGCTTTGACTCCGGGCGCACGAGGGTGTTCGCCGGCACCGCCAAGCTGCGCCCGCCCCTGCGCGTGGGCTGGCGCTACAACGATGGCGGCCTGCTGGAGTTCCCGCCCTCCATCTACCAGACCACGCTCTACCTGCTGGACGACAACGGCTGGGCAAAGGCCGTCGATACCCGCACCGGGCGAGTCCGCTGGCAGCGGCAGGTGGGCACGCTCGCCGCCGCCTCGCCGGCCGTGGCGGCCAAGCCGGGACTGGTCCTGATGCCCGTCCTCGCCACGCACGGCCGCGGCCCGGGCAGCGGCCAGTTCGTCGCGCTGTCGATGAAGAACGGTCAGACCGTGTGGTCACATCCGCTGCCCGCCGGCAGCGAGTCGTCGCCGATCGTCCACGGACAGACGGTCTACTTCGGCGACCAGAGCGGGACGCTGTCGGCACTGAACGTCAACCACGGGCACCTCGACTGGACCTATCACGCCAGCGGCGCGATCAAGGGAGGGCCCGCGTTCGCCGGCGGCGTCCTGTACTTCGGCGACTACGCCGGGCGCGCCTACGCGATCCGGGCCTCAAACGGCCACGAGGTTTGGGCCGTGGGCACCGACGGCGCCCACTTCGGGTTCGGATCCGGGCAGTTCTACTCCAGTCCGGCGGTGGCGTTCGGGCGCGTCTACCTGGGCAACACCGACGGGCGGATGTACTCGTTCGGCGCGCGCAGCGGGACGCTGGCGTGGGCCACCGCTACCGGTGCCTACATCTACGCATCGCCGGCTGTCGCCGACACGCCAGGCCTGGGACCGACCGTCTACGCCGGTTCCTATGACGGCAACTTCTACGCCTTCAACGCGCAATCGGGAGCGGTCAGATGGTCTCACCCGGCCGGCGGGAAGATCTCAGGCTCGGCGACGATCGTCGACGGCGTCGTCTACTACTCAGACCTGGGGACCAAGACGACCGCCGGGCTCGACGCCCACACCGGCCGCCAGTTGTTCTCGTTCCCCGACGGCGCGTTCAACCCGGTGATCGCCGACTACGGCGCGATCTTCCTCGACGGCTACCAGACCGTCTACCAGATGCTCCCCGTGACGCATCCTCGAGCCCTCCCCGCCGCCCACCGCGCTGCACCTCGGAAGCGACGCGCGCTCCCACCGACGCACCCCGCCGGGCGCGGCCCGGGGCCACGCTCACGGTAAGGGCTCGCGACCAAGCCGGTCCAGCAATCGTGGCTCCCCCCCTCTGGCCCTTGACCACCTGACAGCCTCCGATCCTACGACCACGTACCGGCTCGTCGTCAGGCGTGGTCGTACTCGGCAGTGATCTCAGTCCGCAGAAACTCCTCGACAGCTAGAACGCCGGCGTTATCGGCGGCCGACCCGACTACTGCGAACACGTAGGTTCGGGTGCCGTGACCCGCGTCGATCTCGGTCCCGGGCGGATAGTGCAGATAGATGCTCTCCACGCCGGGCAGGAGCTTCAGGCGGTCGAGGCCGTCGATCGCCGTCAGCCGGCGCGCCGACCGTGGCGGCTGGTAGAAGAAGCGGTAGGCGACCCCGGAGGTGGGCGGAAGCTCACGGATCTCGGTCTCCCAGCCCAGCGCGGCCCGCATAGTCAACTTCACAATGTCCACGCCGGCGGCGAGTCGCAGCATCTCGGGCACGCCGCCGCCGATCCGCCCGTTCACTTCGATGACCCGCAGTCCGTCGGTGGTCAGCTTGATCTCGGTGTGGGCGGCGCCGTGCTGCACGCCGACCGCGCGCAATGCCTGGCCGGCCACGTCGAGCACCTCGGCCTGGTCGTCGGGCCCGAGCGTGGCCGGGATGAAGAAACCGGTCTCGCGGAGGGGTGCTACGAGCGGGAATCGCCCCGTGATGGCCAGATGGGTCATCCGCCCGGCGACCACGACCGTCTCCACCGAGACGTAGTCGGCCTCGAAGCCCTGAGGCATGGCGGGTCCATCGGACAGGTACTCCTCGACCAGCCGAGCTTCCGGCTCGCCCGCCGCCAGGTCCTCCCACAGCTCCCCCAGGGCGCTCACGCCGGCCACCGGGAAGGTGTGCCAGCTGCCTGACGCCTTGCGCGGCTTCAACACCGCGGGATAGCTGATCGCCGAGCCGATCCGCTCCACGGTCCCAGGCGTCGGCAGCGTCACGCGGGATCGCGACCAGCGACAGCTCCGGGCCGATGCCGAAG
>ODAK010006014.1_pt1 | contig 12277 bp, 8 predicted proteins | sample 1539591 | NCBI WGS metagenome assembly ODAK01 (sample SAMEA3539303, study PRJEB22396) | soil metagenome | biome: tundra; feature: field; material: soil | place: USA | collected 2010-05 | depth 0.15 m | reverse complement strand
GCCGTACGGAGCCGCGCGCGTAAGCAAGCGGTTGTGGCGCAAACAATAACGTCGCTATGTTTAAAAAAGGCTTTTTGGCCACGGATGAACGCCGATGAGCACGGATTCGAAGAATGTAATTTTGTTTTCAATCCGCGTTCATCGGCGTTCATCTGTGGCCATTGATCCTAAGGAGTATTTCAGCACCCCTGCTAAGCCGGCCGCCCCAGCGCTCCCAACAGACCCGCCAAGGCTTTCGTAAGGCGGCCCTGCGTGATGGATTCCGGCAGCGGAATCGATAGGACCGGACGGTTCGTGCGGGGATCCTGGGAGAACAAGCCCGCAAAGGCCTGCTGGATCGGATGGGCCGGCGCGCTTTCGGATGCGCCGCCCGCCGTTTCCGCGGCAAGCGACTCGAGGAACCGTACTCCAGCTTCGATCAGGCCAGCCGCGGCGCCGCCGAGACCGTCGGGAGGCGCCCCGGCGCCCGCGGGCGGCTGGGTGGCGGTCTCGTCCGGGGCCGCCGCGCTTCGCGGCGCCTCCATCGCGACCGCCGGAGCCAGGGTGGCCGGCGCCACCTCCTTCAGCGGAACCGCGCTGGCGGGCGCGTGGTCAACCACGGGCTTTGGCCTCTCCGGTTGATCCGCGAAGATCTCCTTCACCTGCTCCAGGACGCTCTTGCGCCCGAGCGCGGCAAAACTGACCTCGGACGCTGTCGAATCGAACACCCCGGCGAAGAGCGATTTTTTCAGGCGCAGAGTTTCCCAGACGCGCTCTTCGATGCTGCCGGTGGTCAGCAGGTGGATCACTTGCACTGGACGCGACTGCCCGAGGCGATGCACGCGGCCGATCCGCTGCTCCAACCGCGCGGGGTTCCACGGCGGCTCGAAGTTGACTACCGCCGAAGCCGCTTGCAGGTTCAACCCCACACCTCCCGCGTCGGTGGAGAGAAATACCCGGCACTCCGGATCGCGGCGGAATTTCTCGATGAGTTCGCCACGCTTGCGGGAAGGTACGCCCCCATGCAGCGATACGAATCCGATCCCCAATTTGCCGAGTTCCTCGCCGGCCAACCAGGTCATCCTCTCGTATTCGCTGAAGACCACCACCTTGCGGTCCTCTTCGATGGCGAGTTCTCGGATGATCTCGCGAAACTCTTCCAGCTTGGGCGAATGGTTGGTCTCCTTGTCGAAAAGGAATGTCGAGTTGCAGAGCATCCGCATGTTCTGGATGCAGCACGCGATTCGGCGCAGATCGATCTCGGAGAGCCACCCTTGTTTCGTCCATTTGTGCATGAGGCGTCCCAGGATCTCGCTCTGTTCCCAATACGGCACGGCCTGTTCCTGGGTGAGGCGAACGCGGAAGATCTGGTCGGTGCGCGCCGGAAGGTCCTTGAGAACCTCTCCCCGCGTGCGCCGCAGGAGGATCGGGGCCAGTTGGTCGTGAATCCGGTCCAGGCCGCGGTAGCCGAGGAGATGACCCTTCTCGTCTTCCGTGCGGTGCTCGTGAAGGAAGCGGAAGGCGGGCCCCAGACGGCGGCCGTCGACGAACTCCACCACCGAGAAAAGCTCTTCCAGTTTGTTCTCCAGGGGCGTTCCGGTCAGCACGAAGGCGTAGCGGCTCTTCAGTTGCTTGATAGTCCGGGCGGTGGTCGTGGCCCAATTCCGGATGCGCTGGGCTTCGTCGAGAATAATCAGGTCCGGCTTCATGTCGTGCAGGTAGCGCACGTCTTTGAGCACCAGTTCATAGCTGGTGAGATTGAAGAACGCGGGAGATTCATACAACTGCCGCCGCCGGGGAAGCAACCCGTCGATGACCTGCGAGGAGAGATCCGTGAACTTCTCGATCTCCGTCTTCCACTGGTACTTGACCGACGCGGGCGCCACCACCAGCACTCTCTCGATCCCCTTCCGCCGCCGCAGGAGTTCGGCCGCGGCAAGCGCCTGGATGGTCTTGCCGAGGCCCATATCGTCCGCCAGAACCACGCGGCCGCGGCAGGCCGCAAAAATGGCGCCTCGGATCTGATAGGGGAGAAGCTTGGTCTTCAGAACCCCGGCCAGGGGATCCTGGCCCTGCGCAACTTTTGTCAGGAGCTTGCTCTCGATTTCCAGGCCCTCGGCAAGCTCGTTCTCCCGCTCGATATATTCCAGCACGTCGCTGTAGATGACGGCCCGGTCGTCGGCCTTCCGAAGCGCTTCCAGCGCGCCCGCGAAGCGCCGGAAAGACTCGCGCCGCAGCAGCCCCGCCGGATCGAAATACTCTCCCGCCAATTCCCGCAGGGCGGGCGACGGCGTAACCGGCAGGCGCAGCCGAACGTCGATCGCGTCTCCATACTGAAGCGAGATGGAAGCGCGGGCGCGCTTGTATTCTTTGCGCTCCAGCGCCTTGCCATGACGCTGCCGCAACCGGAACAACAGCGCTTCAATGTGCTTACAGGTACCCAGGGTGTTGACGGCAAAATCCGGACACGAGCAGAAGTTCTCGAAGAGCCCCGGCCCGCGCATGGCAACGCGGTACGTGCTCCCGCTGGCGGACTTCACGCGATAATCGCCGTAGAGCCCGCCGGCCGGCCGCTCCAGAACTTCGATCACCGTGCCGCGCGCCCTTTCCCGGCGCTCGGCGATTTGCTGTTCGATCAACATGCGCGTAATCTCCCTCGCTCTCGCAAGGAGTCAGGATAGCAGGCAGACCGCGGACGCGGGGTGTTGCGCCGCCTCGCCGCCAGCGATTAACATTCTCTTATCCTGCGTTTCCGAAGGAGTCCCGATGATTCGAAAGCTCGCGATCGCCGCCGTCCTGCTCCTGCCTGTGCTGGCGCAGAGCCAGGTCAAGCTGCTACGGCACCCCTCCTACGCGAAAGGCAAAGTAGCCTTCAGCTACCTGGGCGACATTTGGGTCGCCAACGAGAATGGCACGGAGGTGCAGCGGATCACGGATCATAAGGCGCGCGACATCTATCCGCGCTTCTCCCCGGATGGATCGATGATTGCGTTCTCCTCCAACCGCGAGGGCAACGACGACGTGTTCGTGGTTCCCGCCACCGGCGGAAAACCGCGCCAGCTCACGTTCCATAGCGCCGCCGACGACGTCGTCGGCTGGACGCCCGACGGCAAGCGGATCGTCTTCACCTCCGCCCGCGGCAACGGCGCGTTCCCGGGAACCAGAACGCTCTGGACCGTCTCCGCGGACGGCGGCACGGAGCAGCCCATCGATACCGACTGGGGATCCTGGGCCAGCTACTCCGCCGACGGATCCAAGCTCGCGTTCACGCGCCATCCCGGAGTGTGGTCGCGCAGGCACTATCGCGGCAGCTACGCGGTGGACCTCTGGGTGATGGACGTGGCCGCCTCGAAATTCACCCAGCTCGCCGACCCGGATTACAAAGGCAACTATCTTTGGCCGATGTACGGCCGGGACGGTTACATCTACTACGTGGCCGACCAGACGGCCAACGAGAAGGCCATCGTGTACGGTGGTCCCGAGGTGATGAAGAGCGTCAACAACATCTGGAAGATCCCCGAGAAGGGCGGCAAGCCCGTCCAGGTGACCAGGCACGCCGACGGCAACCTGTACTTCCCCTCTATGTCCGCCGACGGCAAGGTCATTGTCTACGAAGACAACTTCGGGCTGTGGAAACTCGATGTCGCCAACGGCAAGAGTTCCGAGATCAAAATCGATGTGAAGTCCGACGTGAAGGATGACGAAACCCAGATCGTCACCTTCACCAACGAAGCCGAAGGTTTCCACGTCTCGCCTTCGAACAAGCGCGCGGCCATCGAGGTCCACGGCGAGATTTTCACCATCGCGACGGATCGCGGCGAACCGCAGCGCGTCACCGAGACGCCCTGGAAGGAGGAGAACCCGCGCTGGTCGCCCGATGGCAAGTGGATCGCGTTCGTCTCCGACCGCACCGGCCGCCAGGAGATCTACCTTTCCGACGAGCTCGGCAAGACCGTGAAGAAGCTGACGGACTCCGATGGCGACAAGGCGTCCCTCACCTGGGATCCGATTTCTTCCAAGTACCTGCTGTGGGCGGGCGCCGGCCACAAGCTCTACCGCGTCGATATCGAGAGCGGCAATACCACCGTCGTGGCTTCGGGCGAGGCCGGCAATATCGGCGGCCCTCAGGTTTCGCCGGACGGTAAATGGCTTCTCTACTCGGCGGAAGACAAACTGCTTCGCTCGCACGTGTACATCAAGCCGCTGGACGGCAGTGCGCTGGAGCGCACGATTAGCTCCGACGAATTCCCGTTGTCGCGCGGCGCCAAGTGGACGCCCGATGGCAAGAAGATCGTCTTTCTGGCCGGCTTCGGCGCCCCCTCCATGGCTTCTTTGAACCGCACCACCACGTCGCTCTACAGCGTGGCGCTCACCAGGATTGACAAGGACCCGGAAGAGGGCAAGGACATCAATACGGAGGCGCAGGCAGCCACAGCCGATCGGGAAACGGCAGCGGCGGGCCGTGGAGGCCGCGGCGGAGCCGGAGGCGGACAAGGTGGCGCGGCGGCCCCGGCGGTGGAGGTGAAGATCGATTGGGACGGCATGGACCGCCGCATCAAACAGCTCACCACCATGCAGGTCTCGGCCGTATATCCTTCGCCCGATAGCCGCACCTATCTGTTCTCGGCGGCTGCCGCGGCTGCCACGGGCGGCGCGGGCGCGGCGGCCGGCGGCGGACCCGGCCTGTACACCATGGCCGACGATGGCACGCGGATCACCCGCCTCAACACCGCCGCACCGGCGGACGCCACCGGCGGCGGGGGCCGCGGGCGCGGCGGTTTCGGCGGCGGCGCTTCCGAGCCGCAATGGGCCCGTGACGGCCGCGGCATCTACTTCATGTCCGGCGGCGGGATCTACAACCTCTCCATCCCCGCGGCTCCGGCCGATAGCGGCGCCGCTCCGGCGGCTGCCGGCGGGGGACGCGGCGGACGCGGCGGAACGGCCGCAGCCACGCCGGCTGGCCCTGCAACCGCGGCAGCCGGACCGTCTCCGCGGCGCATCAACTTTACCGTGCGCATGGAAGTGGATCTGGCCGCCGAACGCAAGCAGGTCTTCGAAGAGGCCTGGAACGTCATGAAGAACCGCTTCTACGATCCCAAGATGCACGGCGTCGATTGGGCCGCCGCGAAGGACCGTTACGAGCCGCTGCTCGAGCACGTGGCCGATACCGACGAGCTTCAGAACGTCATCATGGAGATGATCGGCGAGATGAACGCCTCCCATACCGGCATTTCGGGCGGCGGGGGCTTCCCCGGCCAAGCTCCGGCGCCGGAGCGCACGCAAACCCGCTATCCGGGGTTCGATCTCGCGCCGGACGCCTCCGGCTACTTCAAGGTCTCCTACATCTACAAGAAGGGACCGGCCGATCAAGACTACATCAAGCTCTCGGTGGGCAATTTCATCCTCTCCGTCAACGGCAGGGACCTCAAGACCACGGATAACTACTGGCGGGTCTTCAACGTGCTGCCCGGCCGCAAGCTGGAGTTCCTGGTGAACACCACCCCAACGCCAGAAGGAGCCTGGAAGTTCACGGTCGATCCGCTAACCTCCGCGCAGATGAGCGACCTGCAGTACCAACTCTGGGTGGATCGAAATGAGGAGAGGACCAATAAGCTATCCAACGGCCAGGTCGGCTACCTGCACATCAAAGCCATGGACCAGCCCTCTCTCGATAAGTTCCAGCGCGACATGCTGAAGAACCAGGACAAGAAGGCGCTGATCATCGACCAACGTTTCAACGGCGGCGGCGGAATCGATCAGGAACTGCTCGCCATCCTGGTGCAGCGGAAGCCCTACCAGGCGACCGTCGGCCGGGATTCCGTGCCCGCGCCGCGGCCGGGGCAGGCCTTCTTCGGTCCCATGGCCGTGATCCAGAACGAGCGTTCCGCCAGCGACGCCGAGATGTTCCCGGACGGCTTCCGGACGCTCGGCTTGGGCAAGATCGTCGGCGTGCCCACCTATGGCGCGGTGATCGGCACCGGTTCGTTCCGCCTGTTGGACGGCTCTACCATCCGCACGCCCGGCGCCGGCGTATTCACCGCGTCGGGCAGGGACATGGAGAACTACGGCGTCCCACCCGACGTCTACGCCGATAACACGCCGGCCGATTACCTGAGCGGCCACGACCGCCAGATCGAGAAGGCGATCGAAGTCCTGACCTCGCAGATCAAGTAATGCACGCAAGAAGATGGCCGGCCGCGCGGTTCGTTGTTGTAGTGGCCGCGCTGGTCTTCAGTCTGCACGCCGCCACCCCAGCCGACTATCGGCAGAAGCTGGGCGTGTACGTTTGGGGGAAGCTGGCGGGGGGACTCGAAGCCGCGGTGGCCGACGTCAAGCGCCTGGGCGCCGGCGGCTGCGTCCGCGTCGCCATTGGACCCTCATGGGATCCCTCCGGAAAGAACGGCAACTCTCCGCTCGATGTGAAGATCCGCAGGGCCGACTACCGCGCGCTCCTGGCCGCTTTCTCCGTCGTGATGCTGACGGCCTACGACAGCGCCTCGTCGGAAAAGTACAAATGGGGACGCTTGGACGCGCAACATCTGGCGGCCACCAGGGACGAGTTCCGCCGCTTCACGCTCGAGTTGGCGAAAACGCCGGGGCGCAGGATCGTCTCTAATTGGGAGTTCGAGAACGACTGCCCGGCCCGGCAGTGGCTTTCCTGTCAGGAGTATTACCAGGCGCGCTTGGACGGAATTCTGGATGGGCGCAAGCAAGCCAAGGCGCTCGGTTATCCGGGCGAAGTGCTCACGGCCTTCGAGTTCACCATCGTGCCCGGATTCGCGGGCAGGCCATCCGGCCTGGTCGAAGTGGCCACCAAGCTGAAGGGAATCGACTTCATCTCTTACAGTTGCTGGTGGTCCATCGGATCGGACGCCGGTGCTTCCAAGGTCTCCCAGGATTTCGCGTACGTCGTTCCGCTGCTCCGCAATTTCGCTTCGGGAAAGAAGCTGACGAACAGGCTCATCATCGGCGAGTTCGGCGAGTATTGGAACATGCATCCCACCGACGAGCGCATGAAGGCGCTGGTGGACGCCAGCATCGATACCGGCGCGGAATACCTCTTCGACTGGGTGCTATACGATCAGCCCGGGAATAAGGACGAATGGGGCCGCGATGCGTCCCACTTCGGAAAGTACACCCCGTCCCGCACCCTCACCCCGCAAGGCCGGGAGTTCCAGCATTGGTTCCAGTAGCGCCTTCCGCTATCCCTTAATTGAGGCACGCGAGCTCAAGGGCAATATGGCCCAAATCTACGAGGGGGAGCGCTTCGACGCGCCGTGGCACAACGCTCAGCTTTGAATCCAGTTTCACTTATTGTCAATCGTGAACTGGCCTGTCGCTGCGAGGGACTTTGCCTCGTCGGCGGTTATCGTCCAGCCGGGCGGCCGTCTCTGGCCGGCAGGAGGTCTGCCGATGCGAATATAGGCGGTGTCGCCGGACTTCAGTTCAAGCGACGAATCGGCCAGTCCGCAGTAGTCGCCATTAGCGACGCAAACATGCGTCAGTCCGCCGCCGATCGGCATTATGCTTGAAACGCGTCCCTTCACGATGCGGTGGCTGTCTACATATTCAAACATCGGCATTCGGTTTAGCTCGCCCCTCGTGGCGTAAAACTCGCGGAGAGTATCACCGCCGCCACTACCGGGTGTGCCGGTGACGTAGACCGCGAAACGTCTTTCGCCGCCAACGCCTACAAACGTCAGAGCATAGAATATCGCGACAAGAAACGCCAAACACGCGAAAGCCGACGCCACGCCCGATAACCCCTTTACGACATCGAGCGTTTTGTTGTTTGTCGCCCAAGAACTGAAATGACCTCGCCAACTCTTGGCGTCTGCCGTTTCCCACATTGAGGCAAAGTGGTCAATTGCGAAAGTGGCCGCAAATATGGCCAAAAACAGGGCAAAACAAGCCAACGAGACGAATAGGAATACCATAATTCCTCCTCTCAAATTCCATTTGAGACCCCGATAGGTAGTATGCACCTCTGGGCCTCTTGCGGCAAGCCCCAGTTTGGATTCTGGGATTCTGCGGACCCGCATGCCCGAAAAAGAACTCCACAGCCGCGGCGCTATGACAGGGCCCTTTACCGCCTCGCGGAACGAAATGCTCACATCCGCAAAGGGCGGCCGTGTTTGAAGCCAGTTCCCATACTTCCGTGGAACCGTAGTAAGCTGACTCGGGATGGACGCTCTTGGACCAAGATCGAACAGCACTCTGGCCAGATCTTTCATCAGTTGCAAGGGAAAGAGTTTACGTACGCACTACGGGGCAACACGTTAAAGCCGTCCACGAGGGGCCGGTGATGATTCGGCGTCGTCGTTCCGCTCAAATCCGATGAATCCTCTGTAGGCCCGGCCAGCGGTCGAAATCAGCGTCGAAACTTAAAATCGATCGAATACCGTGGCGCTCCATGACGGCAATGTGGAGGGCATCGCGGGCTGACATCGATGCACGATTCTGAACAATCTCCGCGGCCCGCAAGACTTCTGCTTTCTCGACGGGGATCACTTCGTCGACGATGTCCAATGTCCCTTGGAGCGCAGGTCCGATGGCTTCCCGCCTATCGATAGCCGTGTACCGGTGAAGGATCTCTTGCAGTGCCTCGGTGTCGGTGACCAAGCGCTGGCCCGCTGCAATCAGGCGCTCCAGGATGAGTTGTGCGTCTGCCTTGTGCGGATGGGCGGCCCCGATCAGGTACATCGGGATATTGGAATCGACGAAGATCAACCCTCGTACCCTCGTTCAATTTCGCTCAGCATCTGTGCAACGTCGGAGGTAGGGAATGAATACGTCGCGGCGCGCCGAACGGCCTTCAACTTCGTTTCTGGTTCGATCGCCGGCCGGCTCGCGCGCGCCTCGCGAAGCGCGCGTCGAACCCATTCACCTACTGTCAGGCGTTCACGCTTAGCCACACGCTGGACGTCCGCCATTTCCCGATCGGGAAGCAGGACCTGAAGACGCTTACTCATAGGGTGAGTATAACATACTCATGGAAGGAGTATCTGGCTCGCTTGCGGTCGTTGAAGAGTTCACCGATCGGCGCCCTGAACTACTCCGCCGGCTGGCTCAGCGTCAGGTCTAACTCTCCCTTTCCCCAAACCGTCTGCCTCCCCACCCCCACCCACTTACCTAGCCTCAGATAAGCCACAAACTCCCCCAACTCCCCCTCATACTCCGCCTCCCCCACGAACCCTCCCAGCGGGTGCCGTTGCCCCGTCCGCGACGACCGCCGGTCCACCCCGTGCCATTGCAATTCGCAACGGGTCATCCACACCGCCGCGGCCCTCTCGCCCATCCCGCGGAAATCGATTTCCAGCGGCCCGCTGCCGTACATCGCCCGCAGCGTGCTGATGCGGTCCCGCAGCCGTCCGAATAGAATCGGGAACTCCGGACGTTCCGCCAACCGCTGCCCCGTCTTGACCTCCGTGGGCGTCACGAACCGTACCCGCACGCGCTCCACCCGCTCCGGCGCCTCGCTCAGGTGCATCGCGCTCGGCGCGGCTGGTTTTTCGATTTGGAATCGCTCGCCATCGAAAACCCGCTTGATCGTCTCGCCGCTCAGGCCCAGTTGATCCACAGCCACCAGCTCCGCGAGCCCCCGCCCCGGCCCCAGTCCCTCCCGCGCCAACTGCGCGAATGCCAGCACGAAGTACGGCAGCGCCGGGTCGCGCACATCGAAAATGTGGACGTCGAAGTGGAACGCCTCGCCTTCCCGGATCGCGCGCCCGTCTAAATGGGAGGCGCGGAATACGAAGGGACGCGGCCAGTCCGCCAGCCCGCTCGGACCCTCGCCGCGCGCCGCCCGCGGTTCGAACACGCGCGCATACGGGCACGTTGCGCGCCCCTCGCATGTCTTCGCGTCGTCGCAGTCCGGCAGGCACACCAGCTTCCGGAAAATGTCCCCGAATGCCCCGCGCACGATGTTGCCGGACTTATAAGGAGGGAAATACAGCGACCCCGCCGCGCGGAACTGAAATCGGAACCGGTAAAACTCGAACCGCACCGCGCCAGCATACCACCCGTACCCGTACCGCCGCCGGTCTCTGCCGGCGGTGCGTTGGCCCTTCAAGCCCTCTATTTGCGCTATGAATCTGCCGGAGGCAGGCGCCGCCGCCAGATTTCGGATTCGCGGCGGTGCAAAGCGCGTACATCGACCTGCGCACGCATGCGGTAGAGCAGCGCCTTGAGGCCAAAAACGCAGCGGTTGAAGTAAACGTACATGGGGTGGCCGCGCAGTTGACGGTTGCGCACCAGGCCCGAGAACCACTCCAGGCCTCGTTTCAGATGGCTTTCCTCTCCGAAATCGAACGGCCTTTCCGAACGGATCGGCTCCATCATCCAGTTCCTCGACTGCTTGAACATCTCGAGATAGGCTTCGGTTGCGGGATCGCTCTCGCTAATGCCGGACACGAGTTTGAGTAGCTCGGGAATCACAGTCTCATCCTCGTCGATGAGCCGCTCGCACAGCCGCACGATCTCGCGTTCCTCGGGTCCGTAGTATTGAACGCAGCCAAAGTCAATGAGGCCGAGCCGGCCATCGTTCAGGAAGAGGTAATTCCCCGGATGGGGATCGGCGTAGTTCATGTAGGCGTAGTACATGCGGAAGTGCGCCTCATACATCTTCGTCCCGAAGTGATTGCGTAGCTCCTGGGAAGGGTTGGTGGCAAGGAATCCCTGGAGGTGCAAACCGGGAATATATTCGGTCGTCAGCACACGGCGCGTGGAGTAATCCTCGTAGACCCGCGGGACTACGATGCCATCTTCCGGCTGGAAGAGACTGCCCGCCTGCCGCGTGGTCTCCGCCTCGCTTTGATAGTCCACTTCCTGGTTGAGCATGCGCTGGATCTCCGCGAACTGCGCCTTCACATACTCCCAGTCCTTTCCGAGCCGCAGGGGAAACAGCAGGGCGCCCAGGTTGCGAAAGTCGGCATCGATGGTTCGCGCAATACCCGGGTACTGGATTTTTACGGCAACCTGCTCGCCCGTTTTCAACTGCGCGCGATGCACCTGCCCGAGCGATGCGGCGGCAAAGGCTTCCTTCTCAAACCGGGCGAACGCCTCTTCGGGCGTCTTGCCGAGTTCGTCGCACAGCACCTCGCGGATCAGCGAAAAGTGCATCGGCGGGGCTTCGAAGTGAAGCCGGTCTAGCGTCTCGGCGATCTGGTCGGGGAAGATGTGGGGCAAGTTCCCGGCGGCCTGACCGATCTTCGTCATGGCGCCGCGCAGATAGCCGAGATGGCGAAACATCTTCAAGGCGACGCGCAGATTGGTCTCCATGACCCGCTGTTTGCGGGTCTCCGCGTCCGAAAACCATTGGCGCATCCATAGGGCGAAATGAGCCAGGGCCACTTGCGCCGAGAGCTCTCCCAGGATCCATAGCCTGTGGAGCGACCCAACCGGCACGCGCCGGAGCGCTAGGTCCGCCAGAATTTGTTTGAGTTGCCCGGCCGCCAATCCAGCTTCCGCGTCGGAGTCTTGCTCGTCCTCCGGGGGCAGAGCGGCGATCAGGTCACGCAGAGTCTCGTTCGTCATTTCTCCCTCCTCAGCGACGCGACGAATAATTTCAGCGATTGGTCCAGGAGCGCCAGCGTGTCTTCCTGGTTCGCCGATTCGTCGGCGGCCCAATAGGCAAAGACACCCAGGTACAGAGTCCAGTAAAGCTGCATCGTTACAGCCGGCAGTGGTCCGGCGATGCCGTGGCCGGAGACGATCCGCTCCACCGCCTCAAGGTTGCCGACGCGGATGGCATCCCCTGCGTGCTTGGGCGAGGACTGCGCCAGGGGACTGAAAACCGTCTCGGCCGCCGGCGACAGAAACTTGCGGTAACCGCGAAGACGCTTCAGACCGGTCCAGATGAAGCGGAAGAGATCCTCCTCCAATGATTCCTGTTCGCGCGGTCGACGTTCGAACTCCTGCTGCGCTTGGGTCAACGCTTCGGAGATCAGCGATGCCGCGATGGCTTCCTTGCACTGGAAGTAGTTGAATAGCGTCCCCGTTGCGATTCCGGCGGCGGCCGCGATCTCACGCGTGGTGGTGCTTTCCCAACCGGCTGTTGTGAAGAGCTGGGCGGCGGTTTCTAAGATCCGTTGCTCCGTTGCGATCTTGGCTTCGGCGGTGATTCTCATGTGCTCGGCTCAATTAAGTGAGCGTGCTCATATAATGAACCGGGACACGGCGTCTTGTCAAGGACAAAATGAGCATGCTCATAATCTCTGATTGCTTGTACCGCCGCCGGTCTCTGGTGTGCCCCAAAGGGGCTGATTACCAGTGGGGGAAGGACCCACTCGAATAGTTG
>ODAK010006011.1_pt1 | contig 12279 bp, 11 predicted proteins | sample 1539591 | NCBI WGS metagenome assembly ODAK01 (sample SAMEA3539303, study PRJEB22396) | soil metagenome | biome: tundra; feature: field; material: soil | place: USA | collected 2010-05 | depth 0.15 m | reverse complement strand
AAACCTACGTTCGCGTGAAGGGTCGCTGGTGCTACTTGTACCGGGCCATCGATTCCAGGGGAGCCACCATCGATTTCCTGCTGTCAGCGTTTCGCGACGCCGATGCTGCCAAGCGGCTGTTTCGCAAGGCGCTCAGCGATCGATCCCATCCTCAACCTCGAGTGATCAACACCGACCTGGCACCGATTTACAGCTCTGCGATCCCTGACAGTAAGAAGGAAGGGACGCTGCGCAACCGCTGTCGACACCGACCTGTGCAGTACTTAAACAACATTCTGGAACAGGATCATCGAGCCATCAAACGTCGAGTGAACGCCAAGCAGGGCTTCCGAGAATTCCAGGCGGCTCGGCGAACGATTCAGGGCTATGAAGCAATCCACATGATCCGGAAGGGGCAGGTTCGATGGGTGGCAGGAGATGATCTTCTTCGACAGATTCAGTTCATCGACAACCTTTTCGAGTTGGCAGCCTGAGAACGCACGACATCCGCTCGGCGATAAACTTGTCTGCATTTGAAACTTGCAACACTACGGTAACGTCATGAGAACGAATTCACAGGCCTTGTCGAAATCCCCCAGAGCCGAAACAGGTCAAACATGGCAACCAAGTTATAGCAGACCGACTTTGCCGACTGCCCTGCGAAGTTGTTGATTTCACAGCCGGACAGGATTGTGACGAGGGACAATGTCACTGCAGGGGGCTGTGGACGTATCGACCCTATAGCTGCAACACTTCGCGTAAACGCTCGACAAGGGCGTCCCTTTTCTTCTTGTCGATTTTCGCAAGATTCTCCAGCCGCCACCGCACGGCCGGCAAAGCTTCCGCTCCCGGCACACCGAGCAGAGACCATTCCGGTTCGCCCCTTTTTAGAGACAGAAGAAACCTTCGGTGATCCATCGGCATTTTGGCGACGATTTCCACGATCAAATGCTCGCGCGCTTGGATGAGGTCGTCCAGCGTCACGGGTGAATCAGTCATGCCGTCGAAGCCGCGCGCGAACTCCTGCGCGATGTCCAGGCGCGTGGGCGCAAGGATTTCCGCGAAAGGCCGGTTGGTGCTGACCAGATAGACGATGAAAGCCCGCCGTGTTTCGTCGCCGATCCCTTCATTCGCCAGCAGATCGCGAACGTCAAAAAGATCGCGCGGGTGCTGCCGATCGAGCGCGGCCACGATCTTGCCGCCATAGAGGTCCGGAAAAGAGACGACTTGGATTTCCGCGAAGCCGAATTCCTCCTCGACCCGCGGTGAGACGCCGCGAATCGCCGGTTCGTAGACGCAACCCCTTAAGACAGGTGTAACTTCGATTTGGACCTGCACCCCATCCGCCCGCACGATCACCCGCGTGATGCGAGTCTCGCCACGGGGAGCCACCGCGTCCGCGCGTGCGCCGTGAATGCCTTGGGCGATCGCAGCCGCGATCCGGCGCAATGCGGCATCAATCGCTGTCAGCGAAGCGTCGCGATCCGCGACCGGGAGGTATGTCAGATCGAGGTCCACCGAAATCCGTGGCATGTCGCGCACGAAGAGATTAATCGCCGTGCCGCCCTTGAGGGCAAAGCATTTCTCCGCCGCCACAAAGGGCAGGATGCTGACCAGCAACGCAGCTTGACGGCGGTAAGACTCACCCACCGGCATCGAGATTCTCCGGGACGGTGATGGCGAACTTCGGGTCCAGCTTCCCTCCGCGCTGCAGCATGCGCTTGCCAGTGCCCAAATTTATCGCCTCGCGATTGAGCTGCTTCAGCCATGCATGATTATGGCGCTCGGCAAACCACAGGAACAGCCGCTTCACCTTGACGCTGCGGCACTCGACGAGCAGCTTCTGCAGCCGCTTCGGACTGAGGGTGCGCAGTCCTTCCATCAGCATGTCCGCCTGATGAAAAGTTTCCCTTTGCGGCACTTCATCCAGCAATTCGAGGATCGCCCTCTCCGGTGCGGAGAGGGTTAGCGGCCATTCCCATTGACCCCATAGCTGCCGGACGAGGCCACCGCCAAGGGATCGGGTGCCGGAGGTTTGCTGGCCACCGCGCTCGACGCCGGGTCCGACATGGCCGGGCGCCTCGTTCTTGAAGAGCTTTTTTGCATTGTGAAAGACAAACTTCGTTTCCAGCTTCAATTTGCCTACCCAGGCCGGCGGCCGTTCATTGCCATATAAATGAACCTCCCGCAATTCGCCGGCGCCGAGATAGTGTGCGAAGCCCTGCAACTCCAGCGCGGTGCGGCCGCCGACGATGAAGGGGCGTTCGAGCACCGTCTGGAGCGAGATGACGACATGTTGCCAGCGGAGCGGCTCATCCTTATCGTTGGGGCTGGGGAGTGAGGCGGTCGGCCGGCGGTAGACCCCGCGGGCAACCTGTTCCAGCCAGCCATGGGCAGCATATTTGCTCCGAAGGGAGCTTGAATAGCCCCGGCGCTCCAGCCAGTTTGCATCGACGACCAGCCCTTCCGGGAGATCGCGTTGGAGACGGTTTAACTTCGAGCCTGTTCGCATACCCATGGTTAGTAAAATAGCATGAATTCAAACCAGGTTCAAGGTTTGAAACATTCGACATCGGCTAACCCTGGGTATGCAATTACCTAAAAACATAAACCGTAAGGGCCTCATACCACAACATCATCAATACTTGACAAAGTATGCATACGTTGTCGATAATGACTGCGTGCCCGACATTGGAGAGCTCGTGAAAGACAGGCGACTGCGCCGGAACTGGTCGCTGCGCCAGCTTGGATCGCAGATCGGCGTGACGCCGGCCTATGTCGCCGACATTGAAGCCGGTCGTCGCCTTCCGAGTGCTGAGCTCAAGGATCGCATCGCGGCCGTCCTTGAAATCCCTGCCGAGGAACTTGCGGCGGCAGATACGCGGCTGACCGCCGACCTGCGGGATTGGATCGAGGAACGTCCGCAGCTCACCAGTCTGCTTCGTTCATTGCGAGAATCCCCGGAGTCCGAGATGTTCATTCACCGCCTTAGCCGCATCATCAATCGCCGCTCGAAACCGCAAGCTCCGCGCGGTTTCCTGGTCACCTGGGAATCCGAATTACGCGCCATCGCCGCCGAGGCCTCAGCGTGGTCGATCGAGACTGGCGGTGACCTATTCGGCCGATGGCACGATGTCCCAACGATACTTCTTGCCACCAAGGCAGGGCCAGCGGCGCAACGGAACCACGCCCACTTTCGTCTTGATGTCGATTACCTGCGCCAGCTCAGCGAAATCATGGCATCCGATTGGGCTCTGCGGTATTTCGGTGACTGGCACTCGCACCACAAGCTCGGTCTTTCAGCGCCAAGCGGCGGCGATCGGCGGCGCATAGTCAGCCTTGCCGGCCGCAACCAGTTTACGAACATGGCGGAGATCATCGTGACGCTCGATGAAGGCCGGGACGAACCGATCGTCAGAATTCATCCATGGGTCTACGATCTGTCCAACAAAGATGGGGTACCGGCGCCATTGCGGATCAAGGTCCTCCCTGGGCTAAGTCCGATTCGTCAGGCTCTTCTCACCAGAAAGGCCCTGCCCGAACAAGAACTCCACGCTTGGGAAAAAATCTCACTGCACCGAATCCGAATCGGAGTGGATCCAGCGCCCCCTATTGTCGAGGCAGCGTCGGACATTGATTCCGCAACGCGGGAACGGATCCTGGCTCAACTTGCCGAGGCTTTGCAAAACGCAAGCGGCGACGCCGTGGAACATCACGTGACCGGATTTGGCAACATCCTGGTTACGAAAATCGAGGAACCTTATTACTTTGCGCTTGCGCTGGGTTCCGCGTGGCCGATGCCGGTTCTGGAAGTACATCGCATGAACCGCGCAGATGGCTCGACCGAACCAATAGATGCTCCCGCGAACCTGATTACACTCGACATTGCCGGCATTTTAGAACTCTACCGACTTATGCGGGCGAGCCCGAAAGGAGCTTCGCATGTGGAGAGATGATCAACGCAAAAGACTGGTGTTGGAACACGAGGTCCTTCAACGCGAAGGATTTGATCAGTTCAGCGTCTATCAGGACAGGTCCGCGGACACCTATTGGGCTGTGGGGAATGCATCGGCGAATTCCGGTCGCCAGTATCGGCTTTACATCCCTATTCCCTCGGGGTATCCGCAGCAGCGCCCACCTATGTACGTGACCGAACCAAACCCGCTGCGGATGTATGACGGCACTATGGTTTCGAGTCAGGGCGTCTCGCACAGCATGCACACGCTCACACCGCACTCGCAGGGCTGGCCCCAGATATGTCACTGGCGGGACGGGCGATGGCATTCAGGCATTCTTTTACAAAAAGTGTTTCTCAAGGGGCTGATCTGGGTCGAGGCTTATGAGCAGCACCTCGCTACAGGCCGTCCCCTGGCTGAATTCGTTCTAACCATGGCGGAAATCGCATGACAAATGACCCACAGCAACAGCAAATGATTCGTGAGGCGATGAAGTCTATCGCGGAACGCAGGCCGGGGCGCACGAAGCTGGTATACGACAAGGCGAAGCGGACCATAGTTGCCGTCGCTGAAGGCGCACAGGCTCCGCGCGCGCTGAACATCACGGCCGACGACGCCGACATGTTCGCGGTGGTGACGCTGTCGAGTCGCTGGCTCCGGGATCACTGGCAAGACATCGCACGAGACGGGTGGATAAACCTTACCCTCAGTTCCTGGGACAACGGGGATGCGCTGACTCAGTCCGATCTGTGTATTCAACCCTCGTGCTCTTCAGATGAGGCGACCGTTCTTCTCGGCGATAAAATCAGTCCACCGACCGGAATTCAGGTGCATATCATCCTGGAACAGACGAACGGTCCTGCATCCGGCGCCGCCATATTTGCCGCCCCGGACGGGTCGTTACATCGCGCCACATGCTGGAAGCTGGTGGATGGCACGAAGCAATCGATTGACGTATGCTTCGCTGACGTTCAGCCGGAACTCGCGACGCGCCGTTCGGGCATCCTTGAATCAACAATCCTTCAGGACAAGACAGTCCTCTTCATCGGCCTCGGAACAGGTGGCGCCCACGCGGCGATTGAATTGGCAAAGTGTGGCGTCGGCCGATTCATACTGGTCGATCGCGACAGGCTCTCGGTGGGCAATGTTGTTCGTCACCCTGGCGGCATTTCACAGGTCGGACGCTACAAGGTTAACGTTGTGCGCGACCTTATCCGAGAAAAGAATCCGGATGCTCACATATCAACACATCCGGTGGCGCTGGAATACGAGAATCAGGAGGCAATCAGAAAACTGGTAGCCCAGGCCGATGTCGTCGTCTGCGGAACGGACAGCCGCCCCAGCAAACTGCTTGTCAATCAGTTATGCGTGGACGCGGGCGTGGTCGCGGTTTACGGCGGTGCCTTCCGGCGGGCATATGGCGGACAGGTTCTTCGCGTGCGTCCCAAGAAATCCCCCTGTCATCAGTGTTTCGTCGCGGCCATGCCGGATGAAGCGTCCGATGTCGAAGTCTCGACCAGCGCCGACGCCGACGCGGTCGCCTATTCTGATCAGCCTGTGGCCGTCGAACCAGGTCTCTCCCTGGATGTATTGCCGATTGCGAATATGGTCGCAAAACTGGCGCTCCTGGAACTTCTCGCGGGCAAGCAGAGTTCACTGAATATCCTGAACCGCGATTTCGACGCGCCTTGGTATCTCTGGCTCAATCGTCCCGAGCCCGGCACGCAATACGCCACCTGGCCGCCGTTGAGTGAGAGCAGCGATGAGATGACTATTCATCGGTGGTACGGAATCTACTTTGATCGAGACCCCGAATGTTCCGCTTGCGGCGAGTTTTTGTCTTCGATTGCTGATAACTACGGATTGGACCTCACTTCACTGAACGAACTCCCGGTCCGGTCCGGCGAGAAAGGCTAACCGTGGAACTATCGGAAGACTTCAAGGCTCTCCTTTCGTCCATCCAGCCCGGCGACCAGGATGTGACGGACGCCAAGGCCGCCCACGAGAAAGTGCGCGAACAGTTGCGCAACGACAGTGAATTCAAGGACGCCCACAAGGATACTTTCTTGTCAGGCTCGTATGCCCGGCACACGACGATCAATGACATCAACGATGTCGATGTGATCTGCGTCGTCGATATCAATCATTCGATTACGGAGCCGGAGGTCGTTCTCGCCTGGACACAGGGAATTCTCGGGAAGTATTACAAAGAGACGAAACGTCAAGGCCGCTCTGTGGGTGCGCAGGCCGCGAAAGGCGTCTGGCTGGACATCGTTCCCGCAACACCGGTAGCTGCCGACGACGGCCCGTTGTGGATCCCGGATCGGGAGGCCTGCCAGTGGGTGCAAACACATCCGAAAGGCCAGATTCAGGCCGCAACCGATAAGAACAAGGCGACCAACGGATACTACGTGCAGGTTGTCAAGCTCATGAAATTCTGGCGGGACAAGCTGCCCACCGAGTCATGCCGCCTGAAATCATACATCTTGGAAAGCATGATTCACGGAAACATCGGCTCTCCCACCTCTCATGCAACTGCAGTGGTCAACGCACTCGAAGGTATGGAACTCACATACGGAGCATATCGCGACTTAGAAATTGTCCCCACAATCTCTGACCCTGGATACGGGCCAGTCAGCGTGGCGAAGCATTGGCAGTTCGAGGACTTCAAAGACTTCATGGAGCAGGTCAAATCGGCGGCCAGCACCGGACGCAAGGCATTGGACAGCACGAACGAGGCAGAAAGCCGCAAGCTCTGGCGCCAGGTGTTCAGCTCAAAGTTCGGTCAGTGAGGATACATGGCTGGGTCTCCCAAAGCACATCGGACGCGCAAGAAGGCCGGTTCACTGCTTTCAGCTGAATCCATGGGCGGTATCAACGCCGGGAAAGGGTTCGACTTCCAGACCCGCTACACGGCGTGCCGCCTGCCCGTTTGGCTGCTGGAAGCAGCCTTCCATCAGCTGTTTTACGAGGGCACGGGCGACATTGATGTTCGTTATACGGAAGCCAACCGGGTCGAGCGGATTCACATCCAGGTGAAAGACCACGAAGTTGCACCGGCAGAATTCAAGAAAGTAATCGCTAGCTTCCGGCGCCTCGATTCGGAACAAGCGGGTCTCTACAAGTGTTTCACGTTGGTGTGCCCAACATTGTCTTCCAAACTGCGCCCGGTCGAAACCGGGCTTTCCCGGTTCAGGAGCGCGAAACCCTTTTACGATGACGCCGCTGACGCCCTTACGCCGACAAAAGATGAGCTGACACAGCGGTTGCGAAAAGTCGGCCTGGCCGATACCGACGACATTAAGTTCGTTCTCTCGAAAGTATCTATCGAGATAGGCCATGGCGACTTGCATCATGACGACAGAGCCGTCGACCTGTTCGTCGGCCGCCTATTGAGCCATCCTGAATATTCAGGGATGATTCGTGCAATGGTACAGCCGGCTTTCGCCGAGCTGCTGCGCGCAATACAGGGACGAAGAGGCACGGTTCTGCAGCGATCAGACATCGAGCAGATCTTGCGAGCCGCCGTGGCTTCAGTCAGCGCCGGCGAGAAAAGCCTAACAATTTGGGTGCAGAATTGGACGAAAGAAACCTTCGACCCGCCGGCAGATTATGCCTTGGACTGGTCCGGACATTTCGACCGCCCCTCCCGGCGAGTCCCGTCACAAGATGTATGGAATAACCAACTTCTGCCAGAGCTCGAATCTCTCAAGAAGAGTATTGTTGCGGAACGGACCGAGCGATTGATTCGATTTCGCGGGAAATGTGCGCTATCAACGGGCCTCGCGGTGGGAGCGGTTTTTCCTGCTGTTGGTGGCTGGATCTTTGAGATTCCGCAACCACCGTCGAAAGAGCCGTGGCGATCCGACGCCAAAGCGACGAACCCTTACGATCTCCAAGTCGAAGTGACCGAGGGTGGCGGGTCTGGCACGGACCTCGTTCTGGGCCTCAACATACGCGGTGACGGTCGCGAGGACGTACTGCGATACATCGCCAGCGCAGGACACCCGCCGAGGCTGCTCGCGTTCATGGCACCCGCGACGCCCGGAAGCCAATCGATCTCCGGATCTGAGGATGCGTGCGCGTTTGCTCAGAACGTGCGCGAACGTCTTGGACAAATCATCAAAAGTCATCGCATCAGCCATACGCGGCTTTTCTTTTATGGACCACTGGCACTTGCCATATTCTTGGGCCAGCAGCTCACGTCTGTCGGTGAGATTGAGCTTTTTGAGTATCAAAATCCTGGGTATGTTCCGAGCTGCATATTGCGGACTTAGCGGCAGTGCGCACCGCATTCCGCAGTCCCTGGCAGAATGGAATTGCGGAGCGCTGGGTGGGCAGCGTACGGCGCGACCTGCTCGATCACGTGATTGTTCTGAATGAGCGACACCTGCGACGGTTGCTGAAGGACTACGTTCGTTATTACCACGAGGACCGGACCCATCTCGGACTGGAGAAGGACACTCCCGGAGGTCGAGTGGCAGCGTCCGCGCCTGGGAGTGTCCACAAGGTTATCTCCCTGCCGCGACTCGGTGGTCTGCATCACCGCTACGCAGTCGCAGGATTGCAGACAGAATGCACGCCCAAGGTTCGCTCGCTGACAGCCATCCGCGCGACAGGAATCGAGGCGCTACCAAAGGAAGATAACTTGCAAGAGAAACTAAGTGACTGCCCACACGCGGAGCTCCCATTCGGCAAGTGATTCGGGCCCGGCAGCCGCTTTGGCTGCCGAAACCCACTTGCGGTATGCTGCTTCGTCGGCCCTGGTCCACTGGCGCTCACAGCCAAGTGGCAATTTCAGGTGTTCAATGACGATGTTGTCGAATGGACAGTGAGGCGGCATCGGTAATCGGTTTGCGCACCAGAGGTATTTCAAATACGAGTTCAGCGCCTTCTGCGCGATCCCGAAGCAAAAGCATCCTTCATTGAGGAACAACTTGCAATTGTCAGACACGCGGCTGGCCAGTTCGCTAATGTTCTGGACGTGTTCTTCTTCGGTTACTGTACCCGAGTAGGCTGCTGCAATCCGGCGAAGCTCGACCGCGAGCACCTTGCGCAGATTCGAGCGTTGCTCATCAATTGGTTTCGGCAGGTAGACTCGACGCCCTCTGCGGGTTGTGAGGGAATCTCGTATGGAGTTGGACACGAAAACGTCTTCGAGAAACTGCCATTTGGGTTCGATTGTTGCTTGGGCTCGGGATGCCATGCTCTTTCCTCCGCGGCCACCCACCCTCTTACTTAGGCTTGTGTTCCAGATAATATTGAGTGAGATGCTCAAGGATGAAGTCGCTGAGTTGAGCACTCGTCAGTTCGCCAAGATCGCCTACCCACACGATGCTATCGACTGAATCTGTAGCAGCGGCGTGAAGCCGGTAACGCGTCGCCGGAGGCGGCTCATCGAAATAGATGTTGTGCGGATGTGGGCCGAAAGAGATCATGAGTTGGTTCTGGGGGCCGTTGAGAATCGGTTTATCGAAATTAAGGAACGCAACGCAATTTCCTTGCTGGATCATCCTGGTACCTGGGTTGAACTGAAATGGGGGCAGGTCACCGATATCGGGATTGACCTCGTTTATCCGCTTCTGGAGTTGTAATTGCAGCCGGTCGTATTCTGGTCTAGCGTTGTCAGAAATGAAAGCATTGACCCGTTCCTGCAGACTTCGGACCTCATGCTCTGCCGCTTGTCCCTTTGCTTGCTGCTCTGCTAGTTTCTTCAGTCGCTCCGCCAGTGAATCCGGCATTCTCGCCTCCCGTTTCAAGGTATCTGGTATCCCGACGCATTCAGTTCGCGCCTAATCTCTTCTGCCTTTTCTCGAACATCATCGGCAATATGAATAGTGACGAGCCCATGAAGGTCGGACGGCATTTCCACGCCTTGCTTGTACAAGCAGATCACGTTTGGCCGTCCTAGCCGGGAGACGAGATACCCCCATTCCCAGATAACGTTTTGACGAGCTCTGGGCGCCAGATGGTCCGAATCCACTCCACCCAGATCATCCGGAGTCATGAGGATTATCGCAAATCCGACATTGGAATGCTCCTCGAACTTCTCGATCACTGTTCGGCCTGAGCTTGGTGCTTCCCGGAGAATGATTGGCGTCAACCCGAATCTGCGAATCAGGATTTCCGTCTGGTCCACGGCCTGGTTATCATGTCCATGCACAACGAAGACTCGGTCGGAACGGGTAGGAGCCGCTATTCCTTGGTCAGTCTCGGACACGCTCTTGGCTTCGTCCAAAATTGCGCGTGTAATATCTTCTCCTTCCCAGATCACTTCCCATTCCGGCGGATGAAGCGTAATCACTCCTGAGGTCAAACGGCGAGCATTAATGAAAGGAATCAGATCGCGGGAACTCTGCTGGGTCTGGCTGAACTTGACCTCATCTACCTTGGAAGGGTGGACCACAACGCCACCGCAGAAGAATTGCTTCCCTTGGGTGAAGGGCAGAGCTATCTTGTCGAGCAGATCCTCGCGAGTCAGGTCAGGCTCGAAGGCAATCTTCGGAGCCTCCTTCGCCCGCTCCGACTTCGATATGACTCGCGCATGGTAAAACACGTCAATGATTATAGCCGCGTTGGCCACGCTCGCAGCGTATTGCGACAAAGCACAGGCCATACCGCCTGTTCGACGGTTGTACAGTGCAGTCGGCTACACAGAGAAGTGAATTTCCTCCCGGTCGATTTTCGCGGACCCTCCTGGGATTGTGCTCGAATCACGCCGAACTCAAAAACGGAGACTCGTGGAATCTGACCTTCCAAAACCAAGTGGTTTTGGAAAAGCCGGAACGGTGGAATCTGGCGCTGAAAAATCAAGTGTTTGTGCAATAGGCGTACAGGACGTTTTTGGAAGAAACAGGCGGACATCCCCACACGCCTTTCGAGTGTGCCGAAAATCCCTTCTTAGAGGGGCGTCTAAGTCACAGGTATTAAGGGGGTAAGGTCTTGGGAAATCGGATTGTGCTGGAAATACACGGTTTTCACACACCGATATCGATTCGAGGAGTGGTAACCACTTCGGCTACAGCGTTGGCCGACCACACTCACTGCGGGCTCTTTCGGGCAGACTGGAGTTTTTTTCTGTGTCGGTCTACTACCTTCCGGATGGCGGTGGACTGGGACGAACCGGCATGGACGTCAACCCATTCTTTCAGCATCTTCACGATCCCAACATCTTGGGACCTGAGGAGCCGCTCTATCACCCAAAGGACGCGCGCCTCTGGCGGGCTAGCGTCGAGCCACAGGGGTACGAGTGCGGCCGTTTCACTTGAAGGGTCGACATCCCACAATGGACCAAAGAGAAACGTCCAACTAGGATTGCGAGTATTCGTCGAGAGCCAATTCCTACAGAAAACAACCAACTTTGCGGGCGGAAGCCAGTTCCCTCCGGCGGCATCGAGGAGATCACCCGCCAGTCCAGGGCTCTGCGGTAGTGTGTTGTGACTGAGTACCCACTCTGAGCCCGACGCGAGGAAAGTGATCTCCCGATAGCCATTCCTGAAACATGCTTCCCACAACTTATCCCATTCGCCTCGATCTGCATTCCTCGGTTTCACCAGCCATCCCCACGCTAGGGCATTGAGTGCCTGGGCGGTTTTCTCCGGCAGATCGGCGCGCAGCTCGACTAGTTTCTGCCAGACAAAGCTCCATGCATCGCGGTCTTCGCGTCCTGCCAGCCAGCCATGGCCGAGCGGAAGCAACTCCCGCGCGGTTTTCTCCGGCAGTTCGGCGCGCAGCTCGACCAGCTTCTGCCAGACAAAGGCCCATGCATCGCGGTCTTCGCGTCCTGCCAGCCAGTCATGGCCGAGCAGAAGCAACTCCCGCGCGGTTTTCTCCGGCAGTTCGGCGCGCAGCTCGACTAGTTTCCGCCAGACAAAGCTCCATGCATCGCGGTCCTCGCGTCCTGCCAGCCAGTCATGGCCGAGCGGAAGCAGTTCCCGCGCGATTTTCTCCGGCAGTTCGGCGCGCTGCTCGACTAGCTTCTGCCAGACAAAGCTCCATGCATCGCGGTCCTCGCGTCCTGCCAGCCAGTCATGGCCGAGCGGAAGCAGTTCCCGCGCGATTTTCTCCGGCAGTTCGGCGCGCAGCTCGACTAGCTTCTGCCAAACAATGGCCCATGCATCGCGGTTCTCGCGTCCTGCCAGCCAGTCATGGCCGAGCGGAAGCAACTCCTGCGCGATTTTCTCCGGCAGTTCGGCGCGCAGCTCGACTAGTTTCTGCCAAACAAAGCTCCAATCATCTCGGTTCTCACTTCCTGCCAACCAATCATGCCCGAGCGGAAGCACCTGCTGGGCGGTTTTCTCCGGCAGTTCGGCGCGCAGCTCGACTAGTTTCCGCCAGACAAAGC
>ODAK010006009.1_pt1 | contig 12280 bp, 15 predicted proteins | sample 1539591 | NCBI WGS metagenome assembly ODAK01 (sample SAMEA3539303, study PRJEB22396) | soil metagenome | biome: tundra; feature: field; material: soil | place: USA | collected 2010-05 | depth 0.15 m | reverse complement strand
TTGTCCTTGTAGTGGAATTGGGATTCCCTCTGACAAGGTACAACACCGGGAGAGCAACCGGGAGAGCGCCGTCTCCGGTCCATATGATTTGCGGCGAAGGCGCACTGAGTTGCATTTGTGCCTTGCTGGCGGAGCTGCGGCGTGTACGCGGCCGGTGTTTTGCTCACCCGAGGTCACAATAGCATGGCGGCGCTGGCGGCGCAGGAAATTGGCGGGAGCAATCAGCGGTTGGTGTTTATTTTCAGGGAGATGGTGGCGGAATCAGACTTCGCCGGTGCCGGGATCGCCGACCGTGATAGTGGGTGATGGCGGCTGGGGCGGGGCGGGCGTTTCTATATGGAACACTCCGCCATGGTGGTCAAACAGGACTTTCACGCGGTCCAGAAATCCGCATTGTCCGAGAAGCCCCATTCCCTGCTGTTCCAGTCCTGAGGTGAATCCCACGTAAGCGTCCAGCGAGAGCACCGTTCCGAATACCATCGTCGCGTTCCAGTAGAAGGTTGGAGCGCTTCCTCCCACTCCGATGGAAGAGGTGACGTTTGTGTTTGTTAAAGGATCGAGCCCGAGTTGCGACGCGAAACTCAAGGGAAACGCGCAATGGTCCGCGCCCGAGTCTACCTCGGCGTAATACCGGAGCCTAGCAGTTCCAATAAGAGCATCGGCCGGAGTGCCACGTGGCCGCTCGGAAACGCCGAGTTTGGCAAGCAAGGACAGGACGTGTAGCGGATCGTGTGCCACATGGTTCTGGCACGGTTTACAACAGGAATGCACCTGGGGATAGCGGAACACGCAGAATGATCGGGGCCTGTTCGCCCGCATCGTTTGCGGCTTTTACGGCGTCACGCATCTCTGCCGCGTACGCCACAATGCGCTTTTCATCGTTGGAGATCGCTACCCACGCCCCGGGCGGAACCCCCTGAAGGAGCTCGCTAAAATCGTAAACTGCCGGTGCCATATCGCAATCACCTATTGTTATAGACGCGTCGGAAGGGGGATTCGTTTGAACTACTCGCTCAACCCTGCCTAATCCCGATTATCCTACTGCAAGCCATCGGCGGATTGCAGGTGCAGCCTTAGAACTGTATGAAAAGTAACTAGATAAACCAAAAATAAGAGCTTGACAACGAACGCTAACTAGCCTTAAGGTTCAGAAGATCCGAAATACTGAGTGCGCTGTTGCCGATTCCCGCTGCCTCGATCGTGCGGTGAACCCGGCAGAACTTGTAAATACGCAAAATGGAGTGCCAGGGCCGCTCTCAAATTCTCCCACTTTTTGAAAACGCCTACGTCAGGCGAGTGCGCCGTCTGCACCACTGGCGAAGGCTCCCGTTCTGCCGCCCGATATGGGATGTGCAGGTATTGAACCGCCGTTTCGACGAAACGATTCATCTCCTCATACCTGGCCGTCAGCCAATTCGTCCGTGACCCGTTTTTCGACCTCAGGGGACAGGTTTCAACTGCCATCCGGATAACCGCCGCGCGCCATCCTTCGGGGTGGGGCTCCAACCCGCGGAACAAAGTAGACAGTTGTGCGGTGGGCTCAATTTGGGCGCTGTATGACGTCCGAAGTGTCGGTCGATGCGGGCACGTTTGTGGGTGCTCCTAATCGGGCCTTGGCTCCCGCAAGCGGCATTCGCCGTCCCAACTTCCGGATACGCCGGCACGCAGGCATCATTCTGAACACCGGCACCCCAGGCAACTTCCCAGAAATGGACGTGGGTACCGTTTCGCAATATCCTGGTAGAGTAGAAGGCTAGTCGAAGCCCAAAACCAGAGCCGGCGCGCAGTGTTCCCCACTTAAAGAGTCCTATACCCGATAGAAGCAGCGATGTACGACGCCTTCATCAGCTATTCGCGACGTGATCTGCCAGTCGTTCAAGGCCTGAAGCGGCAGCTTGACGAGCGCCGTCTGCGCGTTTTCCTTGACCTCGACTCGCTCCGCGCCGGAGAGGACTGGGCGCCGCGGCTCGGCGCTGCTGTGCAGGAATCGCGGATGATGGTCCTCTGCTGGTCGGCGCAGGCCGATAAGTCCGATTGGGTGAGAGCTGAAATCAATAGAAATCAATCATGCCCTCAGTACAAAGAAACCGGTCCCGGTCCTACCTTGGCTTCTGGACAGTACTCCGTTGCCGGCCATGCTTCGCCGCAAGCAGGGCATCCTGGATACCAATCCAGCCCCGGTGGTGAATGTGGTCGCGGAGGCGCGTAGGCAGCATAGGCGCCGCGTGGCGGCGACCATGGCGGGGGGTGCTGTTGTTCTTGTGCCAGCGTTGTGGTTCTCGCTACAGGTCGTTAGCCAGCACAGCATTGCTTTCCATGGGCACGTCCTAGACGAACAAGGGAATGCCGTGGCTGGTGCCATAATAGAAGCGGACGGCATTCGGGCCGACACGAACATGACCGGCGAGTTTGTGTTGGTTCTGCCCGGACCGCCGTCGAGGCGCGCGTTGCGGGTGACGGCCAGGAAGGTGGGCTATCGAAGGAGGGCCATCGATACGCAGTCCGATGTGCCGGACCTGGGGGTGGTCCTCGAAAAGGACCGGTGACAGTATGCCTCGCACCTTCGCAGTTGCCATCCTCAACTTTTGCTTCTGCGGTGTGGCGTCGTCCCAATCCCACCTGCTGGTCGGGCGTTTGATCGACGTTAGCCGCCGCCCTCCCGCGCCGATCGCCAGGGCGAAGGTAACGGTGCTGTACACGCGTCAAGAAGCGGTTACGAAGGCCGATGGCCTCTTCCAGTTCACACTGCCGCCGGCAACGGTGCCCGGTTCCGAGGTACAGATTGCGGTCGAGGCTGGCAGCCTCCGCGTCTACCTGCCTCGCAATGGCATTCTGACCGTCCCAGTACGCGATGCGAAGCCCGTGGAAGTGCAACTTCTGCCGGCCGGGTCCAAGCTCTTTCTTGAGCCGGCGGCTATTGAGGCTCTCCTCGCACAGGCGTCAAAGCCGGCTCCTAATCCGGAGCGCAAGGCTGTCGAACACTTCACGGAGCGGGAGCCGCAATTGGGGCAATTTCTTCGGCGGTGGGCCGCCGATTACGGCTTAAGCCTGGAAGACGTTGAGCGCCAGGTGAAGGCCTGGGGTGACCAGGTTCGCGCCAACCGGGAGCAGGCGAGCGTTCGGCAGCAGGCGCTGGCTGAGTTCCAGGCGCAGCACTTCGACCGGGCTGCGGCGCTGTTCGAGGAGTCAGCGAATGCTGAAGGAGCGGAGTTTGATCGAATCGAGGCGGAGAGGAAAGAACGGGAACGCGTCGGGACAACTGTCTGGCGGCGGTTCCTCGACGACGAGCTTCGCGCGGCGGGTCCCTCACCGGGAGCCTAGATATGAGGAGGCGGCACGGGTCTTGGGCAGTGCGGCGAGGCGAGTCGACCGGGATCGGTATGCCGCGTGGTGGGCCGCGATGCAGGTGCGTTGGGGCGCTGCTTTGTTCGACATGGGCACCTCCGGCGGCGGGACACAGAGTATCGCTTCTCTACGCGTCGCTGTCACCACCTATTTGGATGCGCTCCATGTCTTACACGAGAGGGTCCCACCCGCACGATTGGGCGAGGACCCAGAATAACCTGGGGGGATGCCTACTGGAGTCTCGGAGAGCGGCTGAGCGGGACTGACGGGGCGGAGAATCTACACGCCGCCGTCACTGCCTTCCAGAATGCGCTCCAGGTTCGAACAAGAGAATCCCTTCCCGTGGATTGGGGGCTGACCCAGAACGATCTGGGGACTGCCTATCGCAGCCTCGGGGAACGGCTGAGTGGGAGCGAGGGGGTGGAGTATCTCCGCGCTGCCGTCACCGCCTTTCAGAGCGCTTTCCATGCATATACGAAAGAGTCTTTCCCACCGGCTTGGGCGGGCACCCAGAACAACCTGGGGGTTGCCTACCGGGACCTCGGGGAGCGACTGAGCGGGAGCGAGGGGACGGAGAGCCTGCGTGCGGCCGTCACCGCCTTTCAGAATGCTCTGCAGATCCAAACAAAAGCGTCGCTCCCACAGGATTGGGCGATGACCCAGAACAATCTCGGCACGGCCTACCTGAGCCTTCGGAGAGCGGCTGAACGGGCCTGAAGGCGTGGAGAGCCTGGACGCCGCCGTTATCGCCTGTCAGAACGCCCTGCGGGTCTACACGAGAGGGTCCTTCCCACAGGATTGGGGGAAGGCGCAGAACAACCTGGGGGCGGCCTACCTGAGACTGGGGGAACGGCTGAGCGGGGGCGATGGGGCGAGGAACCTGCGCGCCGCCGTCACCGCCTGCCAGAATGCTCTCCAGGTCTACACGAAAGAGTCCCTCCCGCAGGATTGGGCGAAAACCCAGAACCACCTGGGGGCTGCCTATCTGGGTCTCGGGCAGCGGCTGTGGGGTACTGAGGCGGCGCAGAGCCTGCGCGCCGCCGTCACCGCCTGCCAGAATGCTCTCCAGGTCTACACGGAGGAGTCTTTCCCCCAGACTTGGGCGATAACCCAGAACCACCTGGGGGCTGCGTATGTGACTCTCGGGGAGCGTCTGAGCGGGAGCGAGGGGGCGGAGAGCCTACGCGCCGCCATCACCGCCTGTCAGAGTGCTCTGCGGGTCCGAACAAAAGAATCCCTCCCACAGGATTGGGCGGCGACCCAGAACATTCTGGGGGCCGCGTAACTGGAGCCTCGGGCAGCGGCTGAGCGGGACCGAAGGGGCGCGAGTCTACGTGCCGCCGTCACCGTCTTCCAGGCCGCTCTGCCAGAGTAACCTGGGAATTGCCTACCAGGACCTCGGGGAGCGTCTGAGCGGGAGCGAAGCGTCGAAGAGCCTGCGCGCCGCCGTCACCGCCTATCAGGATGCTCTGCAGGTCTACACGAAAGAGTCCCTCCCGCAGGATTGGGCGATGACCCAGAACAACCTGAGGGTTGCCTGCCAGCGGCTCGCCGAGCGGCACAGCGGGAGCGTGGAAGGGAGAGCTTGCGCGCCGCGCCGTAACCGCCTTTCGGAGTGCTTTGCAGATCCGAACAAAAAGCGTCCCTCCCACAGGCGGGTGAGATTAGGAACGATGAGTCGGGCCGTGTTTGTGAACGCAACCAGCACTTGGGAGAGCAGGGTCGACAAGGGCAGACCAGCAGCCATGTCGCCAGGATCGCGAACCGTGATGGAGGTGACGGCGACCGGCCTGCGCGGCTTGGTGAGGATGGCCGTGGGGTGTCTTGCGGCTGTATTAGGCTTCACCTAACGAGATCTGCTTTCGCAGTTGCAGTTGCTCGTTCCAGACGACCAGCGACGCCCCTTCGGAACCGTACAACTGCGCGTTGGCGTTCAATAGTTCGATCCCATAAACAGCGCCATCAGGGGCGAGATCGATGTTCAGTTCGTCGCTGATGCGAAGCGTTTCTACCTCGTCGCTCTTCTCCCTCAGCCGGATGTACGCGATGTTGTGGCGGGGATCGTAAGTGAGCTGCATGGGTTTACCCTCCTTAAAAATAGCGCACCAGGACCGTGATGACCAGCCAACAGTTGTCCTCTTCGACGGCGTAGGCCTCCAGTTGCTGTTGGCGTATGGACGACCTCTCCAGAGGCCGGCGAATGGAAAGTTGCGGCGGAATCCGGTTCTTCCGTGTTTTGCCGGGAAACGCTCACCATTTTCAACTGTGGCTACCACCTCGGCTTCCGTGGCGCCGCGCTCCAGTAAGCGTCGCGCGGCATGTGGGTTTAATTGCACGATCATAGACTCCCGGGCTAATCCTCGGGCGTGGAGCCGAGCGCGCGTTCCGTGGTTCCGAGGAACTCTACGGCATTCGGTATATGCTCAACAGCCGTTGCCGAAGTCATCGTGATCCTCGTGGGACTCGCTTTCAAGGACAACCAATGGACCGACGCTCATTCCCGACTTGGCACCAGCACGCGCTCGTAGAATCCGGCATCATCAACGGCCTGGCCGATTCTGCGAAGCGCGTCAAGCCGGTGTTGGCTGCGTTGGCGCTGATCGAGGAAGGTATTGAACCGCGGTTTCGACGAACTGATTCATATCTTGGTACTGGCCGGCAGCCAATTCGTCCTTGACCCGTTTTTCGATTTCAGGGGACAGGTTCACATTCATGGCCGTCCTCGTTTCTTAATTTTACGACAACACAGGCAGGACAGGCCAGGAGGCCTGTCCTTGGCAGGCGAAACCGCCTGCCCCACCAAAGCAATCTCACCCAGCGTCAAAGGGCGGGTCCTGGAGGACCCACGCAGACCTGGAGGTCTGCCCCACACCCCTCAACAAGGCATCCAGAAGCATCCAGAATGTCCTCAATGCACTCTTGTAGAAAGTCAGGTGACAGGCTGAAGCCTGTCCTACCCGAACAGCCCTAGCACGCGGGCGTACAACTCTTCCACTTCGGCTTCCGAGCGGGCTTCGGCGGCCATGCGGAGCAGCGGCTCGGTATTGGACGCGCGCACGTGGATCCAGGCGCCGGGCAGGATCAGCTTGAGGCCGTCGGAGCGGTCGGTCTCGACGCCGGGGAAGCTCTCTTCGAGCGCCTGCATCAGCGAGCCGAGGCGGCCGTGCTCGTAGGCGACCGTGCCGGACTTGCGGTAGAAGCGCGGCAGGCGGGCGGCCAGCGCGGAGATGGTCTCGCCGGTTTCGGCCATGCGCTCCAGCAGGAAGGCCATGCCTGTGTAGCTGTCGCGGCAGAGATGCACGGCGGGGAAGATGATGCCGCCGTTGGAACCTTCGCCGCCGATCACGGCCTTGACGGCCTGCATCATCTCAACCACGTTGGCTTCGCCGACCGGCGTGCGGTAGACGCGGCGGCCGTGCGCGGCGGCCACTTCGTCGATCACCGAAGACGTCATCAGGTTCACCACCACGTCGCCGGGCAGGCGGCGCAGCGCGGCATCCACGGCCAGCGCCAGCACGTCGTCGTTATCGAACACGCGGCCGGTCTCGTCGGCGACGGCCAGGCGGTCGCCATCGGGGTCCTGCGCGAAGCCGATCTCGGCGCCGGAGGAGCGCACCAGGTTCGACAAATCGCCGAGCGTATCGGGGCGCGGCTCGGCGATGCGCGGGAACGGCTTGGTGGGATCGATGGAAATGGCGTGCAGATCGCAGCCCAGCGTGTCGCGCAGGAAGCCGACGGTCATCACGGAGCCTGCGCCGTTCACGGCATCGAGCGCGACCCGGAAATGGCGCTGGCGGATGCGGGCGGCATCCACGTGGCGCAGCACGCGCTCGATGTGCATGCGCGGGGCGGAGGCGTAGTCGCTGGTGGCGCGGCGGATTTCTGCGTTGGTGGCGCGGCGGAAATCGCTCTGGTGATACAGGTCCAGCAGCTCGCCGCGCTCGTAGCTGTTGAAGAACAGGCCCTCGGAGTTGAAGAGCTTGAGGGCGTTGTATTCCGGCGGATTGTGGGAGGCGGTGATGGCGATGCCGCCGCGCGCACGGGTGGCGCCCACGTAGATCTGGATGGTCGGGGTGGGTAGGATGCCGATGTCCACTACTTCGCAGCCGGCCGCCAGCAAGCCGCAGGCGACGGCGTGGTGGAACATCTCGCCGCTCGACCGGGTGTCGCGGCCGACGACGACGCGGCCCGCGCCGACGTAGGTGCCAAAGGCTTGGGCGAAGGCGCAGGCCAAGCCGGGCGTGAGGAAATCGCCGACCACGCCGCGGATGCCGGAGACGCCGATTTTTAGCAGGTGTTCGCGGGGCATGTTAGGGGGCGAGCTTCGCTCGCCGTGGCTGGTGGCTGGTGGTTAGTGGGTAGTGGTTGTGCGGCACAGGCGGGTCCAGGGGACCCGCGCAGACCAGGGGGTCTGCCCCACAGGGCCGGCTGAAAGTCGGCTCATTTGGATAAACGGGTGGCATCATGCGAAGCTCCTCACTTCTTCGAGGAGGGCCTCGAACAACTCTTTTGGCGGATCGCCCTGCTGCTCGCAGATCACGCGCACGATCGGCTCGGTCTGGCTGACGCGCACGTGGAACCAACGGCCGGGCCAATCGACGCGCAGGCCGTCGAGCACGTTCACGCGGCCGTCGCTATAGCGCTCGCGCAGATCCATCAGCAGGGCTGGGATGCGCTGCGTGACCAGCGGCACCTGCCCCTTCAGAAGCGAATATTTGGGATAGGAGCCTAGCACCTGGCTCAGCGTGCGGCCGCTTTCGTGGAGCATGGAAAGCACGGCGAACATGGATGCGATGCCGTCGTAGACAAAGCGGAACTGCGGCATCATCACCGCGCCGGTGCCCTCTCCGGCCAGCGCGATCTGTTCCGGGCGGTACGTGGAGAGCGCGTCGATGGCCGCCTGGCGGCCCACGGGCACGCGCACGACTTTGCCTCCGTGCCGCGCGGCGATCTCTTCCAGGAGGGCTGTGCTGGATATGTTCGCGATGATCAGCTTGCCCGGCGCGCGCGGCAGCAGATAGTCGGCGAGTAGGGGCAGAACCATTTCTTCGGAGACCGGCGTGCCGTCTTCGGCGGCCAGCGCCACGCGGTCGGAATCCACATCGAACAGGAAGCCGGCATCCGCACGCAACGGTTTCATCAAGGGCGCAAGCTGCAGCGCCACGGCGTCGCGCGTGGTGGATGGCTCGTGGGCGAAGCTGACGCCTTCGATCTTCTCGTTCATGAGAATGAATTCGGTCCCGAAGCGCTCGTTGGCGCGGCGCAGAATCAGCGAGGAGGTGCCGTTGCAGCAATCCACCAGGACGCGGAATTTGCGCAGGGCGGGGAAGTCGTAGTTGACGGCCAGGTCGTCGAGATAGCGGTCGATGGCGCGGGTTTCGGGCGTCACGCGGCCGATCTTGGTCCACTCCACGAAGGCAAACTTCTTCAGATGGTAGATATCGAGCAGCTCGCCGGCTTCAGCGGTGGAAAGGTAGGTGCCCTCGCGGCCGAAGAATTTCAGCGCGTTCCACTCGGCGCTGTTGTGGCTGGCGCCGATGGAGACGCCGCCAGCGGCATCCCGGCGGCGGATGGAGTGCTGGATCACGGGCGTGGGCGCGATGCCCAGATCGATCACGTCATGCCCGCAGGCGAGCAATCCGGCCAGCAGGCCTTCGCGAATCATGACGCCGCTCGCGCGCGGGTCGCGGCCGATTACCACCGCGCCGCCCGGCTCCAGGAACGTGCCGAAGGCGGCGGCGAAATCGAGGACGTGCGAGGCGGTGAGCCCGGAGCCGACCACGCCTCGCAGTCCGACATGGGAAATACGCAGCGATTTGGCGGCTTGTGGCGAGATCATTGGACGAGTTTCAGCAGGCCGAAGGCTTGCGGCACGTGAAAGTTGCCTTCGCCGGTGGGCTGCCAGGCGATGAATTTGCGGCCGGGCTCGCGGCCCTGGCAGCGGTAAAAATTGATGCGCATTTGGAGGCCGGCGGCCGGTGGGCGGCTATCGATGGAAGCGAGGGGAATGCGCATCTCGCCATACCAGATCTTCTTGCGCGCGTCGATGCGGGCCTTCACGCGAAACGCGGAATTCCAGAGCCAGCCGCCTTCGGGCAGTGGGTTCACGCGATCGATATCCAGGTCCACCCATTCGCCTTGCGGGGAGACTTCGAACTCTTTGTAGCGGGTGATGTGCTCGAAATCGCTGCCCACGAAGACTTCGGCCACATCCCAATTCCAGAGCCGATTGGTCTCGGCAGTTTGCGAAGGGCTGGGTTTCAGATGCAACTCCTGGTAAGGGCAAATGAACAGGAAGTAGATGTTGGCGCGCGTCCAGCGGGAACGGATTTCGGTGCGGTGGCCGGGGACGGGTTCGCCACGCGGGCCATTTTCGGCAATGACGGCGGGCGCGTTTCTCCATTGGCGAGCCTGCGGGTTCGCGGTCATCGGGAAATCGGACGCGGCATAACGGCTGGCGATCGCGTCAGGCTCGCGCGCCAGCAACGTGGAGGCGGCCACCAGGCAGAATAGAACAAATAGGAACCACAGATGGACACAGATAAACACGGATAACACCAAAAAAACGGGTGTTGGGCGGTAGCACCTGTTTTTATCTGTGTGCATCTGTGTCCATCTGTGGTTCCAGGTTTTCCGGCGGTCGGCTCAGTGAATGGTTTCCAGAAATCCGCCGGTGCTGGCGTCCACGAATATCGAGAAGTTGCTGGTGCCTACGGACTCGCCCCAGATCACTCGCCAACTGGCGTCGGGGAATTGCTTGTTGTCTTCCAACAAAAAAATGATCGGCTTGCCGGGGTTCTTCTTGTCGTACTCGGCGCCCTTCTTCAGCGCGGTCTGATAGGCTTGATCGGAATCGAATTTGATGGCGGCCATGGGGAAAGGCTTCGCCTCTCCCGAGGAGGACCAGCTTTGATCGAACCCGGCAAACACGCCCTTATGGAGATTGCCCTCGGACTCCACGACAGAGTAGGTCCAACTGCGGGCTTTGTTCTGGCTGGCGGAGAGGAAGAGGGCTTGCCACGCGGCGGCTTTTCCGGGCTCGGCCTTCACCTCGGGCAGCAAAATGCTGGTGAGTCTGACGATCTGGATATCGGCGGCCCAGCCGCGGGCGGCGATATACATCTGCTGGAGGGCTTGACGGCCCGTAACAGGCTCGGCGGGTTTTTCTTCGGCCTTCTTTTGCGGCGCAGGGGTTTCAGTCGAACACCCGGCCAGCAATATGAGCAGGGCAGCAGCGGAAAAGAGTGTGAACGTTTTCATGGGACCTTCTTGCGAAGCCATATTCTAGCAAGTTCACAGGCTGAAGCCTGTGCCTGGAGATTGGCCAATTCCAAGAGTGCGGCGCAGCGAACCGAGACGGCACACTGAAACTCAGGCCGCCAGCGTGGCGAGGGTCTCAGCGGCCAGCGGGAGTTTCGAGGACTTCACTGCCGGGGGTGTAGCAGCAGATGCGAAGTCGTCGAAATTCACCACGGCCGCATCCACTCCGCGAGCGAAAATCTGTTGGCGAAGCAGATTGAGAAGATCCAGCAAAGAGGGACGCGCCGCCTGTTGCCGCCACTTCGGTAGCGGCAGATAATCGGCCGTGCGCTGGAAACCGGAACTGAGCAAGGAGGCCAGCAGCAGCAGACTATAAGCGGCCACTTGAAACTGCGGCAAGCGACTCACGGCCAGGGGACTGCGCACCTGCCCCTGCGCCACGCCCAACAGCGACTTCTCATCGCGGTGGTTGCACTCAATCTCCCAGCGCTGGATGTAGGACTGCACCAATAACTGCAGATCCAGATGGACATCGGTGCAGACCAGAAAAGCAGGCTGGCGGTACAGCAGTTTGGAGCCGATCCGCAGACGATAGCCCAGCGGCTTGATCACCACCAACAACAGAGGCACATCCACCCCGGCTTTGCGCCAATACACAGGGCCATAGACTTTGACGGGAATCTCGCGCAGTGCACCGGCGGCGAAGCAAAGGATCTTCACCACGGGGATGGAATCGTCTTCGAGGATCTGCTCCGGGGTGGGTGCCTGCGGACCATAGAGGCGCGGACGGCCGACAGCGCCGTCGCGCTCCGGCAACGGCAAGTGCAGCTTGGCATCCTTGCGAATCCGCCCGATGAAGGTGGTCCGCGGCGGCAGATGGCGCAGCACAGATTTGTTGGTGTAGCTGCCGTCGCCGCTGACGATCAACTGTCGCTGGGCCGTTTCGGGGCGCTCGTCCAAACTCTGCCGCACGCTGCCGATGGCCGCCAAACCGGCCAATGGCAGAGCCCGTAGTTTCTTCTCCTCTTTGTAGGCTGCCTGCATTTCCGGCGCGGCATTCTTTTTCGGCTTGACCGCCGGCGGTGCGCAGTCGAAACGCACCGGCAAGGCGCGGGCTGCCCCAGGCGTTCCAACCGGACTGACCAGCAGCGACACTTGCACGAAACGCAGCCCGTAGCAGAGATTGACGTGGAAAGCCGGCGACATCGGATCGCGCCCCATGCCCACCCCTGGAATATGCCGTCCGGTCTTTTTGCAAAGGGTGTCATCGAGAGCGGCGATCACCGGCGCCCCTGGCGCAGGCAGCAAGGCCGGCAGATGATCGAAGAGCGGATCGAAGAGCCGCTGCGGATTCCAGACGCTGCGCGAGCAGAGACGGTAATCGGCGCTCCAATCCACAAACTGGCGCCCGGTGGCGCAGATGGCCCGGGAAGTCAAATGCAGGCGCAGGCAGACCAGCAGGCCGAGCGTGAGCCGGCGGGCGCGCGCGAAGGTGCGCTTTTGCGAGAACACCTGGCGCCAGTCTGGGAGCAAGCTATCGTAGGTTTCCAGCAGGTTCATGGGTACTCCTGGGTAGTGGGTTCGGATGGATGGCACAAGCGCGCGCGCCAGTGGCGGTGCAGCGGAAACAGGAAGATGTGCTTGCGTACGCCTTGGGCTTTGCCGCTGCGATCCA
>ODAK010006007.1_pt1 | contig 12281 bp, 11 predicted proteins | sample 1539591 | NCBI WGS metagenome assembly ODAK01 (sample SAMEA3539303, study PRJEB22396) | soil metagenome | biome: tundra; feature: field; material: soil | place: USA | collected 2010-05 | depth 0.15 m | reverse complement strand
AACGCTACGGATGGCACATTCGCAGGCTTTCCTACCCGCGAAGATCCTTCCCGCAATCCGGTCGAGGTTGCTGTACTCGTTCCCACAGCGAATGGCGGAACACCGGCTTTCCCTGGCGACTGGATTGTGAGCGACGCCGATGGCAAGTTGTCGGTCGTCTCCGATTCGCATTTTGGCACGCACTACAAATCATCGGCGCCGTCTAAGCCGTTTGTCCCGGCTCCGCAGCTCACGTCGCAGCAGCTTGCTGCCCGGCAGGCCGGGACTTCGCCTGTTCCTCCGCTTGTCCCGGCTGTCCCAACACTTACGCCGCAGCAGCTCGCCGCACAACAGGCTGCCGCCCCGCGGCTCACGCCGCAACAGATCGCCGTGCAACAGGCCGCTGGTGTCGCACCTGTTCCAGCGCTCACGCCACAGCAGATCGCCGCCCAAAAGGCTGTGCTGCCGGTCGCACCGGTTCCGTCAGTCCCGCAGTTAACACCGCAGCAGGTCGCAGCCCAAGAGGCTGAAGCGGCCAAAAACGTGATGAAATAACGATTGCAAGTAGGAGGCAGTAGGATGGAGAAGAGTCAAAGTTGCGGCGTTCTAGAGAGTCAGGAATCGCCTGCCTATGAGGCGAAAAATCATTCTACTGCTTTCCTGCGCAAGGCCGTCCGCGCGTCCGAGAAGAAGCTGGGTAAGCGTGTGGCGAAGAAACGGGGCTGATTATGCCTTGGCGATCTAGCGATGCGGCCAGGCATAATCACGCCGTCAAGTCGCCGAAGCGCAAGCGCCAGTGGGCTCATGTCGCGGACTCCATCCTTGAGCGGACTGGTTCGGATTCTCGTGCGATCCGGGGCGCCAATTCAGCAGTAAAGAAGTCTCAGGCTAAGCGCATGAGAAAAAGGGCGTAACTGCGCTTGTGTAGTGATATCTTGGGAGGGAAGAGGGTAAGGCCATCGCGATTTTATTGAGTTATTCTCGGCACGTCGGGCGGCGTGAGTCCGCTGTTAGCCCATTGTGTCCTGCTGATTTTGGAGTGATCAGATTTAAGAAGGACTTCCAAGTTCTCTATACGGTTGTCGTGTCGATTGTTGTTTATGTGGTTCACCTCTTCCTTTGTACCGAGGCGTCTTCCAAGTTTGCACTCCATCAGATGGCGATGGATTTGCACACGTCTTCCGTCAGGAGCAGTCATTCTCAGGTAGTAGATTTTTCTATTACCGGCCTTCGCATGCGCGAATTTACACGCGTTACTGCAAAACTTAGCTCCGTTTTTAGCTCGATGCGCGCCTACAGAGTATTCTTTTTTGCAGTGAAGGCACGTGACTATTACGGCGTGGCTGCTGAACGGGTTCACACGTGTTTTAATGACTTTCTTGTAGTTTTCGCTGCGGGCAAAGAGTACTCCTCGGCATCTGTTCGAACAAGTCTTGCGTTTATCGATCACAAACGGCCAAGCTACAATAGGTTGGCCACAGATGGGGCAAGGCTTGGATACTTTGGGCATGCAATAAATGTACTACGGGACTTTGATTAATGGCAAACGTATTTTTGATCTCGAATCCGTCGCGTAAGTCGGCCAAGCAGGAACATCTTGACCCCAGAAGCCGTCATATTTCTGAGTGGGTAGAAGCTTCCGACTCAGCTCGTAATAAGGCCTTGGGTGAGAACTTCGCAAAAGACGCAGAATCCCTATATAATTTGTCCGATGCGATGACCCCTGGCCCGGTCTATCGGCCTTCCCTCTCCATCCCGATGTTGCAAAGAATAATGCTGGAGGAAGCGAACCAGGTCAGCAATCTCTCGCCACGGATGTACATCTTTCCGAGCGCCGGGGCTGGCGACCCATCCTACTCTGGCGCCAAGCAGGCTGATTCCTCACTCGCTCCTACCTCCGCGAGGGATCTTGCCCGCGAGGTTTCCTTACAGGCCCAGTGGCAGATTTCCAAAATGAACCTGCATTTGCTGATGGCGGGTTTGACGGCGCGCTATTGTGGAGCTGGCTGGATCGTAGCTGGGTTCGATCCTGATCTATCCCGCGCCCGTGGCGGCATGTGGGCCAGGTCGATCGATCCTCGATTGGTTTTCTTCGATCCGGGCACCGACTACACATGGAACCCCAGCTATGCTGGCTGGGGAACGTGGATGAACCTCGAAGATGTCCGGTTGAAGTGGCCGGAGACGTCGCGTGCCATCTCTCCGCGGCACACTTCAGGCGGGTTCCAGCCGTTCTCCGGTGATTCCGGCTACGGGATATCGCAGCCTCCGGGGCCGATGAGCACGATGCCTTCTTCTCCGGGGCAGAATGCGAAGACCCAAAGTTCCGAATGGCGCGTCTTAGTCCGGCATTGCTTCTGCCGTGATTACACGCGGGAGCAGGTGGAGAAGCCGGACGTTCCAACTACTTCCCTGATTGATCCGGAAGTTCGGCTGAAGTACCCTAGCGGCCGTTGGCTTGTGGAATGTGAAGGCATTATTTTACAAGACGGAGATAACCCCTATCCTCTCCGGCGTGACATCTCCGCGCCGCGGTTCCCGATTTTTCCGAACTACGTTTTGCCTCCCCTCTTCGGCCCTTGGGGGATTCCCGTTACCCGCATGACCGAGAACATGCAGCGCCTCGGTCAGAGGTTCATGTCACAGACCTTCGAGAACGGTCTTCGCATGAACAACGCCCTATGGGTCATTGATGAAAATACCGGAATTGATATCGACGGATTTGGTGGGCTCCCAGGCGAAGTGGTGACAATCAAGCCGGGCAGCCGGCCTCCCCAGCCGATCACGCCGACTGCGATCGGCGCTGGCGCTCTCCAGGCCGTCGATAAATTGTTTTCGATGCAGAACGATGTGCTCGGGTTCTCTTCCTCGCGGCAGGGCAACCCCGGCGCCGGAAATGTCTCGACCGATCTGTTTGATTCGGCGGTTTTACAGTCTTCCGGATTGTTGCAATTGGCTGGGCGGTTTTTGAGTGAGACAGCGCAGAGCGTTGGCGAGTTTATGTTCGACGCGATGTGCAAGTATCAGCAGAAGTCCACTCTTCCATATCGTGGGCCGGAGGGGATCACTCTCGCCTCGTGGAACGGTCAGGTTGATCCTTCGACTTACGACCTCGCTTTGGACGACGCGAGTGTCAGGCCTTTGTCTGAAGCAATCGTTCGCAAAATTACGCCGGATTTGATGAAATCCGGAGTAGTCGGGCCGGAGCGTGGCCTGCGGACCCTTGGCTATCCAGATCCTGAAGGAATCGCCAAGGAGCAGGAAACCAGTCAGGCCCTGGCCGCCTTAGCTAAAGTTCGGAGTGGAAGGAAGTGAAAAAGGTGGATGATAAAACGGAATCTGCGGTCCTTTCTTCTACCCGTCTCGTCCCTATTTACAACTGGCGTGCTCATTGGTTGACCGTTCAGGAATTCAGTCGGCTGATGGGAAGACGACCGAGAACGGTTTACGACTGGATTGATGACGGCACATTGGCCGAATTTGGGATTCCATCATGTCAGTTCCGATACGGCAAATTACATTCAGGCCGGACTTTTATACGAAACGTGTTCTAGTTCTTCTTTTGCAAACTTAGTGTTGCGGCGGCGACTTGCCCCCACCCCCTTCCCGCTCTATCCTCTCCTTAATCGCACTTCCGTAGGCATTCGTGCTTACGCTTGTGCAAAGGAGAACCACCATGAAGCATCATGCCCGCAAGGAAACCAAGAAAGAGCGGCGCGCAGCCGCGCGGCGCAAGTAGTTAGACCCAGCGGATTCGTCCGCTGTTTCTTTCTGTTTGCCCAGCTTTAGCCGTCCCGTACCTAACTTCCGAAAGGAGCCTCAGTCCAGATGGCCGGAACCCCTCGAACCAAAGCTTCCAGCGTCGTCAAAGACTTCGGTCAACCCCGGAAGTTCCTGCGTGACATGAGAGCCAAGATCGGTAAGAACTCTCGTAAGAGCGGTTCCCGCCGGCCCTGACTCATTCCGGAGACGGACGCTGCTGTTCCTTCGCGCCCCGTCTTCTTAACCGCCGAGCATTGGACTTGTCCAGCATGCCTTGGCAACCGGAGCGAAGGAGGTACGTAGATGGCAGCTCGTGGAGGCAGACGATCCATGCGGCGTCGGCGCACCGCCGCTCGCAAGTAGGGGACGAGACTAACCTCTCGGCCTCGTTCGGCGGCGAGATGGGATTTGGTGGGGGACTAGGCCCCATCTTCTCCGTCGAAAGCGTTCGATGCGCAAGACAGGGCGAAGGTCGAGCAGGGGCGGTAATCCCCGGCTCGACCTGAGTCCCAAGGAGGTTTGGCCGTGAAATCAGGCAAGGTAGGAACCAGACACAGTGTTGCCCGGATGACAAGGCGTGTGGAACGCCGCGTGGGCAAGAGCACTGTGGGCCGCAAGTAAGCCGGATAGCCGGACAGTTTAGCGTCACCAATTCAGCACCAGAAGGAGCAGTAAATGGCTAAGATTAAAGAGGGTTTCGGGGTCAATTTCAACACCGAAATTTTTAAGAGTCCCCTCACGGTCGGGCGCACAGGCAACGAGCCCGGCCCCGATGTGAACAACACTCCGGTCGTCAACATCAAGGATCCCCTTGGCCTGATCCCCGAGGGCGGTGACAAGCCCTATTGGTCGGGGAAGTGAGTTGTCCTTCGGCTAAAGTCGTGGACTTCTAGCTTCAACAGGAATTGCATGAGTATGAGATTTGCGTCTCACAACACGGCTTACGTTCCCTCCGCTAGCAGAAGCGGGTACTCCGCCCGCCAGCATCCGCAGACCTTCGTCGCGGATGTTTTTTGCGGCGTTGATATCGCGGTCGTGGGTGGCTCCGCATTTCGAGCAAGTCCACGTGCGCGTATCAAGCGGCATTTTGTCACAAATGAATCCACAATCGGAGCAGGTTTTGGAACTAGGGTACCAGCGGTCGCATTTGACGAATGCTTTACCGCTCCGCGCAGCTTTGTATTCCAAGAATCCGGTCAACAGGCCCCAGCCTACATCGGTAATAGCTTTAGCGAGATTGGGGTTTTTCACCATGGCCTTCACATGCAGATCCTCGACGGCGATCACTTGGTTTTCGCTCACGATCCGACGAGACAGCTTGTGAAGGTAATCCTTTCTGGCGCACGCCACGCGCTCATGGGCACGGGCAACCAGTTGTCGCGCTTTATCGCGGCTTTTAGACCCTTTCTTTTTGCGCGACAGGCTTTGTTGCTTGCGTTTAAGGTTTTTTGTGGCCTTACTAAGATGCCGCGGGTTGCTGAACTTGGACCCGTCGCTCGTTACCGCAAGATCAGTCAGGCCGAGGTCAATGCCGATAGCTTTTCCTGCGGTCGATACGGTGGGAAGCGCCAAGCCGTCGTCGGTGAGGATAGCCGCATGGAATTGTCCGCAAGCGTTGCGGCTGATGGTTATTGTTTTAAGCTTACCGGTGATCTCGCGGTGCACAACGCATTTAACCCATCCGACTTTCGGCAGGTAAATGTGGGAGCCTTCAAGTTTCACTCGTTGCGGATACTGGACAGACTGTCGTTCGTGCTTCGACTTGAACCGAGGGTATTTCCCACGTTTAGCAAAGAAATTTTCAAATGCACGCGAAAGGTTTTGCAAAGACTGCTGGAGCACTTGGGAGTCAGTATCGCCAAGCCATTCGAATTCTTGTTTGAGTTTCGGCAGGCGAATAGACATGGTGTGGTAGTTCAAGCCCTTGCCGGTAGCCCGATAAAGTTCTCCGATAGTGCTGAGCGCGTTGTTCCACACCCAACGGGCGCAACCAAATTGAATCGCCAGTTTTTGGGCCTGCTCAACAGTCGGGTAGAGCCGAATTCGAGTCGCGTTGAGCATGTTTTAAACATATCACATCGCTGTCTAAGAATCAAGGAGTGCTTCATCTAATGGCCGCAGGCAATCCAGCTCTCGCGCAAATGATGGCCCGGCAGTTGATCTCGAAGATCGCCGGAGCCGGGGGCGGTCCCTCCGCTGGCGGACCTCCCACTGGCCCCGGTGGCCCGATGCCTCCTCCGCCTGGAATGATGGGAGCCGCCGGCCCAGGCGGCCCAGGTGCAGGTGGACCTGGTGGCCCTCCCGGTGCAGGCGGTCCGGGTGCTGCTGGACCCGGTGGCCCTCCTACCACTCCAGCCGGTATGCAGCTTTCGCAGCAACTCTCGGAACTTCAAGGCGCCGATCCTGACGCGATCATTAAAGGCCTGACCGGCATGAAGTCCATGGCCGTTCAGTTCTATACGCGCGCAGCGTTCACGATGCCTGGAGTGACGCGCAATCTCGCTCAAGTGGTCAAGTTTCTCGATAACTCAATTCAGGAAGCGGAGAAAGCCGCGGCGACGACTTCCGCTGCCGGACCCATCGCCAACAATGCAGCTATCCCCAATCCGGCCGGTCAGAATGGCTCAGGGCCGGTATCGGGATCGAACGGGCAGTAAGAAGGAGTATCCCCCGATGGCTCTCAAGGACATTCTCTCGAACGCGAAGTATCCCGACGACATGGTTTTGAACCTGCCTGACGGCAGCACGGTCAATGTAGGCGAGATCCGGTCTCTCCCGGTTGCCGAGCGCCAGGCCCTTACCTCTCAGATCGAGCAGCGCCAGAGCACCCTTGGCCAGGCTGAATTGGCTTTTGCGGCCAAGTTCCAGCAGGCGGTACAGGCCGGTTGGTTGGCACAGGATGGAAGAATCGTGCCTCCGCAGCAACAGACGACCCAACAGACCCTGACCAAGACTCCCACGGCTGCCGAGCTTCGTACCATGGCTCAGAACGAGTACGGCCTCTCCGATGACGATCCGCTTCTTGGCCCGGTGGTCAAGCAGATGAAGGCAGAACTGGCCAAGCGGGATACTGAGATGGCTGACCTTCGCATCAAGCTCGATGCCCTGCCCGGTCAGTTCGACAGTCTCAAGTCCACCCTCACCGATGGCCTTGGCCGCGTGACCGGCGTGGTCAACACTTCGGTCGGGCGGTATCTGAGCGATCAGTACCAATCCCAGTTCGCACAGGCCACCAAGGATCTGCCCAAGGGCGTGACCGTTGGCTACGAAGATGCATTCAAGTACGCCACCGAGAAGAGTCTCAAGGACAAGGACGGCTTCCTCCAGATCGACGCCGCCGTGGATCGGCTGACATGGGATGCGCGCAAAAAGGCCGAGCGCGACGAGTGGAAGGCTGCGGAAACCACCAATATCAGGAAGCAGTTGGAAGAGTCCAACCGCGTCGCTACCCTGACCCCGCCTTCGCGCAATCCGCTACAGTCCACGGCCAAGGTCAAGGACGGTGAATTCAATCCTTACAACGAGCGCACCGACTCCAAGGGTAACAAGGTACGCGCGGTCAAATCGTTCGAGGAAGCGATGTCGGAAGCGATGTCGGACGACGATGTTTTGAAATCGGCGCTCTCAACCGCGAGTTTCAGCGGCGGAGTGCAGTAGAGCATGTTTCTCTGAGAAGCGGTTATTCCGCTTCTCTTACCTCAATCACTAACCCGTCGGCAACCTCCCCCGTTTGCCCGACTCAGGAGCAGCCATCATGGCCAATAGCGTGGTTGGACTGGGACTAGCATCGCCGCCGGTACAGCTCTCGAACACCGTCAACGCGATTTCCCAGAAATTTATCGTCCCTGTCCTCGGCGACAACGTGTTCAAGCCCTCCCCTGTTTTTTGGGCGCTCACGCGCGAAGGAAAAAGGTTTGGAGCCGGCGAGCTGATCTTCCCGGAAATCTACCAGGAAGAACTTCCCGGTGGCGCCTATTATGGCGACCAGTTGCTGGACACTTCGGTTGTTGATTCCGTGCAGCCGGCCAACCAGCAATGGAAGCCGTACCGCCAGCCGGTGGTCATCCCGATTACCGACATCATTTTGAATCGTGGCGGGTCGAATAACCTGGACATCATCCGGGCGAAGTTCCAGACCGCTTCCGGTTCGTTCCTTCAGAAGCTTTCCCGCGCGCTGTGGCACACCTCGCCGCAGAACACTTCGCTCGACGTGGACGATCTGAACTCATGGGTGGTGTCGACCACCAACACGATCGCCGGGATCAACCGCGCTTCCTCGGCCAACGCCTGGTGGCTGGCCGCAACGGCTGCCGCCGGCGGTTCCGCGGCTCTTACCTCAGCCACGGCTGAACCGGCGTATCAGTCGGTCACCTGGGGCTACGACGAGCCCGATCTGTTCGTGATGAACCGGACTTCCTACGCCGCGTTCAAGAACAACTTCGTTACCAACATCCGCTTTGGACAGGGGATGCAGGATGACGAAGCCTTGCAGGTTGGCTTCCGCAACCACTTCCTGTTCAACAACGCCGTCACGGTGGCCGATTATTTCGCGACCGCCAATCAGGCGCTGTTGCTGAACTCGAAGTACATCTTCCCGGTCTTTCATGAGGCCGACTATTTCAACGTCGATCCGTTCCTCAAGCCGAGCAATCAGCGTGTCCTGGTCTCGTGCATGTACCTGACCTGGAATCTGAGCTGCATCTCGCCAAGAGTGAACGTGGTGATCACGCCAATCACGTAGGACTGAGCTTGGAGCAGGGTAGGCAGACTGGACCTTTGGCCTGGATTCAACCTACCCGGCCCCCACCCCAAGGAGATTTCTAATGGCGCTTCCTTTTGCAAGTCCAATTTCACAGTGCATGCCGGGGTTCGGCGCGCCTTCGTACTACGGGTCGGCCACTCAGACTCCGACTACAACCGCTGCGGTGACCATCACGATTGGAGCGACGGCTACCACACCCTCGACCGGCGGCACCGGGTTCAACCTCAGCGGCGGCCCGGCTCCGAGTTCGGGCAAATGGCATCTGCGCGTGACCAATGCGACCTCAACCACAACTGTTGCCCTTGCCGTTCAGGTTTCCGACGGCACCAACACTTGGACCGTAGCCACGTTCTCAGCTTCGGGGGCCACCGGCTACCAGGATTACAACGGCGACATCAAGACCGACATCGGGATCACCTCGGTGGTCTTCGTTGTGACGCCAGGCGGAACCGCGACGAGCATCCCGATAGACGCTGAAGTCTCACTCACGTAGATTGCCTAACCGCTGATTAACCGCTGCCCATTGTCGGCGGATGCGTCACCTGACCGGGCGCATCCGCCATTTTTCGTAGGGAGGAAGTAGATATGTCCCAATGGTCACTTGTCGGGGATGTGCTGATGGCCCTGCGAGAGCAAGCAGCGGATCCACCTTCCGCCCTTCCTGCGCCTACGCTTACTTCCGTCACTCCGTCTCCGACTGGCTCTACGAATATCTGGTTCACGGTCACCCAGCTCACCCCGTGGGGCGAGTCCCCGACCTCTATTGAAAGCGCCGTCACAACCGGCGCCATCGGATCGACCTTTACTCTCGCCGGAAACTGCTCGTTCGCCGCGACGGCCCTGCGCGTGTATTTCACTCTCTCGGGGACTGGGCAGGAAGACCGATACTCATCCTACACGATCACTACTGGAGGCACAGGCTCGTTTTCTCTTGCGTTCACGCTCTCCGGCACAGGCACTGGACAAGGGGTCATCACACCCGGATTCGCGCCCTCACGCTCCTCCGCCTGGCTGCCGGATACCGATGGAACGGCGCTAAGTGCTGCGGCGCTGTACCGTTGGATAAACGAAGGCCTCGACGCGGCTACTGCGCTGACCGAGGGTATTCGCGATGTCACCGGTATCCCTTCGACTGCCAGCCAGGCCCAGTATCAGGTCATATCCAACTGGCGATCCTTGACCTCGGGTTTCTACGACGGTTGGCCAATAACGTTTGGCAATAAGTCTGACATTTTCCGCCACAGCAACGTCCGGGGAATCTCAGGCACAACGGTTATGAATCAGGATTCTGTGGTGCAGCAGATCGAGCTGTACCCACAGTCATCACGGACCTCCGGTGTGGGAGTCTTATCCGCTCCGATCTCAGCTACCGCCACCACGATCCCTTACGCCTTGGGCGCGACTGGCTGGGTTCTGGGGTTCGGACTTGCACTCCTTGGTCCCTATCCTGCCGACCCTTCTCTTTGTGAGCTTTGCTATTATTCCAGCAATGTTTCCAACCAATTGTCTCAAATCACCCGCGGCATGGGGGGAACTATCGCGCAGGCATGGTCGGCAGAAACTCCCATTTCTGAGTGCAACATCTATCTTTCCGGCATCCGCTACCCGATCCACTATTCGCGTGGGCAGGCGAGCGTGCAGTTGAATCTCCCTCCGGCCTGGATTGATGTGCTGCGGGATTATTTGTCAGCGCGATTCAAATCGGCCGAGCAGGACATCGAAGGCGCGGGGGCGATGCTGAAACAGTTCGAGCAGAAGTGCCAGGGGATCAAGGGGAACAGGCAAGTGATGAGTCCCAGGCGGGTGCAGGTGGGTGGTGCGACAGGAGTTGAGACAGTTTCTGGAACGGGTGGTTACTTCGGGTCAGTTATTTTGCCATAAGTATATGAAACAGGGAAGCAGACAAGGCGGTTAGATGGCAGCGAAGATCCTGAGCCAACGTAAATTCGCTAAACTTGTAGCGTCCACCGGCTCCCTCTCCCAGCCGCCCGGCGCGCTGGCGCGTCTTTCCAACCTCCTTTTTACGCAGCGCGGAAGTCTTCAGATTGCTTCGGGCTCAAAATCTATCGGCCAGCTTCCTCCTCCCTCCACAGCCGCTGTGTGGATTGCTTCGTTCGATAAATACGCCTCGGGCCAGTACCCCTTTTACCCGGCACTCGCTTTTCCTCCTGCCGGGTATCTCGTGCCCAACGTTACCAACTTCTCTGCCGGGCCGAATCTGGGAGCGGCAACAAATGCTCCCGGAGTTTACTATTTCGCCATCGTCGCCAATAATGGCGCGTACAACTCTGCGCCTGTGATCGCCTACCTGTCGACCGCGCTGCCGTTCCCCGGAGTGACCTTCCTTTGGTCTGCCGCGCCCGGCGCCGCGACCTACGACATCTACTACATTGCGAGCCCTGGTGCTGGAGTAGGAAACAAGATCGTCGCAGCGACCGCGGGCGCGCCGTCCGGTGGGTTCCTGGGAGCCAACTTCACCGGGGCACTGGCACCCGGCACAACCGTCATTCCCCAGGTCAACAACAGCTTCTTGTTGGAATTTCTTATCGGCTCCGTCGCTCCGCCGTCGCAGTTGGTCAATTTCGCCCCTGTTACCAATTTTCTCTCGACTCCTCCGCAACCTGCGCAACTGGCCCCCGGCGATCCCAACTTCACCTTCAACACCATCAACACCAGCATCCAGACCCTGCTTCCCTCCAGTTCCGGAGGAACGGCGAGCGCGACTTCCAACAGTGGCAGTCCTACCAATACCCAGACGACCGTTGTGGCGACCGGATGGGCTGCGAGTCCCACTACCGCAGGTCAATTGATCACGGTCAACATGCAGGTCAGCGGCAGCGCATCGATCTCGACCACGATTCCCCCAACCCAGGGGGGCGGCGCGGCCACTTACGAATACTCTGCCGACGGTGGTACGACCTGGACTACCCTCGGTGCGTTTTCCACCAATACCGGAACGTGGAGCCTGGCGCTGCCATTCACCGTTCCGGCATCGGTTCTGACCGATCTGTCCAATCTTCAAATTCGTATCGTGGCCACTGCACAATGGGGGTTTGGATCAGGCAGCATCAGCATCAGCGGCTCGGCGACGGCCGGAATCTCGATCACAACTTCCACGTCGTCATCGTTCTCGCCTTATGGCGGGATACCCGGCCTGGCGTGTGTAATCCCGATGGAGGTCCAGTTCGCTTCCAAGGAGATATTGATCCTTGGCAATGGCTACGCCCCACAGCAGTGCGACCCTTCCCTTATCGGGGCTGCGACTCTTACCGCTCTGGCCAACACCTTCACCGCTGCGTATCCGACCTGGCAGCCTTCAGTGGCTTGGATCACCGGGGCGCAACTGTCCGCTCTCTATGGGTCGGTCAACTACCTCTTCACCGCGACTCAGGGCGGAGTTTCGGGCTCGGGTTCGACTCCCTTCACCGGTACGCCGCCGGCTCAGGGGTCCGCTGTCGCCGACGGCTCGGTTATCTGGACCTCGAAGGGACCGATTAACTCCTCGGTTGCTCCCCGCGGCGCCGCGCACGCTGTTGCCTATGCCGGTTCGCTCTGGCTGGCCAACACGTCTCCGCAGACCACCTCCGATGGAATCGACGGGCCAACCTGTATCAAGATGTCCGATTCAAACAACCCGAATTCATGGAACCCCTTGAACACCGCGTTCATCGGCCGGGACGACGGGACGCAGATCACAGGGCTGCAGCCTTTCACGATCGCTGCATTGGGGATATCCCCTACCGGCTCTCTGTGCGTATTCAAGGAGTTTCAGACCTAC
>ODAK010006006.1_pt1 | contig 12281 bp, 12 predicted proteins | sample 1539591 | NCBI WGS metagenome assembly ODAK01 (sample SAMEA3539303, study PRJEB22396) | soil metagenome | biome: tundra; feature: field; material: soil | place: USA | collected 2010-05 | depth 0.15 m | reverse complement strand
GGATCACAACTTCGTCCTGCGCGGCGAGCGACCGCTGACACGCGCCGCGCGGCTGTCCGATCCCGTGTCGGGTCGCGACCTGGAGGTCTTCACCACCGAGCCCGGACTGCAGGTCTATACCGGCAATCGGCTGGACGGCGGGCCGGCCGGAAAGTCCGGCCAGCCCTATCCGAAATGGGGCGGGGTGGCGCTGGAGGCCCAGCACTTCCCCGATTCAGCCCACCAGCCGGGCTTCCCCTCGATCCTGCTCCGGCCCGGCGAGGTTTACCGATCCTCGACCGAATTCCGGCTGGGTCTGTCGGCTTAGCCTCACCGGACCTCATCGATCCGCACCACGCGATGTTCGCGGGCGCTGATCTCGGCGGCCGCGCCCATGATCACCGCGATCAGGCCATCCTCGGCCGTTACCTGCACAGGCCCGCGGCCATGTACGGCGTCGAGGAAGGCGGCGAGCTGATAGAAGGTGGCGCCGTGGTGGCTGCCGGCCTTCAGCGCCGCCTCGTCCACCGGGATGTTGGTGCGGCGGATCTGTTTGGGCGCGCGCAGCGGCACGCGCGGCGAGAAGACCAGGTCGCCTGAGGGGATGGTGACCTCCAGCTTGGCCTTGTCGCCGACGGCGGCAACCGCCTCCTGCTGCGCCTCGCCCTCGGCGAACATGCACAGATCCAGCATGGCGCGCGCCCCGTTGGCGAAATCGACCACGGTGAAGCTGTTGTCGATGATGTCCGGCCGCTCGCCGTCGTAGCGTTCGTCCAGGTGATTGACGTCCATCGCCCCGGAACAGAAGACGCTGACCGGCTCGGCCTCGACGATCAGGCGCATCAGGTCGAAGAAGTGGCAGCATTTCTCCACCATGGTGCCGCCGGTGTTGCGGTTGAAGCGGTTCCAGTCCCCGACCTTAACCAGGAACGGGAAGCGGTGCTCGCGGATCGACAGCATGGCCAGGCGGCCGATCTCGCCCTGGCGCAGCTCTTCGACGAAGCGGGCGACCGGCGGCATGAAGCGGTACTCCATGCCGGTCCAGAACACCGCCGGACTGGCGGCGGCGCGCTCCGCCGCCCAGCGCGCGTCCTCGACCGTGGTGCAGAGCGGCTTCTCGCACAGGATGGCGACGCCGGCGTCGAACAGCGGTTCCAGCACGCTGCGGTGCGTATAGTTGGGCGAGGCGACGATCACCGCGTCCACGTGCGCCTTGGTCAGCAGGGTCTCGGCGGTCTCGTAGGCCTGCACGCCGACGGCGGCCTCGCCGAGCGTCTCCATGGACTCCTCGATCGAGCTCGGCGTCGGGTCGGCCAGGGCGACCACCCGCACCTCCGGGAAGAGTTTTAGGTTGCGAATATGCTCGCGGGCCATCAAGCCCGCGCCGACAATCCCGAAACGAAGCGCTTCCGCCATGACCGATAAGTCTCTCTCGATTTCGCCGACCCGCAAGCTGGGCAAGACCGACCTCGAGGTCTCGGCCCTGGCCTGGGGCATGTGGCGCTTTGCGGGTGACGACCTAGACGCCGCCACTGCGCGCGTCGAGGCGGCGCTCGCGGCCGGGATCAATTTTTTCGACACGGCCGACATCTACGGGACGGGGTTCGGCGCCGCCGAAGCCCTGCTCGGCCGGGTGTTCGCGCGCGCGCCGTCGCTGCGCAAGGGCGTCGTCCTGGCCACCAAGGGCGGCATCCAGCCGGGCGTGCCGTACAATTCCAGCGCCGCCTATCTGATCGCCGCCTGCGAAGCCTCGCTGAAGCGCATGGGCGTCGAGCGGGTCGAACTCTATCAGATCCATCGGCCCGACAGCCTGGCCCATCCGGCCGAGGTCGCCGCCGCATTCGACACGCTGCGCGGCGCCGGCAAGATCGCCGAGGCCGGGGTCTCCAACTACACCCGGCCCCAGGTCGCGGCCCTGCGCGCCCACCTGCCGTTCGCGCTGGCTTCCACCCAGCCGGAGTTCTCCGCCTTGACCATCGCGCCGATCTCCGACGGCGTGCTCGACCAAGCCATGGAGGTCGGGATGGGCGTCATGGCCTGGTCGCCCCTGGGCGGCGGCCGGCTGGGCGGGCATTCGGACGATCCGCGCGTCAAGGCGGTCGCCGCCGCCCTGGATGAGATCGCCACGCGCCAGGGCGTCAGCCGCGCTTCGGTCGCCTATGCCTGGATCATGGCCCACCCGTCGGGGGCCATTCCCATCGTCGGCTCGCAGCAGCCCGAGCGCATCGCCCAGTCGGTGGAGGCCTTGAGCGTCACCCTGTCGCGGGCCGAGTGGTACGCCGTCCTGACCGCTTCCAGAGGAACGCCCCTGCCATGACCGACCCTTCGCATTGCGAGGTCTCCTGGTTCAGCGCCCTCTGCGACGACGACTATGAGTTCCTCGGCGTCTCCGATCCCGGCCTGGTGTCCAGCTGGGAGCATTGCCGCGACATCGCGCTCACCGCCGAGGCCGCTGGCTTCGACAACATCCTGCTGCCGTCCGGCTATGCGCTGGGCATCGATTCCCTGGCCTTCGCCGCGGCCATCGCGCCGCTGTTGCGCCGCATGCGCCTGCTCGCCGCCACCCGTTGCGGCGAGATGTGGCCGCCGCAGCTGGCCCGCCAGTTCGCCACCATCGACCAGATGCTGGGCGGCCGGCTGACCATCAACATCATCTCGTCGGACCTGCCCGGCCAGACCCTGGCCAGCGCGCCGCGCTATGCGCGCACGGTCGAGGTGATGCAGATCCTGCGCACCGTGCTGGACGGCCAGCCGCTGGACCACGACGGCGAATTCTACAAGCTGAAGCTGGCCCCGCCGCGCATCCGCACGGTCTCCGGCCGCTGCCCGCCGCTCTATTTCGGCGGCCTCTCGCCGGACGCCCGCGAGGCGGCGGCCAAGGCGGCCGACGTCTATCTGATGTGGCCGGACCAGATGCCGGCTGTGCGGGAGATCGTCGCCGACATGACCGCCCGCGCCGCCAACCACGGCCGCACGCTGAAGTTCGGCTACCGCGTCCACGTGGTGGTGCGCGAGACCGAAGCCGAGGCGCGCGCGGCGGCCGACCGGCTGCTCTCGCGGCTCGACGACGCCGAGGGCGAGGCCATCCGCAACCGCTCGCTGGACAGCCAGTCGGTGGGCGTGCGCCGGCAGGCCGAGTTGCGCGAGGCGGCATCTGACGACGGCTATGCCGAGGCCAATCTCTGGACCGGCATCGGCCGCGCCCGCTCGGGCTGCGGCGCGGCCATCATCGGCGACCCCGACCAGGTGCTGGCCAAGCTCAACGCCTACCGCGCGCTCGGCATCGAGGCCTTCATCCTCTCCGGCTATCCGCACGCCGCCGAGGCCGACCTCTTCGCCCGCCATGTCCTGCCGCGCCTGGACCACGGGCCGCTCTAGCAGTCATTGCGATCAGATCAGCGGCGGCGGCGCGGACGGCGAGCGCAGGTTGTGGATGTCCTCGAAGCGCCGCTTCACGCCTTCCATGTTGTCGGCGTGGGTCAGGATGTAGAACTGATCGCTAGCGATCGCCTCTGCGACCTTCTCGCCCACCTCGCGCGGCGCCATGCCCTCGGCTTTAAAGCGGGCGTCCATGGCCGCGATGATCTGATTGCGCGCGGCATCCCCCTCGCTCTCGTCCTTCAGCGTTTCAGGCCGGTTGCGCGCCGAGGTGATGATGTTGGTGGCGATCATGCCGGGGCAGAGCACGGTCGCCCCGATCTTGGCGTTGGCCGCTTTCAGGTCAAAATACAGGCCCTCGGTCAGCCGGGTCACGGCGTGTTTCGAGACGCCGTAGGCCGAGCCGGCGCCGGTCACCAGGCCGAGGATGGACGAGGTGTTGACCACGTGGCCCTCCTCGCCATGGGCGATCATGCCGGGCACGAAGGCGCGCACGCCGTTCAGCACGCCCCAGAAATTGACCCCCATCACCCAGTCCCAATCGGCCTGGCTCTGGGCCCAGATCGGCTTGCCGCCACCGCCGGAGACGCCGGCATTGTTGCAGAGCACATGCACCTTGCCGAACCGGGCCGTTGCGGCCGCGGCCAGCCGCTCGACGCTGGCATAGCTGGAGACGTCGGCCAGTTGCGGATCGACCTCGAAATTGGCCCGCGTCAGCCGCTCGGCCTCCTTCATCAGGGCGGCCTCTTCCACATCGGCCATCACCACCTTCATGCCCCGGCTGGCCAGGGCCTCGGTCATGCCCAGCCCGATGCCGCTGGCCGCGCCGGTGACCACCGCGACCTTGCCTTGAAAGACTTGCATGGATTGAAGGCTCCGTTTTTACGATGCCAGCGAACTTTGTGCGCCCCCGGCGTAAAAGCCAATCCGAAAGGCCGCCGCCATGACCGAAGCCACCGCCGCCGCCGACATCGAAGCCTGGCGTGGCCATGTGGGTCGCAGCGAGGTTCGCCGCCAGGTCATCGACGCTGAGACGATGCGCCGCTTCGCTGCCGCAATCGGCGCCGACCTGGACGTGGAGCGGCGCGCGCCGCCGCTGGCGCACTGGGCCTTCTTCCTGGACGTCGTGGGGCCAGGCGACATCGGTCCCGACGGCCACCCCAAACGCGGCCGTGGCATCATGCCGGCGGTCACCCTGCCCCGGCGCATGTTCGCCTCGGCCGTCCTCCGTTTCGGCGAGCCGCTGGTTCTGGGACGCGAGGCGGAGCTCAGCCTGACGGTGGCCGACGTGAAGCATCGAATCGGCAAGACCGGGGAACTGGTCTTCGTCGAGGTCGACCGGGCCCTGGCCCAGGACGGCGAAGAGCGCGTCAACGAACGGCAGACCATCGTCTATCGCGCCGCCGGCGAGGCGACGCCGCCGATCGGGCCCATCGATCTGCCGGCGCGACCGGGTGAGGCGATCTGGACGCCAGGGCCGGTGGACCTGTTTCGCTTCTCCGCCGTCACCTTCAACTCGCACCGCATCCACTACGACCAGGCCTATGCCCGGGACGAAGAAGGCTATCCGGGGCTGGTCGTGCACGGCCCCTTCACGGCGGTCAAACTCGCCGCCCTGGCCGCGCGGGATAACCCGGCCAAGGCTATGAAAGCCTTTTCGTTTCGCGCCATGTCGCCGCTGTTCGTCGGCCAGCCGATACGCCTGGCGCCGGGCGCCGCCGCTGGCGAGGTCGAGGCGATCCGCTGCGACGGCGCCGTGGCCATGGCCGCCAGCGCCGCCTTCTAGCCCCAGAAGCGCGTCAGCTCCTCCGCCGCCTTGCGGCCCTGTTCGAGGCCGGCCTTGGCCGAGGCTGGGCGGTTGCGCGGGTTCATCAGGTTGGCGCCGAAAGCTTCCATGCTGGCCTCGTCCGGCGTGATCAGTTCGACCTCGCCGCCGGCGTCGCGGATGACCCGCAGCTCGCGCTCCAGCGGCTGCATCATCCGCTCACCCAGTTCGCCGCCGGCCAGGCGGACGGCGATCACCAGGGCCTTGGAATAGTCCTTGGCCAGATCGGCATTGGTGGCCGAGCGCATGCCGCCGTCCATATATTTGCGGCCGTTGATGGTGATGGCCGGGAAAACCCCAGGCACAGAGCAGCTGGAGGCCACGGCGCGCGACAGCGACACCTTGGCCTCGGCGTTCCAGACCACGAATTCGCCGGTCTCGCAGTCCACCGCCGTGCAGGCATAGGCGTGGCCCGGCCAGGCGCCCTCGCCGGCCTCCGCCAGCTGACGGCCGAAGCCGCCGATAAAGGCCGCCTCGTCGACGGTCTTGGCTTCCAGCGAAAAGGCGCCGATCTCGCGGCGCACCTCCGCCGGATCGCGCACGCCAGCGGCGGCCTCCTGCATCTTCTGGAACAGCAGCATCATGTTCGGGCCGCCGGGGCGATCCTCGGCAACCTGTTGCGGGATGGGGCGCGGACGATCAGCCTCGGCGATGATCGGGCCGGCGATCTCGCCGGGCGGTCGGCCCATCGCGATCAGGGCGCCGACCACCGATCCGGCCGAGGTCCCGGTGATGAAGTCGGCCTGCGCCGCGGCGACGCCGCCCTCGGCCAGGCCGGCCAGCAATCCCGCCTCCCAGGCGATGCCCACCGGTCCACCGCCGCCCAGCACCAGTGCGCGTGACATGCCGTTCCTCCCTTAGCTGTCGGGTTTCACCTTATCCGCAAGGGCGCGAGGCGCAATCGCCGCCGGCATTGGCGGCAGGGCCCGTGGGCGCCTATTATCAGCCCATGGCAAACTATCTCCTCAAGCTCTTCGGCCCCAAGCGCGATAAGGCCGAGCGTCCGGGCCTCGGCGAACTCGATATCGACGCCCACGACGATCTGTCGGCGATCCGGCGCCTGAAGGACACCTATCCCGAGCGCCTGTCGGAATGCGACTGCGCCGAGCTCTACGGACCCGACGGCAAGCTGGTCTGGGAAAAGCACGACGAGCCTTGATGTCCGGGGACAGCCGACCCGAGCCAGACGACAGCCAGACAGTCCTTCCGCCGCATATCGAGCAGACGGTCCAGGCGATCACCCGGCTGCACAAGGCGCACCACGAGCGCGCAACGCCGATCGAACGGCTTGTCGATCGGTTGACCGGGCTGGTCGCCCGGCCCGCCTTCATCGGCGTCATCGTTTTCTCTGTGATCGGCTGGATCGCGGCCAACTTGGCGCTTCGCCGGTATGTGGGCTGGAGCCTGGACAACCCGCCCTTTCCCTGGCTTCAGGGCGCCGCCGAGCTGGTCGCCATCGTCATCACCACGCTGATCCTGACCAGCCAGCGGCGAAAGGACGAACTGTCGGAACTGCGCGAGCAGCTGACCCTCGAACTGGCGATCATGACCGAGCAGAAGAGCGCCAAGCTCATCGCCCTGATGGAGGAGCTGCGGCGCGACAGCCCACAGCTCGCCAACCGCGTCGATACCGAGGCGGAACAGATGTCCGCGCCGGCCGATCCGGAGACCGTGCTCGAGGCCTTCAAGGAAAAGGTCGATGGCCAGACGGGTCCCGAAGCCAGCGGCGGGACCGCGAAGCCTAAAGGCCGAACCCCAGGGTGACGGCCGCGAACGCGACATAGGCCAGCGACATGCAGGCCAGATAGGTGCGGGTGATCCAGCCGCGCCAGAAGGCGAAGAAGAGCAGGCTGACCGACAACAGGGTGACCGCGCCGGCCAGGACCAGGGCCTGATCCAGCACCCAGGGCGTCGCGAACAGGCCAAAGGCGGTCGGAACGGTCGCCTGGATCATCATCGCGCCGCTGATATTGGCCAGCGCCAGGCGCACCTTGCCCTGGCGGATCCAGATGACCGCATTCAGCGTCTCCGGCAGCTCGGTGGCGATGGGGCTGATTAGCAGGGAGAGAAGCTGGGGCTTGAGGTTCAGATAGGGGCCGAGCGCACCCAGCTGACCGACGAAGAAGCGTGAGGCGACGAAGATGACCGCCAGCGCCGCCAGGGTCTGGGCGAGCGCCGCCCAGGTCGTCGGCGTCCCGGCCTTGGGGGTCAGTTTCAAGGGCTCGAGTTCGACCTCCTCGGCATCCTCGACCCCGGTCATCTCCTTCCAGGCATAGGCCGCGTAAGCCGCCAGGAAGAGCACGCCCAGCCACGGCTTGAAGGCGAAGGCCGCCAGTCCGACCGCCAGCTTGGCGATGGAGATGACGATGAACCAGGCCTGGTCGCGGCTGAGGCCGGCGTAAAGGATGCGGCCCTCGTCGCCGGCCGGCAGCTGGCGTTTGCAGAGCAGCAGGGTGACGCCGACCACCGCATAGGCGACGGTGCCCAGCGCCAGCGGCCCGCCCATGGCCGCCCCGACGCCGATATCCTTGTCGGCGACCGTGCGCGGAAAGGTGACGGCGACGAAGGTGACCACGCTCTCGGGCAAGGCCGTGCCGAAGGCCGCCAATATGGTGCCGGTGGCCTTCTGGCCGACGGCCATCTTGCGCCCGACCCACTCGACGCCGTTCACGAAGAACTCGCAGGCCAGATAGATCAGCACCGCTGAGCCGAGCAGCAGGCCGAGGATGACCGGAAGGCTGTGCAAGACGATCTTTCAGGGGTCGGACGACGCGAAACCACGGGTCGGCGCCCTCGCCCGACCCAGGGGCGAACGCCGATCCCTATGGTCTCGCCAAGTCGAACTGACCGTGCGCGCCACGGCCGAAGCCGAGTATGTTGGCGCGCACCCCTCTCGCAAGCGAGGGCGGCTACTCCCCAAAAGAGCAACATTTGTTAGCGAGCGCTCATCTCGCGGTCAACGGAAACTGGCGTTGCGCGGCCGCGGCCAGGGCCACGATGAGCAGTTCAATCCGCGGGCGGGGATTTGAGGCTTTCCAGGACGGGCTTGAGATAGGCCAGGAACGCTTCGGGGTTCTCCGACATCGGGAAGTGGCCGACGTCTTCCATGCCGGTCCAGGTTGAGCCGGGGATGGCGGCGTGCGCCGCCTGGCCGAGTTCCATGGTGCCGCTGGCGTCGTATTCGCCCGACAGGATGTGCACCGCGACCTTTTGCGTATCGATCCCGGCGGCCTCGGCGCGCAGGTCGTAGTCGACCAGATAATAGTGCAGGTCGCCGAGAAAGGCCGGCGGCCAGCCCGCCGCGTAGACCTGGCTGGTCTCCTTGCGGAAGGCCTCTGGCGAGGTCGGGCTCATCAGGGCGTTCATCAGCCGGGCCTTGTACTCGTTGCTGACCTGAGGATGCCAAAGCGCCCAGAGGCTCTTGATATCGGACTCGATCTTCAGCCCGCCCTCCAGCGAGATGACCGCCCGGAACGCGTCGGGATGCCGGCGCGCCAGGTCCAGGGCCAGGAGGCCGCCCACCGAGCAGCCCATGAAGACCGGACGCTCGAGCCCAAGCGCGGCCGACAGGGCCAGCGGCACCGAGCGCAGGAACCCGCCCGTCAGCCGGTATTCGGACGCCCACCATTTCGGCCCCACCGGCGGCAGCGACTTGCCGTGAAAGGGCAGATCGTAGGCGATGAGGCGGAAGTGGTCGGTGATCTCCGGGCATTCGAACAGGTGCCGCCACTGGCTGCCATGGCAGCCGGCGGTGTGCTGCAGCAAAAGCGGAATGCCCGATCCCGCCTCCTCGAAATAGACCCGGTGGTCCTGGCCCTCCAGCTCGAGATGCACATAGCGGCCGACCGGACTGTCGAACGCGCCCGGCTGGACCGACGGCGGCGAGGTCGCGCTGGCCCGCGGGTCGATGGGCCGCAGCAGCTCCACCGCGCGCATCACGGCCGGATAGTACTGGGCGAACAGCAGCCCATCGCCCTGGCGCGTCATCCGGCCGGCGCCGATCAGGTTGACGATGTCGTTGCTGAACCGCGGCGGCTTGGCGGCCAGCAGCTCGATCCAGACCGCCTCGGTCGCGCTCAGGGTGATGACACCGGCCGCATCGGGCCCAGGGTCGACCGCGCTCACCGCCCCATCCGCGAGCGTGACCGCCGCGACATCCGCCCCGCTCTCCAACCTCAGGCCGCCCCGCCAATAGCGCGCCGCCAACTGAAACTCGCCATCGGTGAGGCACAGGCCGCCCAGGACTTCCGAGGTGAAGCTGTCACTCACCGGCATGCCGCCGCTGGCTCAGCTGGCCATCTTGTCCAGTCGGGCGTGAACGATGCTTTCCGCCTGGCGCATGATGTTCTTGACCAACTCCTCGCACGTCGGGATGTCGTGGATCAGGCCCTGGCTCTGTCCGGCCGACCAGATCCCGCCGTCCATGTCCCCGCCGGCCATCACGTTGGTGCGGCCGCGCACGCCGGCGACCAGGTGGCGTACGTCTTCGATGGTCTTGGTCGCATCCTGCTGGATCTTCAGAACTTCCTCGGAGACAGCGTTGCGGGCCACACGCGAGGTGTTGCGGAGCGTCCGATTGGTCAGGAGCGTGTCACGCTCGGTGTTCTCTACAATCTTGCGCTTCACATTCTCGTGGATCGCGGCCTCCTGTGTCGCCATGAAGCGGGTGCCCATGTTGACGCCGTCGGCGCCCAGGGAGAGCGCCGCAATCAGGCTGCGCCCGTCGGCCATGCCGCCGGAGGCGATCACCGGAATGGAGACCTGATCGACGGTCGCCGGCAGCAGCACCATGATGCCGACATCGTCCTCGCCCGGATGGCCGGCGCACTCGAACCCATCGATGCTGATCACGTCGACGCCCAGCTTCTCGGCCGTGACCGCGTGCCGAACCGAGGTGCATTTGTGGATGACCTTGACGCCATTGGCCTTGAAGTCGGGCATGTGGTCGACCGGATTGCGGCCCGCCGTCTCGACGATCTTGATCCCGCTCTCGCAGATCGCGCGGCGATATTCGTCGTAAGGGATCGGATTGAGCGACGGCAGGATGGTCAGGTTGACGCCGAAGGGCTTGTTGGTCAGCCCGCGCACCTTGGTGATCTCCGCCTCCAGCGCTTCGGCGGTGGGGAACATGTGGGCGGTGATGAAGCCGAGGGCGCCGGCATTGGCGACCGCGGCCACCAGCTCGCCATAGCCGACGCCGGTCATGCCGCCCATCACGATGGGGGTCTCGACGCCAAACATCTCGGTAATACGGGTCTTGAGCACGGGCTTTCCTCCAGATTTCTTGTTCTGCTGGTTCAGACTATCGACGCGCCGCGGTTCAGCAAAATCATTCTTAGCCGGACGTAGCGTCAGCCTTGTCGATCCTCATATCCCCTGGTTTCCTAGGACGGCTCGCAAGTTGCGCGGGGCCGCCGGAGCATAACCGGCAACGGAGGAGACGGCGGATGGGTGTTCTGAACGGCAAGGTGGTGCTGGTCACCGGCGGTGGCAACGGCATCGGGCGCGAGGCGGCCCTGATCGCCGCGCGCGAGGGCGCCAAGGTGCTGGTCAACGATCTGGGCGGCGGCGAACGCGGCGGCGATGTCGGCTCGTCCGGCCCGGCCGAGACCGTGGCCGAGGAAATCCGCGCCGCCGGCGGCGAGGCCGTCGCCAACTCCGACAGCGTGACCGACATGGAGGCGGTCAAGGGCATGGTCGAGCAGGCGCTGGACACCTTCGGCGGGCTGCACGCGGTGATCAATCCCGCCGGCATCCTGCGCGACGTCATGTTCCACAAGATGCCGGACGAAGACTGGGACGTGGTCATCGATGTGCACCTGCGCGGCTCCTACAACGTCTGCCGCGCCACTATCGAGCACTTCCGCAACCAGCAGGACGGCGCCTATGTGCTGTTCACCTCCACCTCCGGCCTGATCGGCAATATCGGCCAGGCCAACTATGCGGCGGCCAAGCTGGGCATCATGGGCCTGTCGCGGGTGATCGCCATGGAGGGCGCTTCGAAGAACGTCCGCTCCAACATCATCGCGCCGGTCGCCTGGACCCGGCTGATCGCCACCATTCCGATCAAGGACGAGGCCGGCGCGGCCCGCATGGAGGCGATGCGCAAGTCCCTGCGCCCCGACCAGCCCGCCAAGCTGGCCGTCGCCCTGGCCGCCAGCGACGTCTCGGGCCAGATCTTCGGGGCTCAGGCGGAGAACCTGCTGCTCTACAGCCAGCCGCGCCCGATCGAGACGGTGACGGCGAAAGACACCTGGTCGGTGGAGTCGATCCTGAACACCGTCTTCCCCCAGATGCGCCCCAAGTTCACCTCGCTCGGCCGCGAGATGGCCCCGCCGCCTGAGACCGCCAAGGCGGCGACCTGACCAATCCAACGGATTGGCCCAGTCCGCCTACGCCCTTCGGGCTTCGACGCGACAGCTGCTCTGGCGCCCCCCGCCTACCAGTCGCCGCGGGCGGTCATCCCTTTTGTCCAGTCGGCGGCGATCAGCGGACCGTGCATCATCGCCGCGCGCTGCGCCAGCCAGTCAGGCGTGAGACCGTCAAAGGCGGTGAATTGAAACCTGAACAGGTGAACGCCTTGATCAGAGGGCATCGCGCGCGGGAAGGCCCGACCCGGCGCGGGGTCGTGGTGCGCCATTAGCGGACTCCTGAGCAAGGTCAGGCGGGCGCCCTCCGGCGCGGCGTCAAGCGCGAAAACGTCCGGGCAGACGACGCCGACTGGGCAGCCCTTATCCCGCCCAAACCAGACGAAGTCCTGGAGCGGGCGCTCTCGCCCGTCGAGATCGCGGGACAGGCTACCGCCCATGACCCCGTCGACACGCTTGACCAGCGGCATTGGCAGAACGAGCTTGAGCAGCCGGTGCACGCTATGCCAACCGACATGCAGCAGAAGCTCAACGACCGGCTCGCCCTCATAGAGACGCCACTCAGCCGTCAGATCCGCGTCGCCTATCGATCCGCGCTGGATTGCCGACCTCATCAGGGGTCCGTTATCGACTGACCTCGCGGCCTCCCACGTCGCATTCGCCACGAGCGCCTCTCCGAGGCGGTCGACGCCGTGCGACCAGGTGTCGGTTGGGTCCTCGTACAGTTCAAG
>ODAK010006005.1_pt1 | contig 12281 bp, 11 predicted proteins | sample 1539591 | NCBI WGS metagenome assembly ODAK01 (sample SAMEA3539303, study PRJEB22396) | soil metagenome | biome: tundra; feature: field; material: soil | place: USA | collected 2010-05 | depth 0.15 m | reverse complement strand
ACTCTTCGAGTCTATCGAATGGCACAATTACCCGTGGGACTTAGTCAGCAACCAGCGTCTTGAGCAAATAAACCCAAATTTAGCCGAATATCTTTCGGGGAAAAAAGGTCTTTGTTGGAGATAGTATCAAGTCCACCCCAACGATAGATTGTGCGTCCTCCACAGACCTACCGCATATCGGAACGAGTTCTATAGACCTCGTTATAACTGATCCACCATTTGGCGGCCTCCTTCATTACTCGGAGCTTTCGGACTTTTTCTATGTTTGGCTTCGTCTCGCGCTTCGTAACACGTACCCCGATAAATTCGGGGCCGAGTTGACGCCGAAAGCCCTTGAAGTGGTGTCCAACCGCGCGCGCGAACCAAATGACGCCGACGGTTTTTATCAACGGTTGCTGACCCAGTGCTGGCGTGAGTCGTATAGAATATTGAGACCCGGAGGAATATTGGCGTTTACCTTTCATCACAGCGAAGACGCACCATGGGTGTCGGTTTTGGAGTCTCTGTTCGATGCCGGATTTTGTCTTGAGGCAACATACCCAATTCGATCAGACGAAACAAAAGGGGAAGGTAGCAAGCCTGGGACATTCGGATCACAGCAAATCGAGTATGACATAATTCACGTCTGTAGAAAACGCACTGAGGAGCCGAAGGCAGTAAGCTGGGCCCGGATGCGCAGGGAAGTCCTGACCGACGTTCGTCAATTGCAGGGAATGTTAGAAAATCATGCAAAAGCCGGCCTGCCCGCTGCCGACCTCCAAGTGATTCGGCGCGGCAAGGCCCTGGAGTACTTCTCACGTCATTATGGTAAAGTGTATGTCGACGAGGGCCGCGCAATTTCAGTGAGAGACGCTCTCATAGGTATCAATCAGCTCATCGACGAGGATACCAGCACAGCGAGCGCTTCTCCACCGGTAACAGCAGAACCGATTACTCGTCAGTTTCTTCGGACATTTGACAATAAATCAGAGCTTGCCCGCGACCAGATGCAGAAGTTGCTCCGCGGCTCTGGCATTGCGCCGGATGAGTTTACGGACCGCGGCTGGGCAACCGAGCAGAAGAAAGTCTTCTATCTCATCGACCCGGTTAATTTTGCACGCGATTGGCAGGGACGCCACAAGCGGCGGCTGACGACGGACCTTGATCAAGCGTTCGTTCTGATCGGCGCCTGCTACGATGGTAGCGGAATCAACGCGTCGGACACGCTCAAGAACGAAAATTTCAAACCTCATGCCGCTCTAAAGAGCCTTCTCGATTGGTTCAGCAAGCGCGGCTCCGGCCAGTCAACGCGCAACGCGGCATCACGCGCGCTCTCGATCTATAACGGCTGGGCGGAGAACAATCTTGAGGCCGTGAGGCAACTCTCCTTGTTCCAGGAGGAGTGACCAATGAAACAACTCCTCGACACGGTTTGGCAGCGCCGTGGCGTCAGTTGGATATGGGACGACGATGCTCTCAATAAGATTGCCCGACCCAGCGAGGTACTGAGTCTGCGACAAATGCTCAGGTTTGAAGGACAATGGCCTGACGATCTGCCGAGCAACAACGGAAGCACCATGATCGTCGCGGGGCTTGACGCCTGTCTCGATCTCATGTCGCCTGAAGAGGCGGACGCGTGGCTGGGCAATGAGCTCAAACACGCGATTCTCTCATTCCAGGACGCCTACCAGGGCGATGCCGCCCTCGTGTTTTGGCTTCCGGCGGGCCAACGGCGCATCCACATTCAGGCGGCCAGTGATGCGGTTGTTTGGCGCTGCGGCGCACCCAACAGCGATCAGCAAATCGATTTTGGCCGCCTGCTGTGGGGCGAAGCGCGAGAATATCCACAAGAGATCCTGCTCGCGGCGGCGGCGAAGGCCGCGGGCCTTTTTCCTCTCCGCATCACCTGAGGCGGACGAATGATCGAAGAGCACCGGTTTATACCTGGCGAGCGCATTACACACAGCGAGTTCGGCGCGGGGGTTGTGCTCGACGCCGCGCACGACGGCTATCTTCGCGCTTTCTTCAGCAACGGCGAGCGGCGAGTTCCTCTCGCCAGCATCCAGCGTCAGCTTTCACGCACCGAACGGATTCTCGCGTCGGTTGAAGGGGGCGAGGAACGCGCCCATAGGGCATGGCTGGCCTATGAGGCACATGCGCTGCCGGTGATGGAGAGCGCGTCCGCCCTGACATCGGCACGTATCGATCTGCTGCCGCACCAGGTCGTCCTGACGCACCGGATCGCGACCGCCTCGCCCCGCCGCTTTCTGATCGCGGACGAGGTGGGGCTCGGCAAAACGATCGAAACGGCGTTGATCCTGCGGGAACTCGCCAGCCGTGGCGAACTCAGCCGCGCCTTGATGGTCGTCCCCGCGGGCCTGGTGAACAATTGGCACCGGGAGTTGAACGAGGTCTTCAACCTCGATTTCGAAATCTTCGGGTCCGAGGGTGACATCACCGACCGCCGGACGAATGCCTTCGCCAAACACGACCGTCTCATCGCCAGCATAGACACCTTGAAACGGCCGGCGCGGATCAAACGCTTGCTCGATGCACCGCAATGGGACCTGGTTGTGTTCGATGAGGCCCATCACCTGACGGCTTCGCGCATAGGCGGGAAAATTCGAAAGACCGAGAACTACAAGCTCGCGGAAGCGCTGAAGGGTCACGCCCGCGACCTCCTGCTTCTCTCGGCCACCCCTCATCAGGGCAACCATTTTCAGTTCTGGATGCTGATTCAGCTCCTCAATCCCACACTATTCCGCAGCCCGGAAGAGATGCTCGAACAGCGCCATCGGCTTAACACGGTGATGTTTCGTCGGACCAAAGCGGATGCCTGCCGGCCGGACGGCGATCCGCTCTTCGCCCGCCGCTGGGTTCATACGGAATCCTTTGTCATGAACGACGAGGAGCGGCGCTTTTACGAGAAGCTGCGAGAATATCTTGAGGACGGTTTCAACCTTGCCCGCCGAAAGGGCAACCAGGGGCGAGCCCTCGGCTTTCTCATGGCCATTTTCCAGAAGATCGCGGCGTCCAGTTTCGCCGCGGTTCGACGGACGTTGATGCGCCGCATGCTGATGCTGACCCTGCACGAGGGTTTGTTGCGTGATCGCGACCTGGATATCGAAGGCCGCGAGCGCCTGTATGACGAGGCGCGGGAAATAATCCATTCCGAATGGAATTTGAATCGTGATGCCCTGGGCCGGACCGAGGTCGATCGCGTCATGGCGGACCTCAAATACAGTCTTGCCAAGAAGCTTGACGAGGAAGCCCTTGAGCGTGCTTCCGATCCCTATGGTGATGAATTCGCCGCGGCTCATGCCGAGGATGTCGCGTCAGCCGCGGTCGATTTGCATTTGCCAGAGGAGCGTCTGCGGATTCGGGATCTGCTTTCCGTGTTTCCACAAAGCCGTGAAACGAAAGCTCAAAAGCTGCTCGACGGCCTTGGAACGCTTTGGCGCCAAAACTCAGCTGAGAAAATCGTTATCTTCGCCACTTACCTCGGCACGGTCGATCTTCTGGCGCGCGAGATTGAGCAGGTCTATCCGGGCCAGGGCGTCGTCGTTCTTCGCGGCGGGGATCACGGCGCGAAAGTTGCCGCCGAGCGGCGTTTTCGCCAGAAAGATGGCCCGAGGGTCCTCGTTTGCACAGCTGCGGGACGCGAAGGAATCAATCTCCAGTTCGCTCGCGTTCTGTTCAATTTTGATCTTCCATGGAACCCGATGGACATGGAGCAGCGCATTGGACGAATTCATCGATACGGCCAAGCGCATACAGCGCAGGTCTACAATCTTGTTCTGTCGGATACGATTGAGGGTCGGATTTTCCTGCTGCTTGACGATAAGCTGAACGAGATCGCCCGGACGCTTGGCAAGGTCGATGACCAAGGGAACGTGGCCGAAGATCTTCGCTCACAGATACTTGGACAATTATCCGAACGCCTGAACTATGATCGTCTATACCAGGAGGCCTTGTCCGATCCCGAATTGAAAAGGACCGCCGTCGAGCTTGAAGCGGCATTATCCAATGCACGCGAAGCGCGCGTAGTCGTATTTGATCTGTTTCAAGATCTGGAAGGTTTCAGCCTCGACGATTACAAGCCGTTCTCAGACGTCACGACAGGTATGGACCGGTTGATCTACTTCCTATCAGCGGCCGTCGCCGATCGGCAACAGCGTGTCGTCAAGGTCGATGATACGACCTATGACCTTCAGACAAATGAGGGAAGGCGCCTGGCGCGCTTCACATCAAATCGAGAAATCGCCACCAGCCGCGATGATATCGAGCTGTTAGGTCTCGACCACCGACTGATGCAGGATGAACTCGGTCGCTGGCGTAGCCTGTCACCGGAAGAAGTTGGTATTGCAGTTCATCACGATGGCGATGCACCGATCCTGCTGTCGTTCTGGCTCGTTGAAAGCTCAACCGGGCACGGCGAGCGTCGCGTTGCGGTGCAGATAATTGCGGTAAGGCCCGATGGCACCCGAGTGCCCGCTGCGGAACGCCAGGCGGACCAATATCTTTGTGGATCGCCCGCAACGCCGACGTTCAGCCCCGATCAGCGCAATCAGTTATTCCAGGCCGCTGTCGAGCCCACGCTGCAGCGCGAGTTGAAGCACAAAGGGGCGGCAAACGGTGACGGCAGTTATTCGGCTACCCTGATCGGGTACGTTGAAGCCAGCCAGTCAGGGGCCGGCATGGTGAGTTATGGCCAAACGACTGCCGCGCCAAACCCCGCCGCCGGAGGCACCTGCGGCTGATCCGTGACGAGCACGCTGCCGACCCGCATTTTGAACAGGTATTCGCTGACCATGCCGTCGGATCGGGTCGCGCTCAGCATTAGTGTGTAGCAACGCGTCGGCTGTCCCGCAGCCACCGTGAAAGTGACAATCCCGGCACCATACCCAAGCGCGGAGATCGCCAACTCGCCGGTCCCCGAAGGCGCGACGGCGAGAGTTAATCCGGTCAGCAATTGTTCATCGAGCGGATTGATCTCATAGCGATACGGCTTAACCGCCGCCGCCAGTTTCGGCTCAAGCCAGACTGGCTCGGTACTCACCGGGACGCCGCGAAACGCGCCGCGCATCCTACCACCTCACCAGGCAAAAACCGGCGGCGCCGGCTGCACCGTTGTAGGCCACCCCGCTCGGACAACCCGCCCCGCTCGCGCCACCGCCGGGAAACGTGCCTGGCAGGCCCACGGTCCCGCTATCGATCATGCCGCCACCACCGCCTCCGCCGCCTCCCATGCCGCCGCTGTTGAACCCGGCCACGCTGCCAGAGCCGGACCATCCAATGCCGTTCGCGCTCGCGCCCCCGGCCATGTTGAGGTCTCCCCCGGTTCCGACGCCGCCCAAATAGCCCAGATACGGCGCGCTTGTGCTGTTGAGCGGATTGGGCAGGCCCGGCGCCGCGCTGCAATAAGCCCCAAACGAGGTGGCGGTGCCACCGGTTGGCGCCAGCGGCGCGGTCGTACCCGCGGCGCCGCCCGCCCCGATCGTCACCGCGATCAACGCGCCAGGGGTCAGTCCGCTGATCCGCTTCCGCGCTTATCCGCCGCCCGGTCCGCCTCCCCCTGGGACTGTGGTTGTCGAGGCCCAGGATCCCGAGCCACCGCCCCAGACTTCCACCTCGATCGAGGTCACCCCGGGCGGAACCACGAAATTGGCGGACGACGTGATGGTCTGCACGCCGTGCGGGACAGCACCGACCAGCGCCTGGATGGACAACAGAACCTGGTTGAACACCGTCCCGGTCGTGTCGGCCGCAATGCCGGCGGCGGCCAGCAGCGACATCATTTCCTCTTGCCACATGTTCGCGACCCAGTAGCGGAAGCGGGTCGCGCTCGAGATGCCGGGCACCGCGGGCCCGAAATACCCCGTCGTCCCGGTCAGCGCCGGGGGCGGCGGCAGCGTGGCCACCGCCGTCGGATCGGTAATCCGTTGCATGAAATTTCCTGATCAGGAGAAGGTGAAAAACACGATGGTCTCGGCCGGAGCGTCGGCCCTGATGCGGCACACGAGCTCGCCGGCGTCATAGACTTCCAGCGGATCATCCACGCCGGACTCGTCCACCGCGAAGTAGAACGTTACGACTTCCGGTGCGTTGACCTGCCACACGAACGACCACTCCGGTTCGCACAGCGCTTCGTCGCACGGCTTGTCGACCGTGAACGGCGCGAACTCGGTGATCGTGATGGTGAAGCCAAGGTTCGCCGCGAGGGCGACGAAGTACGCGATCGTCAACGACCCGCGCGCACCCCATTTCGTCCGTACCGCGGCCTTGCGTTGCTCGACCGAGGGATTGGCCGCGGTGCACGCGTCCGGCAGTCCGAGCGACGCTTCCCACTCGACCAACAGATTCTCGGTCGTTGCCGGACTGGCATCGATCAATACCTGCGCGGCGGCTTGCATCCCGCGGGTGTAGGTTGGCGCCAGCGCCAGCATCACTGCGGACAGAGTCGACCCCGGATCGCGCCGCCAGACGCGGCCTCGCGGCAACAGCCGGAGCATCGCCTGCTGAAAATCCACGTCCCCAAGCGACGCGGGCGCCGGCGACGCCGCAGCCTTCACGGCCAGACCGGAGAACGGCGAGAACCCGGTGAAGGTCACCGCCGCGGTGGCAGGCGCCGAGGTGAGGTCCGATCTTGGCGCGAATCCATGGACCGCGACCGCCCCGGCGCTGGCCGCCGAGGCCAGCGCCGCGGTTGGCGCGAACCCCTGGAACACGATCGCTCCGGCGGCGGGGGCCGAACTCAATGCTCCGGACGGCGCGAACCCCTGGATCACGATCGCCCCGCCGGCCGGGGTCGAGACCACGGCCGGGAGCGCGGCGGTCTCGTTCAGATAAAGACGCGGCAGGACCGCGTCGCGGGTGCCGGTTTCGTTGATGAATATCCCGCCCCATGGAAATCGCGGGGAAATCGCCTGGCGGGCCATGGCCGCTCAGCTCAGAGTAATCGCGGGATCAATATAAAATGTCGTGCTGACCTTCGCCACTTTGACGGTGGCGCGCAGATACCCCGCCATCTGCGGCTGCGGACTGCTCAGCACCACGACCAGCCTGAACCGATATCCGGCGCGGAACACCGCGGTCCCATCGGTCACGCTGCCGCCATCCAGCGCGGAGGCGTAGCCACCCGGAACCGACCCGGCGGTGGTACCGGACGTCGTACAAAAGAACACGCGGCCAGGATTGGTCGAGACGCCGATGATGTCGCCTACCACGTTGGCGTGACCGTTCGCTCTGGCAGTCATCAGACTGTCCCATGCACTGGTGTCCGCTGTCAGCGTGGCGTTGGCCGCGAGCAAGTTGGCCTTGGTTTGCGTTACGAACGAACCGAGCGGCGCCGCCGCCGAGCCCATGTAGTAGACCTCGATCCACACGTCGTCGTTGTTTGGGATCGTCGCCAGATTGGCGATGCCGGCGAGAGTGACCGTGACGTTGCTTCCGGTCACCGCGTTCCAGCAGCCGATCGGAAAACTCTCGAATGGATCGAGCCATTTCGACGTCGTGCTGGTGACGATCTTCCAGGCGATGGCTTGCGTGCCGTCCGAAGCCCCGCCCGTGCGGACAACGTTCGTGCTGGTGGTCAACAGCCCTTCGTACGCCTGGCGTTCGTGCCGGTACGCGACGCCCGCGCTGTCGGTCGAGATCATGTCAGTGGCCGTGCCGGGACTGAGGGCGAACGAATTGTAGACCGCCTGCCCGGACGCGAGTTTGCAGTTGACGAGTGCCCAGACGCTACCGGCGTAGGCGATGCCGCAGAGGCTTGGCGGATTAATCCCCGAGAAATCGACCGAGTCGATCAGCACATGCGACTGCCCGTTATCAAGCAGCACCTGGGTTACACCCGTGCCCAGTACGGCAGCTGCTGTCCGCCGCCAGATAAACGAGCATTTCGTTACCCCAATCATTTGACCGGTCGCGGAGAACGTGGCGACAACGTTGTCCCACACGACATACGCGCCATAGGTCTGACCCATCGAAATGCTCGCGCCTCCGGTGGACATCAGCTTCACGGCGCAGGCCTCAAATCGCTGCCAGGACCCGCCGCTGCCCGCGTAACCAATGGTGATGCCATAGCCGAGCGTAGAACCTGAGGCCGCGCTGAAGGTTATGCCGTAGCAATAAGAATTGCTGGCGCTCCAACTGATCGACGCATTGCCGGTGGTCGACACCATCGCCGTGGTCCGCATGTCACCGGCCTGGGGTGGCACATGGCTGGTGCCGCTGTTGTCGACGCAGACGATGTAGCAAAGTGCGGCTCCGTAGCTGGAAACCGTTATGGTCATGCTCACGGTCTGCGTCTCGGCGTGATTGGCCGCGACGTAGACGGTATCGCCGGAGACGCACCAACCCTGGTTCACCGCGTTCGCCAGCCTCGCGTGCGGCGCGGTCCAAGCCCCGGCCGCCTGATACGTCTCGTTGCCGGTGACCTCGACCCACACGACGCCGCCGCTATCCGTCGTGCTGCCGCCCTTGGTCAGGGTCCAGGTCGGTTCCGCGCCGCCCGTGGTGCCGCCGGCCGCCGTCCGAAAGCACCGCTCATTGCCGACCGCCGGCGTCGCGAGTTGTCGCACGATCGCGCCGGCCGCATAGGCGTGAGTCGTCGCATACTGCGCGACGGCCGCGTAATCGACGGATGAGCAATACCAGTTCGCCATCTCAAGGCATGTGCGTGATGTTGAAGATGCCCGAGCCGGAAATCGTCACCGTGTAGGTGCCGCCACTGCCGGTGATCGTTCCGCCTCCGGTCAGGTCCGAGTAACAGAGCAGCAGATCGCCTGAGACCAGCGATCCGCCGGCGCGATGAGTGATGACCGCGTAACGGAACGGCCCGGCGCTGAAGCCAACCCAGGACGGCGAGGTCGCCGTGAACGTGACCGTGGCGGCGGCGAGGGTATCGGTCTCGCCCACCAGCACCTGCCCGCCCGTGGTGTAGCCAAGACCGGTCGCGAGTTCGTATCCGCTGACGTTGGCCCATGCCGAGTCAGTGTTCGGCGCCGGGACATAAATGTTGGTGTGCAGCGACATGACGAAGGTGTCCGCCGCCAGATTGATCTGCTTCTGACTGATCGCTAGCACCGCGTTTGAGTAGACCGTGAAAGCCCCGGCTGCCAACTGCGTTTTCCTTTGCTAGGTATAGGTAATCGTTCCGAGTGTGAAAACGGTGCCAACGCTTGATGTTATCGGCCACGACGACGGCGAGGTGACCGCGAACGAGAGCATGCCGCTGATGGCGCTGATCGCCGCGTCGCAATCGCTTTGCTCGATCGACGTGGTGCCGAGCGGCGAGTCCTTTTGCAGGAACAACGTGACCAGCGCGGCCGACAACTGGGCCTGCTGCGCCGAGGAAATCCCCGACAGCCCGGCGATGGTGAACGCCTGCGCCGCCGCCTGAGGCGCGACCGCGTAAACGATCGGAGTCACCGGCCGCAGCGGATAGAGATAATTCGCGACGGCGAGCTGATCGCCTGTCGCTGCGATGTCGCGGGTCTCCAACGTGGCCACACCATTGGTGCCTTGCGGAAACCCGCCAAACGCGGCCTCGGCCACGTCCATCATGAAGAACACCGTGACAGCGCCGGGAACCAACGGCACCTGCGGCACCCAGGCCCGCGTGACGCCGGTCACCTGCAACGCCCAGGTCACGTAGTCGGCCGAGTCGCCGCCGTGTGGCGGGGCGCCGTAGCTCTCCAGCATCCGGGTCCGCAGCGGGCCGTCGAGTTCCAGGTCCGCGCCGCCGGTGATCGGACCAATCGCGGCACCGTTCGAACTGATCCCGGCGATGACGGTGGCAAGCGTCAGCGGAGTCCCACCGTCAGTGTTGCCGTTCGAGCCGGCGACCACCGCGGCGACCGTCGCCACGACGGTGCTGTCGTCGCCGACCGTCACGTCCGCCACAGTGGCGTACTGGACGCCATCGCCTCGATTGCACACCGTGCCGGCCGGCAGCACGTAGTCGGCCACGCCCGGCCAGGACGCTGACCCGGAAGCGAAGGTCGGCGCCTCGCGCAGGACGGGCGTTGGCGCCAACGCGGCCCACCCCTCCAGATACTCGCCGGTCGAGGTGAACGGCGTCGACTGCAACGAAATCCAGTCGAGATAGCCATAGTGCAAATAGGCGAGGCCGGCCTGCACCCAGGCCAGCACGCGCAGCACCGCTCGCCGGACGAAGCCGTCCGCGTTCGGCAAATCCGACGCGGTGATGTCCTGCATCGCCTGCGTCCGCAGCGCGGTGAGGGTCGGTCTCGGAAAAGGCAAAGATCAGGATTCCTGCGACCACACGTAATTGTAGATATTCGGCACGCCGTTCGCCGTGATGGTGACGATCGCGCCGATGCCGCCTGAGCTGGTGAAGAACGCCGTCGCGTCCACCGCCGAGGCGACGCCATCGATCAGCATCCAGCCATGGCAGCGGATCACCTCGTCGCGCAGCCAGTTGAGCGTGTCCTGCGTGCGCGGCCGGGCGAACGCCTGCCAGATTTTGGAACCGATCCGATCGTCCGGGATCGCGGTCAGCGCGGGATCTTCGAGCGCGGCGTAGGTGTCCGCCCACCAGCCGCGCGGATCGGTGTCGTACGCGATGTCGCCCGGGTCCGACTGGGCGTCGGTGAACATGCTGATCAGCGAGGCGGTCTCCAGGTCGTGGCCAAGTTCCAGCCCAGAGCCAAGAATGTTGAGGTCGCCGGTCCCGGTGGTCGGGTCCCAGACGATGCGAATGTCACCCATGTCAGGTGTTCGCGGTCGGCGACGTGTTGTTCGAAGGATGCTTGTGCGTCTGCAATCCGACCTGATCCGCGCCGCCCGCTCCGGCGATCACAGAGCCGGTGACGGACAGATTGCCGGTCAGCGTGTAATTGCCGGTGTGCGCGACGTTGCCGGCGACCGCGATCCCGGCCCCGGTCAGATGGATCAACGCACCTTGCGCGTAGAGGCCCGCGTCACCGGGCGCCACGCCCTTCATCCGGAAACTCTGGTGGTTGGTCGCGATCACGACCGCCTTCGAGCGGTCGCCATCCAGGAACGCCACATGCAGATCGGCGCCGATCGGCGGCGCGCTGAAAAAGCCGTAATGATACAGCAACGGGATATTGTCGCGCACCGACAGCGCATCGAGTTGCGCCTGCACCGTCTGCACCGCGCCCGTGTCGTTGACGTTCATGGTGGAGCGCGCCAGCGCGAACGGCGAGCCGCGGCGGCGCGATAGTGCGTCGATCTGCCGCTCCAACGCGGCGACCTTCTGCGCCAGCATGGCGAGCATCGCCTCGACCGCCGGCATCAGATGTCCCCTTCGCTCACGACGATGGGTTGGTGGAAGGCGGCGCCGGGTTTTGCGAGGTGCGGGGCGAGTTGAACAGTTCGTTGTCGAACAGGTTCAACGGGTTCGGGTCGGGTTCGAACGCATCCGGCGGCATCAGGATCAGGTCCGCGTACGTGCCCGACATGTCCTTGCGGTAGGTGACCGTGCCGATGATCCATTGCGCTCCGGTAATGTCGGCGGCGGGCGACTCGATCGGCGCCAGCCAGTTCGGGGTCCACAGCGTGCCCTTGCTGTCGCGCCAGGAATCGGCGGTGATCGCCGCGGCCTGGCTGCGGCCGATCCGGCGCGCGCATTCCCAGTTGGCGCGCTGCGTCGCGACCGCGTCGTTGGCGGCGGGCGTTGGTTGGGCCGCGCCCGGCACTGGCGCGACCTGTTCGGAAACGATGATCTTCAGGCGGTATTCGCCCAGAGTGTTGTCCAGCTTGTTGGCGCGCCGGTTGAGCAAAGTGCCGAGGTCGGTGAGCTGATCGACGCCAAACCACACGACCAGATATTCCGAGTATCGCTGGTCGACCGAGCGCTCCGCGTTGATGCCCTCGATGTTGCCCGGCAATGAAAAGCCCGAGGCGTGCGGCTGGGTGCCAACGCGGTCCAGCACCAGTGCGCCATTCTGATCCTCATAGACCAGGAACCCGGCGTAGCGGGCCATGGACTCGATGATCTGATACGGGGTCTCGCCGAGCATCACCTGGAACTGCGGGATCGGAATGCCGAGGTCGGCGACCGCCGATCGCGCGGTGATCCCGTACGCCTTGCTCAGCGTCTGGGCCACGCCGAGCGTGTTGACGCCATTGATCATGCCGCCCTGGACGTTGGGGTCGTTGGCCAGATCGGCGGAGCAATCCACCAGGTTACGGGTGATGCCTCGGCCGCTGAGCATCACCTGGTGGTTGTGCGCGTCGATCGGGATGGACCGGCGGTCGATCCAGCCGGTGATCACCAGGTCGGACCCGATATAGATCAGGCATTTTTGGCC
>ODAK010006004.1_pt1 | contig 12282 bp, 9 predicted proteins | sample 1539591 | NCBI WGS metagenome assembly ODAK01 (sample SAMEA3539303, study PRJEB22396) | soil metagenome | biome: tundra; feature: field; material: soil | place: USA | collected 2010-05 | depth 0.15 m | reverse complement strand
CGAGATTGGTCAGTGACTGGAGTTCAGACGTGTGCTCTTCCGATCTGAATCCATTTTTCCGCCGGGCATCACGGCACCGACATTTCTGTGGCGCGATGCGGCAGGAACATCGTGGAGCGTCGACGTTTCATTTGCCGACAAGGCTGCCCCGATTCATGCTTTATCGAAGGGCGAGCGCATGCACCTCGGAGCCATCGACCCGGACTGCGTTGCCGACTCGAATCAGCCGCCGAAGTTGACGACGCAACAAGCCGCGAGTTGGACATGGACACCAGATGCAGCCACATGGAGTGCCATTCAGCAACACTCGGTGTTGCAACCCGCGACGATAACGATCACCGGCTATCGCGACGGGCAGGTGGCCTATTCGCAATCGCATATCTCGCTGACCACGTCGAAGGATGAGGTAGGCGCCCCGATTTTTTATCGCGACGTTCCGCTGATGCCCAGCGCCGGGTCGGGCGGAGCCGTTCAGCCGCTGGCGCAATCGGCCATTCACCTGATTCATTGGCGCATTCGCGACATTCACAAGCCGGAGAGTCACACCGTGCTTAAAGACATGCCGACGTGCGCCAATTGTCACTCGTTCTCGGCAGATGGCAAAACATTTGGTATGGACATCGATGGCCCGGCCAACGACAAGGGTCTCTACGCGGTTGTTCCGGTGCAGAAACACATGACCATTCAGAGCAAAGACATGGTGCACTGGAATACCGATGGCGCCGTCGGAAAAGTGCGCGTCGGATTTATGTCGCAAGTCTCGCCAGATGGACGATATGTGCTGAGCACGTTCGCAGGCCCAGCAGTCGACCGCATGATCGATAGCTATTACGTCACCAACTTCATGGACTACCGTTTTCTGCAGGTGTTCTTTCCGACGCGCGGAATTCTCGAGTATTACAGCCGCGCGACGGGGCTGCGCCAACCGCTGCCGGGGGCGGACGATCCCAAGTATGTGCAGACGGACGGCGTGTGGAGTCCCGACGGAAAGTACATCATCTTTGCACGCGCCGAGGCTCGCGATCCGCGACCGCCGGGTCAACCGCATGCAACGCACGCCAACGATCCGAGCGAAACGCAGATCAAGTATGAGCTCTATCGCATTCCATTTAACGATGGAAAGGGCGGAGTCGCGGAGCCGATCGCTGGAGCGTCAGGGAACGGCATGAGTAATAACTTCCCCAAGGTTTCGCCGGACGGAAAGTGGATTGTGTTTGTGCAATGCAAGAACGGCCAGCTGATGCGGCCCGACAGCCAGTTGTACATTGTCCCCTTTAGCGGCGGGGTTGCGCGGCGCATGCGCGCCAACACCAGCCTCATGAATTCGTGGCATAGCTTTTCGCCCAACGGGCATTGGATGGTGTTTTCTTCCAAGGCGAGGTCGCCCTACACGATGATGTATCTGACGCATCTTGACGCAAACGGCAACGACAGTCCGGCGATTCTGATTGACAACGCGACTGCCGCGAACCGTGCCGTCAATCTTCCCGAATTCGTCAACATCGGCAGCGAAGGAATTGATCAAATCGAGGTGCACGTCGCCGATGGCAGCAAGTAGAGAGCGAAATTCAGCGTGCGGCTCGAAGGGGAATTGGCTGCCTCGTTTTTTCGCGTTGGGCGCGATCTGCACAATCGGGTGCTGCGGGATTTCGGCGGCTTCGGCTGTTGCAGAGGAAACGTGCACGCCACCCGCGACGATGAAGGCGCGGTTCGATAAGCCCGATGCCGCAGCGTTTACAGACCTTGGTGTCTACTTTGCCGGGCAGCAAAATTACACCTGCGCTGCCAACGCGTTTGCAACGTCGCTGCAGATGGAGCCGGCACAGAAAGATGTGGCTCACGTTGCATTCATGTTTGGATCGAGTTTGTATTTTTCCGGCGATCTGAAGGAAGCTATTGCTTCGCTGCAGGAAGCGGAAAAGCTCGGCTACCACGACATCAAGATTCATCTCATTTTGGCTGCTGCGCTCGATGCATCGCATGCAACACCGGATGCGGAAGCGGAGTGGCGCGCCGCAATCGAAATTGATCCGGAGGCATCAAATGCGCTCGACAGTCTCTCCAACGATCTCATCAGCGATGGCGATTACAAGGGCGCTATCGATCTGCTCGAAAAGCCCCGCTTGTCAGGTCAGCGAACGGTGCAACAGAGCCTGAATCTTGGTGCCGCCTATGCAAAGTCGGGAAAGCTGGAGGAAGCCGCAAGGGTGCTGCGCGACGGCCTCAACACGACGCCCGACTCTCTTGAGCTCGCCAATGGGCTGGCGGAAATCCTGAACCAACTTGGCCGCAAAGAAGAGGCGACCATGGTCCTGGAAGTAGCGCGGAGTCAGCATGCCGCGCAGGCACAGCAACCCTCTCCTTCGAATCCGTAAGCATGCCGGCCCAACAATAAAGCGGCGCCACCAATCCTGGTTGCGCCGCTTATTTCTGATTTCAGCAATTTTTGAAGCAGTCGCCTTAGAACATGTTCCAGAGCGACTGGTTGTAGACCTCGTGGTGGTACTGCACTTCAGAGGGCTTGACGAACGTTCCAAGCTCGCGCGGAGAACGATCAGCCGCGGCCTGCTTGAGATCGGCAAACCGGCCCTGCACATCGGCGCCAAGAATCTGGCCGATCCAGCCCGACGCTTTGAAGTCGTCGATAGCCTGCTGAATGTGATCGGGCAGGTAGCGCTGCGCCTGGCGAATGTTTTCAATCTCCGCCTTGGGACCATCGATGCCGGTCTTGAAGATCGAGAAGAGCGTCAGGTACGGGTTCGCATCAGGCGCGACGGAGCGCACTTCAACGCGCATCGACTTCGAGTTGCCGATGGGCACGCGCACCATCGATCCACGATCGGTCGCCGAAGCCTTGATCTGGTTAGGCGCCTCAAAGTGCGGATCGAGGCGGCGATATGCATTTACGCTGGGATTGAGAATCAGGCAGATATCGAGCGCACTGGTGAGAATGCGATCGATGAAATCCCAACCGAATCCGGAAAGCTGCTCTTGGCCCTTCTCATCCCACATGAGATTGACCTTGTCCTTGGAGACGGAGACGTTGGTGTGCATGCCGCTGCCGTTGACGCCGACGACGGGCTTGGGCAAGAAGCAGGCGGTGTAGCCCATGTTGTTGGCAATCTGACGCGTGAGCAGCTTGTAGAGCTGGATCTGGTCTGCAGCAGTGACAACTTCGCCGTAGCCGTAGTTGATTTCAAATTGGCTGGGCGCAACCTCTGGGTGATCCTTCTCGTTCTGGAAGCCCATCGCGCGCTGCACTTCAGCAGACGTATCGATAAACTGGCGCAGCGGATCGAGAGGGAGCACATGATAGTAGCCGCCAGTGTTGATGAAATCGAAGCGGCCGGTTTCGTGGAAGCGGCGCTCGGCGTCGCGGCCGGCGAACAGGAAGCCTTCAATCTCGTTGGCTGCGTTGAGCGTGTAGCCCTTCTCCTTGAAAAGCTTGTCGGAGTACTGCTTGAGAACGCCGCGCAGATCACCGGAGTAGGGTGTTCCGTCCTTATCGATCACGGTGCCGAAAACCAGCACCTTGCCATTGCCGAACACGTCGGCGGGCACCCAGTAGAAGGCGCTCCAGTCGATGCCGAGACGAAGATCGCTCTCTTTTTGCGCGGTGAAGCCGCGAATCGAAGATCCATCGAACGTCAAATTCTCATACGCGCCGAGGAGAAACTTCTTGTCGTAGTCCAGCAGGTGCAGGCGGCCTTCCAAATCGGAAAAGAGGACCGTCACAGCCTTGATCCGCTTTTCATCGGTGAGATATTTCAGCCGCTTGTCGCGAATTTCGTCAGCGGGCAACCGGCTTGAGCGGTCAGCCTTGGCTTTCAGGTTCAGCTCTTCGAGCTCTTCGTATGGGAGCGCGAGAAAATTGCGGTACTCAGTTGCCATGGTTCTCCTTCTAACGGAAGTTGTTCGGGTAATCAATGAAAGTATAAGGTTCAATGCATAAGGAACCCGTGAAGATTGCAGCCGTGTCAGAGCCTACCGATGACGCGCGACCAAGATCATCAACAACAGAATAACAACCGGGATAAGGGCGAGCGCAACGTAGTAGATCACGGCCCGCGAAGTGTGAGATTTGCGCTTGTTCCAGCCCCGCAATTCGGGCCGGTCTTCAACGCCAACCTGGTCCAGGTGCTTCAGATCCTGTTCAAATTCTTGCGCGCGCATGTACCTGTTCTTAGGATCCCGTTCAAGAGCCCTGTACAAAACCTCTTGCAGCTGCGGCGAAATTGACGGCTCGGCCAGCGACGGCGGCATGGGGTGATTAATCAGGCGGTCGTTCATCGTCTCCATCGGCGATGAGCCGGTGAAGGGCTGCCGGCCCGTAAGCATTTCGTAAAGAATGACGCCCATGGCGTAAATGTCGGAGCGACCATCGCCGCGCTTGCCCTTTACCTGCTCTGGTGAAATGTAGTCGGCAGTCCCGAGAGTCGCGGTGACGTTTGCATAGGTGAGCCGCCGCGCCGCGGTATCGCCGGCAATGCCGAAATCAATGAGCTTGATATTGTCGTTATCGTCGACCATGATGTTTTCCGGTTTCAGGTCGCGATGCACGACGCCGTTTTCGTGGATATACGCAAGCGCCTCGAGTACGTTGACGGCGATGCGGACCGCACGATCCTGTGGAATTCTGCCCTCGGAGAGAATCTGACGCAGCAGGCGTCCATCGCACCACTCCATCACCATGTAGACGCGGGAACGCTTCTCGTCCGGGAGCACGCGCATCACCATCGGGTGATGCAGTTTTTCTCCGATGGCGGCTTCGCGCTGGAATCGATCAAACAAAATCGGATCGGCTTCCATGTCCGGGTGGGGAATCTTGAGAGCAACCACGGTGTTGTCGCGCGTGTCGACTGCGCGAAAAATCGAAGCCATACCACTGCGTGCGACCGCCTCTTCGATGCGGTACGAGTCGATCTGCGAACCGGCTTCTATCGTGTCTAGAAAGCCCATCAAATGGCCTGCTCCATGCGGGTAGCTCTCTCTACTTTAACTGGAAGGCCTTAAGAACAGTAAGAACAGCGGAGCCGTTCATCAAACCTGCGGGTAATTTAGCCCGGCAGACGATACGGCCGGCCGCGATACATGCCCACCTGCTCTACCGAGCGCACGCGAATGACTTGTGCCGTCGTGTTGTCATTCCCATCGATCTCCACGCCGCGGGCCACCAGTTCGCGCGCAATTTCTTCGACGCTTTTGTTCTGCGAGACGATAGCGGCCATTGTCTTCTCGGGCATTTCGTCGTGCAGGCCATCGGAACAAAGCACCAGCACGTCTGCAGGCCTGACAGTCAGGGCAGTCGTATCGGGCGAGACGAACATTTCCGGCCCCAGCGAGCGAATGAGCACGTGACGTGAGTCGGATGTAGCCACTTCGCCGGTGGTAATGAGGCCCATCTTTCTCTGTTCGTTCACCCAGGTGTGGTCTTGTGTGATTTGCTTGGCCGATCCGCCACGCACAAGATAGCAACGTGAATCGCCTACGTGCGACACGATCGCCTGATCGTGACGAAGAGCGCATGCCACCACCGTCGTCGCCATTTTCTTACCGCGGAATTCTGGTGCCAGCGTGCGGTCGTGTACCGCTGCATTGGCGAATTGGACGAGACGGGGAAGCAGGCTGATGAGCATGGCTCCGGACTGGGCCTTCTCGAATTCCTCAACGAGAACCGAGACGGCAGTAGCCGAAGCTACCTCGCCCAGATCCATTCCACCCACACCGTCGGCAACTGCGAATAGATAGCCATGCGAACGGGCTTGGTGGCGCGAGTTGGGTATGAAGGAGCCCATCGCGTCTTCATTGTTAGTACGAATCTTGCCCGGATCGCTTGCCTGTCCGAAAACTACATCCAGCATGGGCGCCGCCGCCTCAGGGTTGTCCGCGCTGCCGCGGAGGGGTGCATGTATGAGTTGGGTAAACAGGTTTGCAGTAAGAAACCGGGTTTCCCATCTCCGACCGGATTGCAACGGTCGGAGATGGATTTACCCGGGTTTAGCTGTTGACTTACTAAGCGGCTAACTTATCTGGCTTGCAGTCTGGACTCGACCATAACCGCTTTGCCTTTTGCTTTCGACGAACGAACAAAATAGACGGCTCCGTAAAGACCCCAGACGGCCGATATACCGAGCGCCAGCAGAGGCTCCTTGATCGTGCCCAGGTTGAAAACAGGTCCGATGAGATAGAAGGCCATGCAAACAAGGTTTGCAATCAGCCCGAACCCTGGAATCAGCAGGTGCAAAACGACATTGTAATCGGGGCGTTTGTGGAAGGCCACGATGCACAGCAGGCAGCTCAGCGCGTAAAGAATGAACGTGCCGAAGTTGGATGTGAGCGTAATGGTCAGCAGCGAGTTAGGCAGGGCTGCCAGCGCGTCATGCGAACTGTACCCGAAGCTTGAGAAGATGCCGTGAGGAAGCGCAGCAATGGTTGCATCGGTTGGTGCGCTGGCGTCGGCGAAGACCAGCGAAACAGCCAGTACTCCGAGGACGGCAGAGATGAATGCCAAAGTCCAGATCGCACGGCGGGGTGTGAGCGACTTGGCATGCAGCATGCCAAAGTGCTCCGGCGCCTCGTCGTCTTTACCCATTGCGTAGGTCACGCGGGCGCCTGTATTCATGCAACTTAGCGTAGTGCCGATCAGCCCGAGGAAGACTGTCAGGGCTTCGGCGAGCATGAAGTACTTACCGTGTCCCTGACCCAGCAACGCATCGCCGACGATGATCATCATGTCCCCAATCGGCGCAGCAGAGCCCGCCGCGCTCTGCATCGTATACCCCGAATTGAGAAAGTAGTTTGCGGCGAAATACTCAATCAGATAGCAGAGCAATCCCTGAATGAGCAACGATGCAATGACGGCGATGGGAATATGTTTGGTTGGATTCTTTGCTTCTCCTCCCATTGCTGTGACTGATTCAAAGCCGACGAGAATCAGAATTGCGACCGTGGCCTGAATGAATACCCAACTGAATTTGTGCGGCGAAACCACCGACGCAGCTGAGGTGTGCGTCAGCATGTTTCCGCTGCTGTCCTTATCGGGATAGGTGATCGCGAAGGGAACTGGCTTGCCGGCTGCGTCGAGCAGGGGCTGGGGCACTCCGCTGGCATCGCGAATGGGGCTGCCGTCTTTGGGGTTAGTAGCGAATTGGTATGTGTAGGTGGCCAGCGATTGTGTGTCGTATTGGAAGGATGTCGCGCCCGTCGTTCCCGAAGGATGGTTGACGCGGTAACCAAGTGCCAGCACGCTGAACACCAGCAAAGCCGAGATCTGAATCACGTTGATGGCAAGGTTGACAGCCGTCGAAGCGCCTGCGCCCTTTTGCGCAATCCACGCAACAAAGAACGAGAAGACAATCGCGACCAGCGCCATGAACACCGGGCCTGGATTGCCGCCGCTGATGAAATTGGGATAGAGGAAGCCGACCACGTAACCGACAAAGATGCCTGTGGTCGCGACCATCACGCCGGGATAGACCCAGTAGTAAAGGTGCGAGCCCCAGCCCACAACGAACTTCGCGATACGCGCATACTTGAATGCTTTGTCTTTAGAAAGGAGCGCTTGCTCGGCGTAGTAGTAGCTCGAACCGGTGCCGGGATAAAGCTTTGAAATTTCAGCGTATGCAACAGCCGTCGCCAGGCAGAGGCCGAGGGCGAGCAGGATGCCCCACCACATGGAAGGGGCGGTCGATGGCTGACCGGCAGCTCCAGTTGTGGCCTGGATGAAAAAGGTTAGCCATAAGAAGGCGCCGGGGGCGATGAGCGCCATTGCATTGCTGGTCAGCCCGGTTAGGCCCAGGGTGGCCTGCATCTGTGGTGCTTTTTGATCTGCCATAGACATTCTCCTGGAAATGAAGTGCTTAGGTCTGGTCCCGGCCTTGCCTCCGGGATTCTTCTTAAGTTCGCCCGTATCCGATGTCCAGTTCGGGCCGAAACGCCAGCTATTTCGGTTAACTTCAATGCTAGGTTCGCTGCGATGAAGATGAAATGAGGAAACAACTACGCATCATCGAATCCAATCTCGCAGCGAACAAACACCGGAGCTCACCGCTTGGGAGCGAGAATGGCAACCAACCCGACCGTGAAGGTCGACTGCGAATCAACCAGGCTCCCAACACCTTTGTGGAAGTAAGGCGTGTCTGACCAGTCGCGGCGATATTCAGCGCGTGCAAGCAACCCGAGGGGCCAATGGTATTCACCGGTTCCCGTGAATTCCTTCACATTCTGCGCTACGCCCGTTGAGTATCCGTTGTTGTCGTTAAAGAACTCAACGCGTCCAGCGGCGGCGAACTTGGGCGTGATCTGCTCGTGTGCGGCTACGGCAATGCCCTGCCATTTATTGCTGATACTGTTGCCTACGCCATGAGAGATGGAATCGATATTTTCGCCAAAGTCGTAGTTGATGTATGCGTTGAACTTGGAATTCGGCGTCAGCAGGATCGTGGTATCAAACAAGTTGCGATAACCGTTTTGTCCGGGCAGGTTTTCAGGACCGGTGTAGATGTTGAGGTTCCACGTGTACTTCGGTTCAACCAGAGCGTTGGTGAGGCCGAGGGTTACGCCGCCGGTCGAGTTGATGATGTTGTTCCAGCCGTTCACCAGTTGCACGCCGACGGTGTCGGTCTTTGAAACCGGCATAGACGTGCGAACACCGAAGTGGTAGTAGGGGATGGCCCACGCGAACAACAGCGAACGCGAATAGTTCCAGTTGTCTTTTGACTCGATAACTTCTGCACCAGCCGAGGTCACCCACTTTCCCAGATCTAACTCAAAGCCCTTGGCCTTGGGCGGCTTGGTGCTTATGAAAGCCTGCTCGACAAACTCGAGCTGATTGGGCGCATTGACCAGCTTGTTAGTGCGCCCGTAAATGAAGTCGACACGCGCGCCCAGCTTGCCCGGATCATGGTTGAGCGTCAGCTTGGCGGCGCTCAGATTAAACTGATTGGCCTTGTCGTTGAAGTTATACAGGTCGTTCGACTTTCCGTTCGCCGATTCACTTGGGTCATTTGCGTTGTATGTGTAGTAGCCATCGAGGAAGCCGCTGAAATCCACGGGGCCGACATGCCACCGTGCGGGGACCGGTTGCGCATCTGCGGGTGTAGCCGCCGCAGCTGCCGCTGGTGCTGGCGCTGCCGCCGATGCCACTGCTGGGGCTGCAGGTGCACCTGGTGCCGGAGCTTGGGCCGCCGCCGCGACGGCCAATGTAAGCGCTGCTCCGGTTATGAATTGAAAAGTGTGACTCGACTTGAGAATCATAGACACTGATCCTTTCTCTAGGAAAAATGTGGGGTAGGACGCGGATTCGATTCGGGGAAGAGAGGCCATAATCAATACCTCTCGGGTACGAGCAACTTACAGTCGCGCCCACTGGATCAACACAGTTGTGTTGGTATCGCAATGAGCAAAAATACGGGCGAGCGTGCGCATAGTGCGCATGCTTTCAGCGATTGAATAGACCTATGCGGCTTAAGATTAGTAACGCAAACCCGGCATAAGGAACAGATGAAGATAGAAAAACTTTTTGCAACTTTTTCTCGGAGGGCTTTTAAGACCGAAAGCTGCGCTGCGGCAACTTACGCTGCGAGGGTACAGGCGTCGGTGTATTGCTCAATACATCAATTCAAATAAAGATGACATGAGATTGCTGCTAAAATTCAGTAACGATTTTCCTCCTTGGTGATTCCGGTGAGACGCGAGACGGGACCAAAGAACCAAACGCGATGTTGTTCAGCGTGTAGCAGCCTGTGCACGACAGTTTGTGAGCCGATCCGCTAGGCAACATTCAGCGTCGGTAAACGAACTTGCAACCGTCTGCAATTGCGTGCTTGTGAGACGCCCGCGATTGCCTTCGGACCGACTTCTAGAACGCAAGATCAAGATTTAAATTGCCAGGAAAGGCCGGTAACCTGTTGTCTGGAAGCTCCACCCCTATCCGTACCGCATCCGCCGGACGACGCGTTCGCGGCTCGGGGTTGCAGGTATTCCTGTTCTCGATGGAGTGCGGACTGGGGATGGTTTGTGTCATGTTGGTCGGTGCATTCGCGCACTGGCTGCAATGGCTCTTGCCCGTCGCCGTGCTTCTCTACCTGCTCATCGTCGTGCCTACGGCGCTGCTTTGCGGATTCTGGCAAGCCGTGATTGTGTCGCTCTCGGCGGTAGTCGTGCAGAGCTACGTCACACCTCGTTTGTCACGACTCAATCCTGCGGCCGATCCGGCGAATTCTATAACCCTGATTGCGTTTGTGCTCACCGCCCTGGTGGTCAGCAGGCTCTCTGCGCGCGTCACCGAGCACGCGCGTGAATCGGAGTCATGGGGCGGACAAATGCACGACCTTTATGAATTCACGCGTCGCACGCTGCAGATGAATCTGCATGTCGAGCCGGGTGCCCAGCTCGCCGAACTGGTGCACGAAATTTTCGCGCTCGAAGCCGTGGTGGTTTTTGACGCCGACCTGCACGAGATATACCAGGCCGGTATCTGGAACGTTGATCCGCAGGAACTGGCGCAAAATGTCTACTATTTCGAGACCTCTACCGATGATGCGGAGACAGGCATCGGCCGGCGCGTCGTGCGTCTGGGAACCGTTCCCATCGGCAGCCTTGTGGTGCGCGGCGATACCAGTCCGCTGACCAACAACGCGATCGCATCTCTGATTGCGATTACATTTGACCGCTATCGGGCTTTCGCCAATGAGAGTCGTATCGAGACTGAACGCCGCACAGAACAATTGCGATCGACGGTGCTCGACAGCCTGGCCCATGCATACAAAACGCCGCTGACTGCGATCCGAGCCGCCAGCACCGGGCTGAGCGAGATGGGCAAGCTCTCTGCCGGGCAGGGTGAATTGGTTGCCCTCATCGATGAACAAGCCGGGTTGCTCAACGACTTGACCACACGCCTGTTGACCACTGCTCGCCTCGATGCCGGCGAGGTGACGGTACACGCGATTCCGGTGGGCGTCAACCAACTCATTGATGAAGTTGTAAGCAGCCTGAGCGATCGACTGGCCAGCATGAAGGTCGCTATAGACATGCCCGACAGCAGCCTGATTGTCTGCTGCGATCGACAGCTGATGTTGATGCTGCTTTCTCAATACGTCGACAACGCATGCAAATATTCAATTTTCGGAACCACCATCACCATTCGTGCAGTCCAGGCTAAAGCGGAAGTGATCTTCTCCGTCCACAGCTTTGGTCCCGTCATTCCGATGGCGGACCGCGAACGCATCTTCGACCGCTTCTATCGTTCCTCGACTTCGTCAAACCGCGCGACCGGAACGGGTATCGGGCTTTCCGTGGCCAAGCGCGCGGCCATGATTCACGGTGGATATGTGTGGGTCAAAAGTGAAGAGGACGAGGGCACGACCTTTTACGCAGCTATTCCAGCCTCGGCACGAAAGAGGGAAATGCAATGAGTCAGTCAGCAATTCGCGTTTTAGTTGTCGATGATGAAGCCGCTATTCGCAGGGCATTGCGGCCGCCGCTGGTCGAGCTTGGATTTGACTTCAGCGAGGCATCGCGCGGAGAGGAGGCGCTGCAGTTGCTGCATTCAGGCACGTTTGATGTTGTGCTGCTCGACATTAATATGCCCGGCATTGGCGGAATTGAAACACTGCGCCGCATTCGTGCGTTTGCTCCGCGACTTCCGGTGCTGATGGTCAGCGTGCGCGAGAGGGAAGAGGAAAAAGTTGAAGCGCTCGAACTCGGCGCCGACGATTACATCACCAAGCCATTCAGTACGCGCGAGCTGATTGCGCGCATTCGCACCGCGGTTCGCCGCGTGCATGCACCGGCGCGCGCCGAGGATGCCCCAATCGAGATTGGCGAAATCCGGCTGACTCCCGGGCGTCGCAGCGTGACCAAGCGCGGGCAGGCCGTTCACTTGACGCGCAAGGAATTCGATATTCTTTACTGCCTCATGAGCCGCGCCGGCCGGGTCGTGACCTATGCCAAGCTGCTCACCGCGGTATGGGGTGCCGACTGCCGCGAAGAGGTGGAGTATCTGCGCACCTTCATTCGCCAGTTACGCAAGAAGGTTGAGGACGATCCATCTCACCCCATCTACCTGCTCACGGACGTCTACGTCGGGTATCGCTTCGCCGACGCGCAGATGCTGCTCGGCGAAGGGAGCGAAGAAGGCGACGGCGGACAAGTGCCGGAAGACTCAACCGAAGGCGTGCTTTAGAGCAGTTTCGGAATACACGTAGACTTTTGAGCGCGGTAAAGGTGGCTTTTTCTTGAGGAAAAAGCCACTTGAGTGCGTGCTTTCGGTCTACACCAATT
>ODAK010006003.1_pt1 | contig 12283 bp, 8 predicted proteins | sample 1539591 | NCBI WGS metagenome assembly ODAK01 (sample SAMEA3539303, study PRJEB22396) | soil metagenome | biome: tundra; feature: field; material: soil | place: USA | collected 2010-05 | depth 0.15 m | reverse complement strand
TTTTAATATCAAAAACAGAATAAAGATAAACGGAAAAATACCCTTACAATTCTTTATAAGTCTTCCCATTCGGAAAGGTTGGAAAATCCTCTCTTTTTTGTATATTCGCAATCTTATTATATACGGTAGAATAACAATAAAAAATGGAATATAATTTCAGAGAAACAGAAAAAAAGTGGCAGAATTACTGGGCGAAAAATAAAACATTTAAAACCGAAAATAAATCTTCCAAACCAAAATACTATGTGTTGGATATGTTCCCGTATCCAAGTGGCGCTGGTTTGCATGTGGGACACCCATTGGGATACATCGCTTCCGATATTTTCGCGCGTTACAAACGCTTGAAAGGATTTAATGTTTTGCATCCGATGGGTTATGATTCATTTGGTTTACCGGCAGAACAATACGCTATTCAAACCGGACAACATCCTGAAATAACTACCAAAACAAATATTGCACGTTACCGCGAACAACTTGATAAAATAGGATTTTCATTCGATTGGGACAGAGAAGTCCGCACATCGGATCCGAGCTATTACAAGTGGACTCAATGGATTTTTATTCAACTTTTTAATAGTTGGTATAATAAAAAAACAAATAAAGCGGAAAATATTGAGATATTGATTTCAAAATTTGAAGCAAACGGAAATGCCAATATAAATGCATCTTGTGAAGAAACTCAACTATTCAGTTCATCGGATTGGAAAGCTTTTTCCGAAAAACAAAAATCAGATATTTTATTGAATTATCGTTTAGCATTTTTGAGTGATACAATGGTAAACTGGTGTCCGCAATTGGGGACAGTCCTTGCTAATGAAGAAGTGAAAGACGGTGTTTCGGAACGTGGTGGTTATCCTGTTGAACGCAAATTAATGAAACAATGGAGCTTGCGGATAACCGCTTATGCAGAGCGTTTGTTGAATGATTTGGAAAATATTGATTGGACAGAAAGCATTAAAGAAGCGCAACGCAACTGGATTGGGCGTTCGGAGGGAACGAGTTTAAAGTTCAAAGTTCAAAGTTCAAAGTTTGAAATTGAAGTCTTCACCACTCGCCCTGATACAATTTTTGGAGTATCCTTCGTAACGCTTGCTCCAGAGCATGAATTGGTCAAAAAAATTACAATACCCGAACAACAAAATTCGGTTGATGAATACATTTCTTTTTCTAAAAATCGTACTGAGCGTGAGCGAATGGCGGATGTAAAAAAAATAACAGGAGTATTTACAGGTTCGTATGTTATTCATCCGTTTACCGGAAAACAAATTCCGATTTGGGTTGGCGATTATGTTTTGGCAAGTTATGGAACAGGTGCTGTAATGGCTGTTCCCGCGCACGATTCACGCGACTTTGCTTTCGCGAATCATTTTGGTATTGAAAAGAAAATTATTATTCAACCGAAAGTTGATTGGGATTTTGAAAAAAATTCTTACGATGATAAAGAAGGAAAATTAATTAATTCAGATTTCCTGAATGGCTTGGAAGTGAAAGCCGCAATTAAAAAAATAATTGAAGAAATTGAAAAAAGAAATTTAGGAAAAGGGAAAACAAATTTCCGTTTGCGTGATGCTATATTCGGTCGTCAACGCTATTGGGGAGAACCTATTCCGGTTTATTATGAAAATGGAATTCCAAAAGTTTTAAATGAAAATGAATTGCCTTTATTACTACCTGAAGTGGATAAATATTTACCTACCGAAAGTGGCGAACCACCATTAGCAAGAGCGAAAGATTGGAAATATAAAAACGAATTTGATTACGAACATTCTACAATGCCTGGCTGGGCTGGCTCTTCGTGGTATTTTTTAAGATATATGGATGCACATAATGATAAAGAGTTTGCATCTAAAGAAGCAATAGATTATTGGCAAAATATAGATTTATATATTGGTGGCGCAGAGCACGCAACCGGACATTTATTATACGTTCGTTTCTGGACAAAATTTCTTTTTGATTTAGGATTAATTCCTTTTAACGAACCTGCGAAGAAGCTGATTAATCAAGGTATGATACAAGGGGTTAGTGCTTTTGTTTATCCATTTATTACAAAAAAAATTAATGTTTCTACTAATGAAGATTCAGGATTTGGAAAAAATATTTTTCTCTCTTTCGAATTGATAAAAAAAATTGAAGCATTACCAATACAGGATAAAAAAAAATTTATTGACGATAATTTAAAAAATCAATTTCTTTCTATAATAACCACTACAGATTACGAGCGATGTATTCAGCAAGTTATTCACCCATTTAACAATACAAGACGCTTCCGCGTAGATTTAGCTGTAATAAATGATTCTACTAGCGAATTGAATATTGACGCTTTCAAAAATCATCCATTGTACTCTGCTTATAAAAATGCCGGTTTTATTAAAGATGGCGGCAAATATGTTGTGGATCGCGAAGTTGAAAAAATGTCTAAATCAAAGTACAATGTTGTAACACCTGATGACATTGTAGAACAATACGGCGCAGATTGTTTGCGCTTATACGAAATGTTTTTGGGTCCATTGGAGCAAAGCAAACCTTGGAATACCAATGGTATTTCAGGTGTTTCTAATTTCATCCGCAAACTTTGGAGGTTGTACCATTCAAATGAAAATCAAGAATCAAGAATCAAGAATCAAGAAACCGAAATATTTTTTGTAAGTCATGAATCTGCTACAAATCCCGAATTAAAGGCATTACACAAAACCATCAAAAAAATTATTCATGATATTGAAAATTTTTCATTCAATACTTCGGTGAGTAATTTTATGATTTGTGTAAATGAATTAACAGAATTAAAATGCAACAAACGGGAAATATTAGAACCATTAGCAATTCTTATCTCGCCTTACGCACCGCACATTGCGGAGGAGTTATGGAAAAAACTTGGTCATAACAAAACAATAACTTATGCAAAATTTCCTGAATGTAATGAAGAATATTTAATTGAAAGTTCATTTAATTATCCAATTTCATTCAACGGAAAAACGCGTTTTTTTCAAGAGTATAATCGCTCGCTAACAAAGGAAGACATTGAGAAAGAAGTGATGACATTAGAACAAACAAAAAAATATCTGGAAGGTAAAACACCAAAAAAAATAATTGTGGTGCATAATAAAATTGTGAATATTGTTATGTAATCAAATGGATTCATTAATTACATCGGTAAATACACCACTTTTTTTGTTTCAAAAAATTCTTCTTTGAAGTAATCTTTTAAATCATAATATAGCACGCGTTTTTTGAACTCTTGAAACTCTTCAGCGAGGTCGCCACCTTTCAAAAATAAAATTCCGTTCGGCAAATCATTAAATTGTTTTTTGCTGATTTTATTTTGTACCCATCGGTAAAACACAGAAGAATCGGCGACTGCGCGACTGATAACAAATTCAAATTTTTCGTTCACATCTTCAGCGCGTTTATGTTCAGCTTTTAAATTTTTTAATCCGATGGCGGAAGATATTTCATTTACTACTTTAATTTTTTTACCTATCGAATCTACCAGATGAAAATTACATTCCGGAAATAGTATTGCTAATGGAATACCCGGAAATCCGCCACCACAGCCAACATCCATAATATTTGTTGCAGGTTTAAAGCGTATTACTTTGGCAATTGCTAATGAATGTAATATATGTCGCTCACACAAAAAATTTATATCCTTACGGGAAATAACATTTATTTGAGCATTCCAATGTTCATATAAATCTTGCAAGGCAGCCAATTGCTGTTTTTGTTTTTCGGTAAGTTCAGGAAAATAGCGGAGAAGTATGGAAATCATTCTGATTTTTGAGTGCAGATTTTTGATTACATTCTTCCTTCTCCTTCAGGAGAAGGTGCCCGAAGGGCGGATGAGGCATTAAATTTCTCTTTCATTACCCTTCATTATAATAGCTAAAAATTCGCGCGCGCGAAATAATTGCGCTTTCACTGTACCAATTGGTAATTCAAGTTTATCGGCAATTTCTTCGTAAGATAATTCATCAAAATAACGTAACTCAACCAAAGTACGGTATCGTGGTTTTAATTTATTTACCACATCATGCATGAGCTTCACCTTTTGTTTTTTCACCATGTCTTCTTCGGGATTTAAATCATTCGCTTTTATGTCGATACTCATTTTACCACCTTCTTCATTTTCGAAAGTTCTGTCGATGGAAAAAGTTACCATTTTTTTTCTGCGAATAAAATCAATACAATTGTTTGATGCAATTTTAAATAACCATGTACTAAATGCGAAAGTAGGGGTGTATTGCTCCAATCGTTTGAACGCTTTTCCAAAAGCTTCGATTGTTAAATCATCGGCATCGTCTTTATTACTAACCATTTTAAGCAACATAAAATAAATCGAATCACGGTAACGACCCATTAATTCGGCATACGCTTTTTGATCGCCTGTATCAAGCGCTGCGCGAATTAATTTATAATCATAAGTCGCTTTTACCGATAAATTGGTGTTGTCGTCTAATTGCTCCATTTATTTTTTTTAATAAAAATAGTTGAAATTTTAATCATCGGATAAATTATCAATAATGCCAATTCTATTAGTGGCGCAAATAATAATAAATCTTTTTCGGATAACAAACTCATTGACTTGTTAAAGACAATAATTTGCAATAACAATCGCAATCCAAAAAGAGAAATCACAATAATTGGTTCAAATTGAAGCGCTAATAAAATGATGAATGATACAAAAAATAAATATTGGCTGAAACTGAGTACTCCAAGTATTATTTTGCTCGCAGTGTTATAATGTTTGTAAGTAGTGAGGTGCCTGCGCTTTTGAGCAAACCAATCTTTAAATGTTTTCTTTGGTAAAGAAATAGTATGACTGTTAATGCTTACTTCAATTTTAGAATTATGTTTGGTCGCCGCTTCATTCACAAATAAATCATCATCGCCGGATTCGATATAATAATGCGAAGCAAAACCTTTTATTTGAAAAAACAATGATTTGGTATATGCTAGATTTCTGCCAATGCCCATATAGGTTTTATCTGCCAAAGCAAAAGATAAATATTGCAAGGCAATCATAAAAGTATCGAAACGAATAATTTTATTTAAAAAACTTTTTTGTTTTTGATATGCTCCATAACCAAGGACAATCTCTGTTTTGGTATTAAAATGTTGCATCATATTACGCAACCAATCTTTGCTGTTGGGCTTGCAGTCAGCATCAGTCAATAATAAATGTTCGTAAGACGAACCTTTAATGCCCATCATCAAAGCTACTTTTTTGCCATGCGCGTGATTTTTTGATTCATTGATGGTAACAATTTTAAGGTTGTGATATTTTTTACTTAATTCTTCCAACAGGTCGGCAGTATTGTCATACGAGCAATCATTCACGACCACCACTTCAAATTCGGGATAATCTTGCTCAAAAATAAAAGGTAAAAAATTAACTAAATTATCATCTTCGTTGCGCGCACAAATAATGATAGACGCAGGCGGAGTATATGAATGTAATTCCGTTTTTTTATAAAATGCCAACCGGCTGAAAAAATAAATATAATACCAAAGTTGCACGGATAGCGCAATAGCAAATGCCCAAAAAATAATTAAGCCGAAAGAAATAGTTGTAAACGATGATAAATTCATAATGCTATAATTTCTTATTTAAAGACGCAGAACCGTTTAGCTTACAAAAATAGATTTAACTGTTCTATGCTATTGTATTATCTTTGGCAGGATTTAAACAAAGTAATTAACAATTGAAAATCTCTCTCAACTATTGCCCTCTCCCCGAAGGGGAGAGGATTAAGGAGAGGGGCTGTATTTATGAAATTCAAAATATCTCATACAGATAAAAACAGCAAAGCTAGAGCCGGTGAAATTATTACCGACCACGGCATTATTGAAACACCCATATTTATGCCTGTGGGAACTGCCGGTACTGTTAAAGCAGTTCATCAAAGGGAATTAAAAGAGGATATAAAAGCGCAAATTATTTTAAGTAATACGTATCATTTGTATTTGCGACCGGGTATGGAAATAATTGAGCAAGCGGGTGGTTTGCATCAATTTATCGGTTGGGACAAACCGTTGCTCACTGATAGTGGCGGTTATCAGGTTTATTCATTATCTAATCAGCGTAAGTTAATAGAGGAAGGCGCAAAATTTACTTCCCATATTGATGGCAGCAAACATTTTTTTAGTCCTGAAAGTGTGATGGATATTCAACGAACCATTGGAGCTGATATTATTATGGCTTTTGATGAATGTACACCTTATCCTTGTGAATATGATTATGCTGCAAAGTCGCTGGATATGACGCATCGCTGGCTAAAGCGCTGCTGCAACCGGTTTGATGAAACGGAAGAAAAGTATAAATTTTCACAAACACTTTTTCCGATTGTGCAAGGAAGTGTATATAAAGATTTAAGAGAAAAGTCCGCCGAATTTATTGCTTCTCAAAACCGTGAGGGAAATGCTATTGGCGGATTATCAGTTGGCGAGCCTGCCGAAGAAATGTACGCGATGACTGAAATTGTTTGTTCTATTTTACCTGCCGACAAACCCCGATACCTTATGGGTGTTGGCACTCCAATAAATATTTTAGAAAACATCGCACTCGGTATTGATATGTTTGATTGCGTATTGCCCACCCGCAACGCCCGTCACGGATTGTTATACACGCAAAATGGAATAATGAATATCAAAAATGAAAAATGGAAAAATGATTTTTCACCATTAGATGAAAACGGAACTTCTTATGTGGACAAGGAATATTCTAAAGCCTATTTACGGCACTTAGTTCATTCGCAGGAATTGTTGGGTGCTCAAATTGCGAGCGTTCATAATTTGGCTTTTTATTTGTGGTTGGTTGGCGAAGCACGAAATCAAATTATGTTGGGCACATTCAGAGACTGGAAAAATAAAATGGTTAAACAAATGGATAATAGATTATGAATTAGTGCGTCATTGCGAGGAACATTCTGCGTTGAAGCAGACACTCAATCTCAATGATAGTTTAGTCGAGATTGCTTCGGGCGAAACGCCCTCGCAATGACGCACTGAACTTATAACTTATAGCTTAACACTTATAACTTTTTTGATTGAAAACATTAGATATCTATATCATTAAAAAATTTTTAGGAACATTTTTCCTATCAATGGCACTTATTATTTTGATTGTAGTAGTGTTTGATATTTCGGAAAAAATTGAAGATTTTATCCAGAAAGAAGCGCCGCTTAAAGCCATTATAGTTGACTTCTATTTTAATTTCATTCCTTATTTTGTAAATCTATTCAGTCCATTATTTACATTTATCGCCGTTATATTATTTACTTCAAAAATGGCGAGCCAAACCGAAATTGTCGCTATTTTAAGTAGTGGTATTAGCTATAGGAGATTGCTTTTTCCGTATATGCTTTCAGCTACTGTTATTGCGTTGTTATCACTTTACCTGAATAATTTTGTAATCCCTCACGCTACCAAACAACGGATTGCTTTTGAAGATAAATATATTAAAAACGAATTTTATAATCGTGATAAAAATATTCATATTCAATTATCTCCCGGCACTTACATTTATTTGGAACGCTACAGCACAGAGGAAAACACAGGCTATAAATTCTCCATTGAAAAATTTAAAAATGGACAATTATATTACAAATTAATTGCAGAAAACATTAAATGGGACAGCATAAAAAATAATTGGAGCATTAATAGTTATTATATCCGGAATATTAATGGAATGAAGGAAACCATACATAAAGGTGTAAAACTGGATACTGTATTATCCTTTACACCAAAGGAGTTTGGACGAAAGGACAATACTATTGAAACGATGGATTACCATCAACTCAATCTTTATATTGATTCCGAACGCTTGAAAGGCTCTAATGCCATTGAGTTATATGAAATTGAAAAATACAGGCGCATCGCTTTTCCATTCGCGACATTTATTCTCACACTCATTGGGGTTTCTATTGCAAGCAGGAAAGTGCGAGGTGGGATAGGAATGCACATCGGACTTGGAATTTTAATCAGCTTTACTTTCATCATGTTTATGCAGGTGAGTACCACGTTTGCCGCAAGCGGTTTGGTTTCCCCGCTAATTGCAGTTTGGATTCCAAATGTTTTATTTAGCTTTTTAGCTTGGTTTTTATTGAAGAATGCACAGAAGTAAAAAGGAAGTGCGATTAACGAAGTGCAAATTACGATTGACGAAATACGAATTTGTTTCTCGTCAATTCATCTTCCCTTCCCAAACAAAACAATTTGGAAAGTTCTCCTTCAAATTCGTTTTGTTTTTAAAAAATCCATATACCGAAGAGCCGCTGCCACTCATTGAAACGTACTCTGCACCTGATAAATAAAGTTGTTCTTTTATTTTTTTTATTTCCGGAAATGGAGGGAAAATAGAATCTTCAAAATCATTATGAATAAAATTTTTCCATTGCTCGATGGGTAAATTTAAAATGTCATTTTCTAATGAACGTATGGATGGTTTCGGAATTACTCCACTATACGCTTTTGCGGTATTGATGTGAATGTTCGGGCAAATGATTGCGATAAAATAATTGCTCAAATCCAATTTCATGGATTCATATTCATCTCCCTTTCCTTCCGCAAATGCAGGTTTGTTGCTGATAAAAAAAGAGCAATCACTTCCTAACTGACGCGCATAATTATGCATTTCTCCCCAAGAAATTCCTAATTCAAATTTATCATTTAACAAGCGGATAAAAAAAGCGGCATCGGAAGAGCCTCCGCCCAAGCCTGCTCCAACAGGTATGTGTTTATGCAAATGAATTTTTACATTCGGTAAATGATAATCATTCGCGACAAGATAATAAGCGAACCAACATAAATTATCATTTATATTTCCGGGTATTTCAATTCCTGAAGAAGTAAAAATAATTCGTTCGCTTGTATTATCAGTATTCTCAATTACTTCCAAGGCATCGCATAAACCTACAGGATAAAAAACGCTTTCGATGGAATGAAAACCATCATATCGCTTTTCAATAATGTTGAGTCCTAAATTAATTTTGGAGTTAGGAAATGTAAGCATAAAGATTTATAAAATTTTACAAAACGAAGTTCGTAATTTTTATTGAAATGCAGGAATTCTCCTACATCATATTTCTCAATGTCGCACCCGAATATTCAATACTGAAAATATTCAGAGATATTTTGTATTTTAGCAATCCAAAAAAAATAAATCAATGAATTATTTAGATTTCGAAAAACCTATTGCTGAATTAATAGAGCAATTGGAAAAAGTAAAACAGGTAGGTGAGAAAAGTGGAGTTGATGTAATAAAAACTATTGCCGAAATTGAAGAAAAAATAAAACAAGCGCGTACCGAAATATATGGAAAGCTTACTCCTTGGCAACGTGTGCAGGTTTCCCGACATCCCGACAGACCATATACTTTGGCGTATATTGATTATATAACCAATGGTACGTTTATTGAATTGCACGGCGACCGCACAGTGAAAGATGATAAAGCAATGGTGGGGGGCTTCGGCAGTGTGGATGGTAAAACGGTTATGTTTATTGGTCAGCAAAAAGGAATCAATACTAAAATGCGGCAGATACGTAATTTCGGAATGGCGAATCCTGAAGGTTATCGTAAAGCATTACGATTGATGAAATTGGCTGAAAAGTTTAATAAACCTATTGTAACATTTATTGATACACCCGGCGCATTTCCCGGAATAGAAGCAGAAGAGCGCGGACAAGGTGAAGCCATTGCGCGTAATTTGTTAGAAATGTCGCAATTAAAAGTTCCTGTTATTTGTATTATTATTGGCGAAGGCGCATCCGGCGGGGCTTTGGGTATTGCTATCGGCGACCGTGTGCTGATGCTTGAAAATACTTGGTATTCGGTTATTTCTCCCGAATCATGCTCTTCCATTTTGTGGAGAAACTGGGATAACAAAGAACGCGCTGCCGAAGCTTTGAAACTGACTCCGAAAGATATGTTTGAAAATAAATTGATTGATGGAATTATCTTAGAACCAATAGGAGGCGCACATACCAATCATATAGAAACATTTAAAACTGTGAAAGAAGAAATTTTAAAACACATTGAAACACTGGAAAAATTAAATCCTAAAGAGCGCGTGAATCAACGCATTGAGAAGTTTTGTGCGATGGGAATGGTTAATGAATAAGTTAGTTATAAGTGATAAGTGATGAGTGATAAGTAACCACTAACAACTTATCACTTATCACTCATCACTCTGCAACTCATTTCATTTCATTCATAATAGTAATTGTTTCATTCAGATAAATATCTTTTTTAATATTCTTAAACCATTCTTTTTCTTTAGATGCTTTTACGGTATCTCCTTCAATAACAGGAACGGTAAACTTTAGAGCGCTTATTTCAATTCCGGGAATTTCCTTATCAAGTGCTTCCATTTTTTTTGATTCCGCTTCCGAATGTTTTTTTGCTATAACGTATTTATCAAAATTTATTGATACAACAGTACTGTCTTTTTGTTTTTTCAATCGCTTGGCAGCATTTTCTAAAAGAATAAATGAAGAATCTTTTTTTAAACGCATTGCACTATTCGCTTTTAATTTCTCTAAAGAATATGTTGGTTTTAGTGCTTGATAATTGCTCGGAGAAATCTCATCCCAAGCAATTGGATAATCTTGTTCTTTCTCGCCTTGGTCAAACAAATAATAAGGGTCAGGTAAAATAATATCAGGTATTACACCTTTCATTTGTGTTGCATCGCCATTAATTCTATAAAATTTTTGCGTAGTTATTTTAACTTGTCCCAATGGTTTTAAATTGGAATATTGTGGAGATAAATATTCATCCAAATCAAAAAAGCGTTGAACAGTTCCTTTACCAAATGTAGATTGTGAAGTGCCAACAATAATTCCTCGTTTATAATCCTGAATTGCTGCCGCCATAATTTCGGATGCCGATGCCGAATTGGAGTTTACCATAATTGTTAAGGGTCCGTCATAAACCACTGCCGGATCTTTATCCTCCATCACATAAGGTGTTCCTATTCTTGATTTCACTTGTACAACAGGTCCTTTTTCTATAAATAAACCAGTCATATCCACGACGTCATTCAATGAGCCGCCTCCATTGTTTCGCAAATCTAAAATGATACCATCCACTTTTTCTTCTTTCAATTTTTCAATTTCATTTTTTACATCTTTGGAACAACTATGTCCTCCTTTGCCTGTAAAATCAGCATAGAAGGAAGGTAACTTAATATACCCGATATTTTTTTTTCCCTTTAAAATTACTGATTTAGCGAAGGTTTCTTCCATCACTACAATATCCCGTATGAGTTTAATAACAGTAGTGCTTCCATCGGGTTTTTTAGCTGTTAATCTTACTTCTGTTCCTTTCTTACCCCTTATTAATTGTACGGCATCATCCAATTGCATATCAGTAATATCAATAGGTTCAGTTTCTCCTTGCCCTACTTTCATAATAATATCCCCTGCTTTTAATTGCCCCTCTCTCCACGAGGCACTACCAGGTACAATGGTTGTTACTTTAATAAACCCATCTTTTTCCTGCAATTGCGCCCCAATCCCCTCTAATTGTCCGCTCATAGTGATATCAAAATTAGCTTTGTCTTTGGGGGCATAATATTCGGTATGCGGGTCATAAATAGCGGTGATAGAATTAAAGTACGCGGCAATCCTGTCGTTGCGGTCTAATTTTTTTAAGCGTTTAAACCAATCATTATGACTTTTTAACACTTTTTTTCGTGCATCAATTTCCAATTCTGTAATTGATTTAATTTTAACCGTGTCGCTTTTTTCTTTTGCCTTTTTTTGATTATCTTGCATTTCAACAATGCGCGAAAGAGTTTGATACTTCAAGGATTTTCTCCAACTTTCTTTTAAATCTCTTTTTGATTTTGCAATAATTAATTTTTCAGCATCCAATTCAATTGTTTCATCAGCAGTAAAATCAAAAGGATTTTTTAATATGTCTGTATAATATTGCTGAGCCTCATCAATACGTTTATCAATACGTTCACAAGATTTATCAAAGAAAATAAAAGAACCATTTTTTATATCTTCACCAATGGAATGTTCCAACTTTTTAAAATTATCAACATCGTCTTGAATCAAAAATTTTTTATTGTAATCCAAACGCTGTATATAAAGTTTAAAAACTTTTTCAGTAAAATCATCATTTATCTCTTTCGGCTGATAATGTGAATTATTGATACTTTGTATTAAAAACTGGTCAATAGCTTTTTCTTTTTCAGATTCGGTAATTATGGTATAGGAAAAAAATGCTAAAGCAGCAGCGGGAATCAGAAATAGAATTTTCTTATTTTTTAACATAGT
>ODAK010006002.1_pt1 | contig 12284 bp, 10 predicted proteins | sample 1539591 | NCBI WGS metagenome assembly ODAK01 (sample SAMEA3539303, study PRJEB22396) | soil metagenome | biome: tundra; feature: field; material: soil | place: USA | collected 2010-05 | depth 0.15 m | reverse complement strand
CGGGCATGCGCAGGGCGACCGTGGGGAGGCCGGCGGTCACGATATCGGGGATGCAGGGTTCTTGTTCCTGGCGCTTCGGAACCACCAGCGTCAATGGGCCTGGCCAGTAGCGGCGCGCCAACGTTTCGGCGGCATCCGGCCAGCGCGAGGCCAGGCTGCGCGCCATTTCCACCGAATCCACGTGAACGATCAGCGGGATGGTTCGCGGGCGGCCCTTGGCCTCGAAGATGCGCTCCACGGCGGCGGCGTCCAGCGCGTTGGCGCCAAGGCCGTAGACCGTCTCGGTGGGAAACGCCACCAGCTTTCCGGCGCGAATCAACCCGGCCGCGCGTTCGACGCTCACTCCAGTGTCTCGTCCTTGTCGTCGCCGGCGATTTTCCCGGTCTTCCGCCAGACGAGAAAGGCGTGCATCAACGGCTCCAGGCCGCCATCGAGGACGCGGTCCACGTCGCCAATGGTCAGCTTGCTGCGCAGGTCCTTCACCAGGCGGTAGGGCGCCAGCACGTAGTTGCGGATCTGGCTGCCGAAGTTGATCTCGAGCTTGGAATCCTCGGTCTTGCGCGTCTCCACGCGCTTCTTCTCCAACTCGAACTCGTAGAGGCGCGCGCGAAGCTGCTTCATGGCGGTCTCGCGGTTCTTGTGTTGGGAGCGCTCGTTCTGGCACTGCACCACGATGCCGGTCGGGAAGTGCGTCATGCGCACCGCCGAATCCGTCATGTTGACGTGCTGGCCGCCGGCCCCGGAGGAGCGGAAGGTATCGATGCGGACATCGTCGAGATCGATCTCGATCTTGATTTCGTCGTCCACCTGCGGGAAGACGAACACCGAGGCGAAGGAGGTGTGCCGGCGGGCGGCGGAATCGAACGGCGAGATGCGCACCAGGCGGTGCACGCCGATCTCCGATTGCAGCAGGCCGTAGGCGTTTTCGCCGTTGACTTCGAACGTCACGGACTTGATGCCGGCGCCTTCACCCTCCAGGCGGTCCGTCACCTCCGTCTTGAAACCTTCGCGCTCGGCCCATCGCAGGTACATGCGCAACAGCATTTCGGCCCAGTCCTGGCTTTCGGTGCCGCCGGCGCCGGGATGAATGGTGACGATGGCGTCGCGCGCGTCGTTTTCGCCGGAGAGCAGCATGGCGGTCTCGATGCGCTCCAGAAACTCGGCGTAGGACTTCATTTCGCGGTCGATATCGGCGCTGACGTTCTCGCCTTCGCGGGCCAGTTCAAACAGCGTGTCGAGATCGTCGGTGAGCGACCGGATCCGGTCGTCGTTGGCGATGGCTTCTTCCAACCGCTTGCGGCCCCGCATCACCTTCTGGCTATTTTCGGGTTGGGTCCAGAAGTCCGGGGCGGAGGTCTGTTCTTCGATCTTGGCTAGTTTCCGCTTCTGCGTGGAGACGTCAAAGATACCTCCGCACAGCCAGGGCCTGTTCGCGGAGGGGCAGGTATGCGCGGTCTAACTCTTCTAATGTCATGGGATTTCAGTCCAATTCTAGCAGATGCCCGGCCTTGCCTACGTTGCGCGCGCGCGTACGGCCCATGGTGATGTTCGCGTTTTCCGCCTCGTGTATGTGGCCGCAAAAGAAGTACTCGGGCTGGCGCGCGGCGATGAAATCGCGGACGGCCGTCGAACCGGCGTGCAGGCCCGGGTGAATCTGGTCGAGCGCCGTGCCGTAGGGCGGCGCGTGGCAGATCAGCACCAGCGGCTTTAAGTCCGCGAACCGCTGGAGCCGCTCGGCAAGCTGTATTTCGCTATACTCGCCGGGCGTGTGGAAGGGCGTCGGGCTCGAATAACCCAACCCCGCCACGTGCCATTTCCCCGCCTGAAAATGACGCCCGTGGAAATCGTGCAGTCCGTAGCGCGCGCACATGCCGGCCACCTGGTCGGCGGATTCGTGGTTGCCAGGCAGCACGTAGACCTTATCGCCGCGAGCCTTCAGGATGGCCCCGCAGCGATCCAGCCCCTTCGACCAAGTCACCTGGTCGCCCGCCGCGATGTAGTAATCCGCCTCCACTCGCAGCAGGGCTTCGAGGGCTTTCCAATCGGTGTGGATGTCGGAAAAGACGAGGAGCTTCAAGACATGAGTATACCCGGCGTAGCGCCGCGGGTCTTTGCCGGCGGTGTTCTTGCCTCGGGATTTAAACCACCGCCGGCGAAGACCGGCGGCGGTACAGAGCCCCGTTATCGTACAGTAGTAGGTATATGCGGATGCGAGGGGACCGCTGGGTGTGTGTCCTGGTTTGTCTGGCGTTGTGGTGTTCGCCGGGACGCGCGTCAAAACCCGCGGACTGGGTTCCCGCGCGCTGGCCGTGGTCCGACGCGGCCTCGCTCGATCTGCTCGCCGGCGGCCCCGTCAATTGCCTGCTCGTGCGGCCGGCTACGGCGGAATTCGCAGCGGCCGCGGCGAATCGCGGGCTGGCGACTCTCGCGGTGGTCGTTCCTGGAGACGACGCGGCCGAAACCGCGCGCCGCGCGCTGGCCGCCAAAGTCACGGGCATCGCGCTGGAAGGCGATTTCCCGGAGGCCGCGGTCGCGGCGGTCAGACAAGCCGCGGGCGGCGCTCCGGTCGTCGAACTGGCGGCGCGCAACCGGATGCTGCTGAACTCCGGGGCGCCGATTCTCGCCACGTACCAAGGCGTTTGGCCCGGCATGGCGGTCATGGAACGCGCCAGAGCGGGGCCCACCGGGTCCGCCTGGATAGACACCAACACCGGCTTCATCCGCGGCGCGCGTGCGTGGAGCGACGCGCCACTGTGGATCGCCAACCAACCGCCCACCAAGACCGTGGTGACCGCCGGGCGGTATCTTCAGGCCATTGCCGACGCGGGCATGTCGGGGGCGCGCTGGGTGCTGGCGCTGGACGACGATTTTGCCGCGCGGTTGGCCAAGCGCGAAACCAAGGCCGTGACCGATTGGGGGCGCATGCTCGCGCTGGCGAGCTATTTCGAGCGGCATCCGGAGTGGCGCGAAATGCGGGAATACGGAAAGCTGGCGCTGGTGCAGGACCCCGCCAAGGGGGGCCTGCTCTCGGGCGGCATCCTCGACATGATCGCCGTGAAGCAGACGCCCGTGCGGCCCATCCCGCGCCAGCGCCTCACGCCCGGCTCGCTGAAGGACGCCAGCATGGCCGTCAACCTGGACGCCGACGCGCTCACTCCCGAGGAGCAGGCGGTGCTGCGCGATTTTACCCGTTCCGGTGGCACGCTCCTCACCGGCCCGCCGGGATGGAGAGACCAAGGCCCCAGCGGAGACAAGATCACGCTGGACCAGCGCGAGCTCGAACGCCTCAACGAGATCTGGCGCGAAGTGAACTCCATGGTCGGCCGCAGGAACCTGGGAGTGCGGCTGTTTAACGCCTCTTCCATGCTCTCCAACTTTCTGATTTCCAACGATGGGCAGACGGCGGTCCTTCACCTGGTGAACTATTCGGATTATCCGGTGGAAAACGTTTCCGTGCACTTTTTGGGCGACTACAAGCGCGCGACTTTGCTCACGCCGGAAGGCGTGGAGAAGCCGCTGGAACTTTACAAAACCGACGACGGCTGGGGCGCCGACCTCGATAGGGTATCGGTGTGCGCCACCGTGAGACTGGAGCAATAACAATGATGACTCGGAGAGAATGGATCGCGGCGATCGCCGCCGCGCCGCTTTTGAAGGGGGCCAGCGCCGCCCCTGTGGCGCCTGTGGCGCCTGTTTCAATTGCCAAGTGCGCCTCTTACGACGAGGACGTCACGGCCAAACTCGGCGTCCTGTTCGATCAGTTGGGCGGTCTGGGAGGCTTGGTGCGCGGCAAGACCGTCACCATCAAACTCAACATGACGGGGTCACCCGCGCAACGCCTCCAAGGCCTTGCGCCGGCCCTGACGCACTACACTCACCCCAAGGTAGTCGGGGCGGTGGCGTACCATCTGGGGAAGGCCGGCGCGCGCCGGATACGATTTGTCGAGAGCGCGTGGGCCACCGCCGGGCCGCTGGAAGACGTGATGCTCGATTCGGGCTGGAACGTGCGTTCGCTCCTGTCGGCCGCCGCGGGCGTGGAGTTTGAGAACACCAACGCGCTCGGCAAGAGCAAGAGCTACGCGCGCTTCAAGGTCCCGGGCAACGCCTACATGTACCCGGCCTACGACCTGAACCGCGCGTTCGAAGACACCGATGTGTTCGTCAGCCTGGCGAAGCTCAAGAACCACGCTACGTGCGGAGTCACCTTGTCGCTGAAGAACTGCTTCGGCAGCCTTCCGGCTTCGATTTACGGCGATAACGCCGGCGTGAACGGGCCCAACGAGAATCCCACGAGCGGGCGGGGGAGAGTGGGCCACGAGGGCCGGCGCCAGCCTTCCAAGTCGGCTCCACAAGAGCTGAATTTCGGCGCCAATCACGACCCGGGCTATCGCGTGCCGCACATCGTAGCGGACCTTTCCGCCGCGCGCCCCATTCACCTGGCGATCGTCGAGGGCGTGCAGTCCATGGCTGGCGGCGAAGGGCCGTGGGTCCGCGGCGTGCGCCCGGTGAAGCCCGGAGTGCTGATTGCGGGCCTGAACCCGGTGTGTACGGACGCCGTCGCCACGGCCGTGATGGGCTACAGTCCCCGCGCCGCGCGCGGGACCGCGCCGTTCCAAACCTGCGACAACACCATGCTGCTGGCGGAAGCCCACGGCGTAGGCGCGGCCGATCTCCAGCGTATCGACGTGCGGGGCGTCTCCATCGCGCAGGCCCTATACCGTTACGATAGCTAGTGGATGGCATCGCGCAAACGGTCCAGGAACTCGTACCGCGTCTTCCGGCTGCAATCCTGGGAGGCGTTTCTCGGGCTGATCACCAAGCCCCCGTATTCGAACTGGGCATTCCGCGGCGAGCGCGACGAGCGCTGGCCGCTGCAAAGTTCGCTCCCCCGTTATCTGCGGAACTTTGGGGTGGCGCCGCAGGCGTGGCCGGAGCAGGAATCCCGCATCCTCCGCATCTTCAAACGCAAAGCGCACCAGTTCCTCGACAAACCTCCCGAACTCGACGACGATTTCCAGTGGCTGGCGCTCATGCAGCACCACGGCGCGCCCACGCGGCTCATTGATTTCACCTGGTCGCCCTACGTCGCCGCGTTTTTCGCCCTGGAACGTACCCTGGCCGACGGCGTGGTCTGGGCCATGAACCCCGCGCGCATCGATAGCAGCCGCGCGCCGCGTCCCACGCGCATGGACCCGCGGGCCAAGGGGAATTTCGACCGCTACTTCCTGAAAGGCAGCCACCGCTTCATCTGGATGGGAGAGCCGCACACCATGAACCGGCGGCTGATCGCGCAATCCGGGACCTTCGCCGTGCCCGGCGTGCTGGACGTGCCGATCGAAGAAATGCTGAAGGACGCCGACCAGGAGAACATCCTGGCGAAGATCGTCCTGAAGAACGCCGTGCGCGAGGTGGGGATGCGCGAACTCTACCGCATGAACATCACCTACGCGACGTTATTCCCCGACCTGGACGGCCTGGCAAAATCGATGGGCTATGAACTGGAGTTCCACTGGGCGTACAACCCGCGGACAATGGACCGGTATCACACGTGAGGGGGGGCTATACAGACGCGCATAAGTGGAGGGACATTCAGCGGCTGTGGCGCACGCTTCAGCGTGCCGCCGCAGGCTTCAGCCTGCGGAGAGCCAGCACGGCGAGCTGAAGCTCGCCGCAGCACGCTGAAGCGTGCGCCACGTGGGACGTCACGTCCCTTTACTTATACGCAGATGTATATCTCAGGCCCTTGCCGAGATCCTGGAAGCCGGCAGGTGGCGGGGAGGACCGTATTGCCGCGCGACGGTGATTTGGTCGAGACGCACCTGCGCTTGAGCCCGCGCGCACAGCGCCACGTTGCAGCACCATTCCACCAGTTCGCGCGTTTCGGCCAGCCTCTCCGGCGAAAACACGCCGGTCTGCAATTCTCGGCGAAGCTGCCGGGCGTGCTCTTCCCACAACGCCAGCGCTTTCGGGAACTCCCCGCAGGCGACGGCCTGCCGGATGGGATCGGTCCGTGGGTCACTTGGCATACATTTGGTTGGCCGTATCCATCGCGGAGAACATGCTGGAGATTTCCTGGTACTGCTGCTGGATCCCGGAGATCATCGCATCGGCCGCGGCCATCTGGTTGGTCAGGCTGGTTTGGAGTTGAGCCACTTGATTCTGTTTAGCGGTGATCTGGTCGCCGACGTCCTTGATTTGGGACTGCATAGCCGTCTCGGCGTTCTTGAGCAGGCCGGTACTGGAGTCTTCCAGATTGTTGAGCGCCGTGGTGACGGATTGCAGGAATCCGCCCGTGTCGGCCGCGCCGAGGAACCCGGTCACGGCCGAGGAATTGCCGATGTCGGCTGCCATCAAGGTCCATTGGTTGTAGGTGAGAGTTCCGTCGTTGTTGAGGTTCAGCCCCAGGTCCGTCAGGCCGCTGATCTGTCCGGTGGACGAGTATGTGGAGATGCCGCTGAGAGTCCGTTGAAGCTGGGTCAGGATCGATTGCCCTTGGAGCGCGCCGCCGGACTGGCCTCGCTGTCCGTTGATTTCCTTGACCACGGCATTGTACGCGCCGGCGAACGAGGTGAGCGCGTCGCTCAGGGCGGACGTCGATCGCGTGACGGTCACATCCACCGGGTTGCCGGGGTCGCTTGAGTTCAGTTGCAGGGTTACCCCGGTGGAGATGGTGACGCTACGTGAATTGCTGGTCACGGTGTTTCCGGAGTTGTCGACGACGTACTGGGCGAGACTCCCGGCGGTCTGCTGCTTTTGAAGACTGGCGCCTTGGGAAGTCTGGATGTCCAGACTCATGGCGCCGAGAGTCGTGCTTTGGAGCGCGACGCGGTAGTCGGGGGTGGCGCTCGATCCCACATTGACTACGGTGGCGTTGACCAGGCTGCCATACTGCGAATTGATGGCGGAAGCCACCGAGGCTGCGCTGTCATCGGCCGGATTGATGGCGTACAGCTTGTTGCCGATGACGAGGTTGTACGTATCGGGTTTGCCCGGGGAAGATTCCGTGGCGTCCCAACTCTTTGCCGTCATGCTGGTGGCATAGGCGCCGATGTCTTTGACGTCGATCGAGTAAACGCCCTCCACCGCTCCGTCGCCAAGCGTTGCGCCGACCACGGACGGATTCGAGATATCGCTCTGGAAAGAGGACCCGTTCATGGCCGTCTGGATGCCCTGAACCGCCGTCTGAAGGTTCGAGAAAAGGCCGTCCATCGTGTTCAGTTCGCTGGACTGCGCGTTGAGAGAGGTCTGCTGGCTCTGCATCACTGTGATCGGCAGGGATGCAATCTGAACCGCGCGCGAGATTACGTTCTGCAGGTCCGCGGAGTAGGCGCTGGCGCCGGTGAACATACCGCTGGAGCTGTTGGCGGCACTTGTGCTGCTGGAGTTGCTGGAGCTGTTCGAGCTGGATACCGTGGTGACGGGCGAGGTGAGCGAACTGCCGATTGTACCCATATATAAACTCCAGGGCCGAACAGGACGGATAGTCCCGTTCGGCCCGAAGGTCTAGGACGGACCGCGCCCCGGAGGGCCGCGGTCCGCTTGGTTTAGGTTTAGCCCTGGAGGAGCTTCAAGACTGCTTGCGGGGCCGAATTGGCCTGGGCCATGGCGGCGATGGCCGCCTGCTGCAGGACCTGGGCCTTGGTGAGGTTGGCCGCTTGCTGGGCGATATTGGCGTCGCGGATTTGCGATTCCGCGGCGGAGAAGTTGGTGATCTGCGATTGCGCCAGGTTGATGGCGTAGCCCAACTGATTCTCGCCCTTGCCAACCGCGGCCTGGGCGGAACCCAGTTTGGCGATCGCGGCGGAAATCGCGGTGACCGCCGCCTGCGCTCCCTCCTGTGTGCCGATGGACATGTTGGCCGCGCTGCCGTTGGCGGCTCCCTGAAGGAAGGCTTGCGAGCCGCCGTTCAGGCCGTCCGTGCTCCCCGTGTTCACACCGCCCACGCCAACCGTGAAGCCGGCCAGAGAGCTGACGAAGTTGATCTTCTCCGACCCGCCCGACACTTCCTTCACCGCAACGATGCTCTGCAGGGCGGCGGTGGCGCCGCTGGCCTGCAGTTGTTGGTTGATGTAGGCGACCGCGTCGTCGACGCTGCGGCCCGCGCGGTTGCCGGCCGCGTTGTTTTGCAGGGTGATGCTCTTGGTTTCCAGCGCTCCGGAGCTGTCGGTGGCCGAAAATGTGAGGACTTGCGACTCGTTCCCGTACTGCAGGGCATTGAACGTCTGCGCGCCCGTGGCCGAAGTGCCGTAGGCATCGACGGTTTTCATCGCCGTGGTGGCGCCCGGCGTGGCGGAGGTGAAGCTGGAGCCGGCGACCCCGAACCCGATGTCCTCCGCGGCCGGTGCTCCCGCGCCCAGGGCATTCAGGCGGAACTGCGTCTGGTTATTGGCGTTGGAGGATACGGTGATGTAGTTGCCGCTTCCCGTGCCGGTGGATAAAGTCGCGGCTGCCTTCAACCCGGCGGCCTGGAACGTGCTGCTGGCCCCGAACTGCGCATTGAGATTGTCCACAATGTCCGCGATCGAGCTATTCTGGCCGGCCACTAGGGTCGGCGACCCCAGATGCAGCGTGCCATTGGCGCTGTTGCTGCCGGGCGTGTTAATGGTCACCGACGAATTGGCGCCTTTGGTGGTGCTTGCGATGCCGATCTTGTTATCGTTGGTAACCGTCACGGTCGCATTCCCGCCGAACTGGGTTTGGATCTGCGCCGCGATCGATTGCACCGTGGAGGGTGCGTCGGCCAGGCCGCTGCTGGCGCCCGCGGAAAGGCCAACATTCCCCATGCCGCTGTTGACTGCGGCGGCTTGGCCGTGATTGGTGGCCGCGGTAAGGCCAACATTCGCAAGGCCGGTGTTGCCAGAGGTCGCGCTGACGCTCACCGCAGAGGCAGCGCCGCTACTGACGGAGGTCAGGGTCAGCGCATTCGTACCCGTCGCCCAACCCGCGGTCACGAGGCCGTTGAGGGCCGATCCGGAGATTGCATTCTGGATAGCGGTCAGGAACGCACCTGCCGTATTGTAGACGCCATCGGCCACCGTCAGCGTCACCGAGGACCCGCCATCGACCGCAACATCGAACTTGTTGTTGTTGCTGGCGGCCGCCACCGTGACCGGAGAACCAGCGATATTGGCCGACGTCACCGTCGACGCTATCGCGGCCGAAGTGGTGTAAGTGGCCGCGCCGACGCCCACCGAAGAGGCAACGCCGGTAGCGACGGAAGTCAGGGTCAGCGCATTGGCGCCCGCCGCCCAACCCGCGGTCACGGAGCCGGCGAGGCTCGATCCGGAGATCGCACCCTGGATAGCGGTCAGGAACGCGCCTGCCGTACCGTAGCTGCCATCGGCCACAGTCAGCGTCACCGCGGACCCGCCATCGACCGCAACAGTGAACTGGTTGTTGTGGCTGGCGGCCGCTACCGTGATCGGAGAACCAGCGAAATCCTGCGATGATAACACCGTCGACGCTCTCGCGCCCCCGGTGGCGACCTGATTGGTGGTCAACGCGAAGGCGTGATTGGTCGCTACGCCGTTGTTGGTGACCGTGATATCGAGGTTGGCATTGGTCGCCGTGATATCGACCGCGCCGCTGGCGACGCTGGCGCTGCTGGTGGCGCTGGCCGCCACGGCGTGCGCGCCGGCGGTCAGGTCGATGGGCGTCAGCGCGATGGAGGACTGCCCGTTGAGGGAGATCTCCAGCCCGGAGGCCAGCCCCGTCGTGGTCGCGTCGCCCGTCACCGCTGAGGGATCGTAAGCGGAGGTCCCGGTAATGGTCTTGTAATCGGCATTCCCCGAGCTGTCGGAAAGGAACGAGCCAAGTCCCAGCATGTTCTGGCTGTCGCCGGTGACCTGCACGTTGAAAGACTGGCCGCTGGCGCTGGTGAATGTCAGATGGCCGCCGACAGTGTTGCCGCCCGCGGTGTTGCTCATGGTAAGGCCGGCGGCCACCAGAGCCGCGTTAGACTGGAACTGGCTCTGCAGATCGGCGATCGCCGCTTCCGTAGTGCTGGACGACGCGTTCAACTGCAAGCTCACCGCTTGCGCCAGACCGCCACCGTCCACCACGAGATGGACCTGCGTGGGAGTCGCGAAGCCCGTGCCCGCCGCGGTGACGGCGCCTTGCATCGACGTGGTGACCGCGGCGCCCTGCGCCACTCCGCCCACGACGCTCACGTTCCCCAACAGAGCGTTGCCCATCTGGTCGCCAGCCTGCGCCTGGAAGGCCGAGGTGCTGGAGCTGAACGCCAGGGCTTGGCCGCCGTTCCGGTCGGTGTACACGCTGGCTACGATGTTCGCGCCCTTGAACGCGTTGGCCGCCGCCGTGCCGCCGTTGGCCGCGCTTTGAATTGCGTTGTTGACGGCGGTGGCAAGCGTAGCCACGTTGCTTACTCCGTCCAGGTTGACCGAGATCGCCACTTTCCCGGCATCGGAAAACCCCGCTCCGGAGAACTGGAAAGCGGCATACCCCGCCACGGCTTGCTGGTTAGCGTGGGCGCCGCTGGTGTTGCCGACAATGTTCTGCACGGACGTCGTGGAACTGGTTCCGATGTCCGCGTTGACCAGATCCGTGGCGCCGCTGGAGTTCAACGCGGCGTTGACTACCTGCATGCCCTTCAGGCCCAGGCTCTGGCTGTCCACGGTCGATGCCGAGAGGTCGAGCGCCACAATACCGTTGCTCAGGCTGGCGCTGCCGCTGCCGACGCCCATGTAAACGCTCAGGCTCTTGGCGAACGTGCCGCCGGTGTCCAACCCGATGGATTGCGCCTGGCGGTCGATTTCCTGCAAGTCCGTCTGGAACTCGCCGTTCAGGGCGTCCCGGTTGCCGGTGAAAGCGCCGGACGCCGATTGCGTCGCCAGGGTCTTTAGCCGGTCCAGAATCTGCGAAATGTTGCTCATTCCGCCATCCATGATCTGGAGTTGCGCCACGCCGTCGTTGCCATTGGCCACGCCTTGGGTCAGCTCGGCCACGCTGCTGCGGAATTTGTTGGCGACCGCCAGACCAGCGGCGTCGTCGCCGGACTGGTTGATCCGGTAACCGGAAGTCAATTGCTGAATCGTCTTGCTCTGGAACGTGTTGTTCACGTTCATGTTCTGCTGAGCGACGAGGGAGTTTACGTTGGTTTGGATGGAGATAGACACTGTGAAATCCTTTCAATTTTTGGCGCCGGCATCTTGCCGGACACCAACCTTATCGGCGGGGTGTGAGAGAACTTGAGAAACCGGATGCCAGCGTGCGATCAGGCTGGAAAACTCGGTTGCGGCGCCTTTTGCGGCAGCCAGATTCTCATCGCGCACCAGTTTGACTTCCTGCGCGATCACCGGGGTCTCTCGCGGCGCGCGGATCCCCACCTTCACGCGCGAGCGCCCGATGTGCGCGATGACAACCTCAATGTCCTCGCCGATCAGGATGGTCTCTCCCGCGCGGCGCGACATCATGAGCATACGGCAACCTCTTCGACCGCCGGCGCCGTCAAGACATGCTGGTGCGAGTAGCCGGACTCCTGCGCGACGGCCTGCACCGCTTTGAGGTTGCGCGGGTTCACCACCACGGGCGCCAATAGGTTGGCGGTCGCGCCGGTCTCGCGGACGGAGAGCACCGCCAGGCACAGCACTTCCCGCCCGATAATGGGCTGGCGCGTGGCCGGGAGATCCACCAGGTCCCGGTCCTCGCCGCTGAGCGATAGCCGGTACCGCGGATCCACCGCCAGCACGGGCAACGTGGTGAAGCACAGGGCGGCGTCTTCGACGCTCTGCAGGAAAACCAACGGATTGGTGTGCTCCAAGCTCACCGCCACAAACCGGCGGCAGGCGTCGAAGCCCGGAAGTCCGCGCGGAAACTCAATCACCGAGCCGTCGTCATAGTTAATCTCACCTAAAAGCTTCGTCTCAAGAGCGTGCATGTGGTCTCCATCCGAATATCCATCGGCAGAGGGCGGGAAAACTTTAGGCGGGGGCCGGGGGCCAGGGGCACGGCGGCCTTGGAGGAACGAAGCCAATTTGGGGGTGCAGGGAACGAAGCCAATTATGTGGTGTTGGGGAATTCGGACATAGTTCGGCTGAGGAGGTAGGGGTCGAGGTGAGGATTTCGTTGCGGCGGCCGGGGCTTAGAGGAAATGGGTGTCCTTCCCTCCGGATTTATCGCCGTGCGTTGTCCGGCCGCCAATGGTTTGAGCCGCATCTTCAGAAACAGAGGGTAGGCTTATTTAGGCTCGTACCGTAAATACTCCTGCGATTGCCAGGCTCTCTCGAAGACCGCGGGATCGGGTGTCCCTTCTCCCACGGTGTTAT
>ODAK010006001.1_pt1 | contig 12284 bp, 12 predicted proteins | sample 1539591 | NCBI WGS metagenome assembly ODAK01 (sample SAMEA3539303, study PRJEB22396) | soil metagenome | biome: tundra; feature: field; material: soil | place: USA | collected 2010-05 | depth 0.15 m | reverse complement strand
CCGAACGCCGCCACCCCGTTCGGCGTCCCCACGTACACTTTGCCGTTGGCGATGGTCGGCACCATGAACTTGTTGCCTGCGCCGAAGTTGTCCCGTCCGTTCGCCGCCTGATTCGTGTTATATAGCTCCTGCGCCAGATTGCTCGCAAGGTATGCGTGCAGCACGGCGGGTGAGTTGTTCTCCACCGCCCAGAGGATGCCGTTTGCCGCTCCATTCGCCGAGATACTCGGCGTGGCTCCGGGGTACGGAAACTGAGTGCCGGTCGTCGAAACCGGAGTCGATGAGAGCACCGCCTTGCTGAACCGAAACGCCCGTATGGGACCGCCCACCGCACCAAAATACACTTGGCCGCGGTAATAAGCCGGCATCGACCAGATACCGCCGGGCAGCGCGCCGTCCAGCTCTTGATAAATAGCACTGTCGTTTTGTGGATTAAACTTACCCATGTTGTCGCGGTCCACTAAATAGATGTTACTGTCCTTGCCCGCTCCGATCGCCAGATGCCGCACCTGGCCGTTGGCGTCGGTCATGTCCGGCAGCACCAAAGCGCCGCCCGAGCCTAAATCGACATCCCCATCGGATTCGCTGGTGGTATTGAACATGGTGAAGTAATCCGCCACGGTCAGTTGGCCGCCTGCGGCCGAAAGCTTGATGAAGGCGTTGCCGTAGTCCCCGTTGATGGGAAAGCCCTGCGAATTGAGAGTCGTGTCAAAGGTGCCGTTGGCGTCCAGAAAATAGATGTGCCCGCTGGAATCGGCCGCCAAACCGGCTCCGGCGCCCCAGATGGCCCCTTCGGCGCCATTGGGAGTAACGTCGATCACGCTGGTTTGCGCGAGAGTTGTGGCATTGTATCCCATGATCCAACCGGTGTAGGGAGGAATATCGCAATGCGAAGCCCATCCCAAGTACACCACTCCGCCCAGCAGCAACAATCCCGATCGTTCCTTATACTGCTTGGGATCGAAGAGAACGTAACCACCGCTGCTATCGTCGCCGGTTCCCGGGTACTTGCCGGTGATTTCCACCGCAGCGGCGAGCGGATTGCCAGTGGCCAGGCTCATTTTGTGCAGCCGTTGATGATAGTTCCCCGACGAGTCCTTGCTCATGGCCACGGCATAGATGACGCCTTCCGTCGTGCCGGGCTTGAGCCAGATCACCGGCGTCGAGGTGATGCCGATCTGGGGAGTCACCTGACCGCAGCCGCGGTTGTCGGAAGCCGTCTCGCCGGTGGCGAGCAGCGCCACTTTCCAGAGCTGCGCGCCGGTATCCGCATCCAGTGCGTACAGGCTGTCGTTCTCCGTGGCCGCGATCAGCACATTATGTGTTCCGTGGCTCGGGATTGAGACCCCGGCGACGTAGAGCGGTTGCGCGTCCACCAAACCGTCCAATGTCGCTTGGAAGAGCTTGCCGAATGTGGCCGAATTCACGTTGCTGGTGCTCAGCGTGGTTTCCGCCAGGTTCTGCCCCGTGCGGGCCACGTCGTTATGATATGTCAGCACGTTGTGCTGCGCCGCCAGGGGCAGGAGCGGAGCCGCAAGTAGAGATAGCCAAAGTAAACCCGATCGTAAGCGCATGTCAGCCTCTTCTATATTCTGCTACCGCACAGGCCACCGCATCTACGGCGTCTTCGATATCCTTGTGCGTATTCATACGGCCGGTCGAGAATCGCAGCGTCCCGCGTGCCCACTCCAGGGGTACCTGCATGGCTTCGAGGACATGCGAGATCTCGACTCCGCCGGAATGACACGCAGCCCCCGCCGATACCGCGACGCGGCTCTCTATGGCGCGCAGCAAAGGTGGGCTGGCAGCCACGTGGGGCAGCCTTTCAGGGTGCGGACCCGCTTTCCAGCGGGTCCAGCCGGCCGGAAGGCCGGCCTGCGGGCAGGATTGCCCGCCCCACAAGCCAGCATTACATGCCACGAATTTCCACGCCGTCGAACAACTTCTCCAGCCGCACCCCGCGGCGCACATACAACGCCCCGACTCCCTTGGGCGCATATAGCTTGTGCCCCGCCAGTGACAACAAATCGACACCCAGCTCTTCCACATCCACCGGGATCTTGCCTGCCGATTGCGCCGCGTCCGTGTGCATCGGCACGCCCTTCCCCCTCGCCGCGTGCGCGATCTCGGCGATGGGCTGCACCGTGCCGGTTTCATTGTTCGCGTGCATGATGCTCACCAGAATCGTTTCGGGATGGATGGCCGCCGCCACATCCGCCGCGCTCGGCCAGCCAGCGGCAGACTTCCGTCACAGCGGGATGTTCGATGCGGCTGGTGACGACGTGGTTGCCGCGCGCGCGCGCCGCCAATGCCGCGCCCTTCAAAGCGTGGTTGTTCGATTCGCTGCCGCCGCTGGTGAACACGACTTCTTCAGCGGCCGAGTGCAGCAACTCCGCCACGCGCGCGCGAGCCTCGGCCACGGCTTTGCGCGGTTGCCCGCCATACCAGTGGCCGCTGGAGGGGTTGCCGAAATGCTCTTCCAGGTACGGCCGCATCGCCTCGATTACTTCCGGATCGAGCGGCGTGGTCGCGTTGTAATCCGGATAGACCGGTTTGGCGTCCGTCATCGTAGTTTGTAGCGCTGCACCTTTCCGGTTGCCGTTTTGGGCAACTCATCGGTAAACTCGATACGCCGTGGGCGCTTGTAGCCGGCCAGCCGCTCGCGCAGGAACCGGCGCAACTCCTCGGCCAACGCTTCACCAGCACCCTCGGCTCGCTTCAAAGTCACGAACGCGCAAGAGACGGGCAGGCCGTCTTCGCCCAGCCGCGCCACCACGGCGGCTTCCAACACCGCGGGGTGCTCGATGAGCGCGCTCTCCACTTCGATGGGCGAGACCCACTCGCCCGACACGCGAAACATATCGTCGGAGCGGCCCGCGTACCAGTAGTATCCGTCCGCATCCACGCGATACTTGTCGCCGCTGAAGAACCATCCGTCGCGCATGCGTTCCGCGGTGAACTGCGGCCGATTCCAATAGTGCGTCGCATTGCTGCGCCCGCGCACCCATAGGTCGCCCGTTGCGCCGGCCGGCAACTCGCGCCCGCGTTCGTCCGTGATGCGCACCTCATAGCCCGGCACGGGCACGCCCGAGCTGCCCGGACGCACCTCTCCCGGCCGGTTCGAAATATAGATGTGCAGCACCTCCGTGGAACCGATGCCGTCCAGCACCTCGAAGCCGAAGCGCTCGCGCCAGCGGCGGACGATTTCCGCCGGCAGCGGCTCGGCGGCCGAGACCCCCAGGCGCACGCTGCTCAAGTCATATGGACACCCGGCATCGGTTTCGCGCAACATGGCCGCCAAGTGCGTGGGCACCGAGAAGAACAGCGTCGGCCGGCATTCGTGCGCGCGCGCCAGTATGGCACTCGCTTGCGGCTTACCGGGATACAGTACAGTGGTGGCGCCAACATAGAAAGGAAACATCAGGCCGTTGCCGAGTCCGTAAGCGTGGAACAGCTTCGCCGAGGAAAAGGTGACATCGTCGGAGCGGATGCCGAGCACGCCGCGTGCGTAGCCTTCGCAGGAGGCCAGCCAGTCGGCGTGCCTGTGGACGGCGGCCTTGGGCGGTCCGGTGCTGCCGGAAGTCCACAGCCAGAACGCGGGATCGTCCGGCGAGGTGGGTGCGCAGTCCAGTTCACGCGGCTCATGTTCGTATTGCACGTCCCCGATCTGCGCCCAGACGATCTTCGCCTGGCTCTCCTCCGCCAGGTACGCGTAATCCGCCGGCCGCAGCGCGGTGCTCGTCGGCACGGCTACCGCGCCGATCTTGATGGCGCCGAAATACGCGGCCACGAACTCCGGGGAGTCCGGCAGGATGATCAACACGCGGTCGCCCTGCTCCACGCCCGCGCGCCGCAGCCAGTTTCCGGCCTGGTTCACCAGCGCGGCGATCTCCGCGTAACTGTAGCGGCCGCCTTCGTAGACGATGGCCGTCTGGGTGCCGCGGCCCTCCGCGATGTGCCGGTCCACAAAGTACGACGCCAGATTGAACTGCTCCACTTCACCTGAGATTCGCACAATGGAGCGGCAAACCACCAGCCACCAGCCACGGCGAGCTTGGCTCGCCTGTCGCGGAGCTTTAGCCGGCTTTAGCCCCGCTTTTGCCAGTTGCTATTCCCGGCCCGGAGAACGCAAACTGTAAGGGTAATGGCTTCCAAAGTTCGCAAAGCCGTATTCCCGGCCGCGGGTCTGGGCACCCGTTTCCTCCCTGCCACCAAGGCGCAGCCCAAGGAGATGCTGCCGCTGGTCGATAAACCGCTCATTCAGTATGGCGTCGAGGAGGCGCTGCATTCCGGAATTCAGAACATCATTATCGTCACCGGCCGCGGCAAGAGCGCCATCGAAGATCATTTTGACGTCAGCTTCGAGCTGGAAAACATGCTTGAAGCGCGGGGCCAAAAGGATCTGCTTTCCATCGTGCGCAACGTCTCCGACATGATCAACGTTTCGTACACGCGGCAGAAGGAAGCCCTGGGGCTGGGACACGCCGTCTTGCGCGCCATGGAGCTGGTGGGGAATGAGCCTTTCGCGGTAGTCCTGGCCGACGATGTGATCGACGCCGAAACGCCCTGCCTGCGCCAGTTGCTGGACATCTACGAGTTCTTCTGCTCGCCGGTGGTGGCCGTGATGGAGGTTCCCCCGGAGAACATCTCGGCTTATGGCGCGATCGACGCCGAGCCGATCTCCCACAACGGCCACCGGGACCGCGTATTCCGCATTCGGGACCTCGTGGAAAAGCCCAAACCATCGGAGGCGCCTTCCAACCTCGCGATCATCGGCCGCTATGTGCTGATCCCGGAGATCTTTCAATCGCTGCAGGCGATCGAACCGGGTTCCGGATCGGAAATCCAATTGACGGATGCGCTGCGCCATCTGCTGCGCACGCGTCCCATTTATGCGTACCGGTTCGAAGGTACCCGCTACGATGCCGGCGACAAGCTCGGGTTTCTTAAGGCCACCGTTGAATTCGCCCTGCGCCGTCACGATCTGGGTGGCCCGTTCCGGGAATATCTGAAGGGCCTTACGCTTTAGTTTCAATCATTTCCAGTTTTAGTAACAGACGTACTGGAAATCTTAAGAAAAATATTGCACCTGGAACTGGTGGGTGGTATGATTATTCGACGGTTTCCTATTACCGCAGGTCCTGGATTGATGGTTGAGACAATACTGATCCTGGCATTTTCACTGGCTCTCTTTGTGTACTGGTTCCGCTACACCGTTCTTCTGCTGTTGAGCGAAGAACAGGTGGAAGGGCACACCACGGTGATCGGCCAGTTGAGCGTGCTGGAGACCCGCGAAGCCTTGCGCCAGACGCAGGGGGACTTGCCGTTGGATCGCCTGCATCGCGCCCTCGACAACGATTACCGGATGCTCCGTTATCTGTTGGACCACGCGGCGGGTATGGGTCTGCACCCGCTGGAGCATTATCTGCTGATACTCGACTACCGGATCATGAAGGCTTGGTATCGCCTGACATCGAGCAGGCGCGCATTGGACGAGATGGCCGGCGTACTGAGCTACATCGCCTACAAGATGGGTGCACGGGCCGCCAGTTTTTCGCAGGCCTAGTGGAGCAGACCCCCTGGTTTGCGCGGGTCCCCCTGGACCCGCCAGGCGAGCGAAAGTCGCCTGCAAGGAATCCGTATAAACCAAACAAAACAATAGGAAAACTCAACAATTGGCTTTGTTCGTACAAAAGTACATTGGCCCCTTTCCACCCGCCCCTCCAAACGTCCGGTTAGGGCCGCCTCCCAACCATCCAACCCCGCTCCCCAACCGCCCGCCGATCCAATCTTGACACTTTAGTACAGATTTAGCATCCTAATAATAGATGAGCATAGATTTCTTGAGGAGAACCGCGTGAGCACCTCAGCCAACACCATCGAAACCTTCGCCAATCAGGAATACAAGTGGGGTTTCGTCACCGAAATCGACGCCGACACCGTCCCGCCGGGCCTAAACGAGGACGTGATCCGGCTCATTTCAAAGAAGAAGAACGAGCCCGAGTTCATGCTGGAGTGGCGCCTGAAGGCCTACCGGCACTGGCTCACCATGCAGGAGCCCACCTGGGCCAACATCCACTATCCGCCCATCGATTACCAAGCCATCAGCTACTACGCCGCCCCCAAGACCAACGTCAACCGGCCCAAGAGCCTCGACGATGTCGATCCGGAACTGCTCCGCACCTATGAAAAGCTCGGCATCCCGCTGCAAGAGCGTGAGTTGCTCGCCGGCGTCGCCGTGGACGCGGTGTTCGACAGCGTCTCGGTAGCCACCACCTTCAAAGAAAAGCTCGGTGAGCTGGGCATCATCTTCGGCTCGTTCTCCGAAGCCGTCCAGGAGCACCCCGACCTGATCAAGAAATACCTCGGCACGGTGGTCCCCTCCTCGGACAATTTCTTCGCTGCCCTGAACTCGGCCGTCTTCAGCGACGGCTCCTTCTGCTACGTCCCCAAGGGCGTGCGCTGCCCCATGGAGCTGTCCACCTACTTCCGCATCAACGCCAAGAATACGGGCCAGTTCGAGCGCACTCTCATCATCGCCGACGAAGGCGCGTACGTCAGCTACCTGGAAGGCTGTACGGCGCCCATGCGCGACACTAACCAATTGCACGCGGCCGTGGTCGAACTGGTCGCCCTCGATAACGCCCAGATCAAGTACTCGACCGTGCAGAACTGGTATCCGGGCGATAAGGAAGGCCGCGGCGGCATCTACAATTTCGTCACCAAGCGCGGCGCGTGCCGCGGCGTCAACTCCAAGATCTCCTGGACGCAGGTGGAAACCGGCTCCGCCATCACCTGGAAATATCCAAGCTGCCTGCTGATCGGCGACAACTCGGTCGGCGAATTTTACTCGGTGGCGCTCACCAATCATTACCAGCAAGCCGACACGGGCACCAAAATGATCCACATCGGCAAGAACACCACCAGCACCATCGTCTCCAAGGGCATCTCGGCGGGGCACGGCCAGAACACCTATCGCGGCGCGGTCAAGATCCTGAAAAGCGCCTCCCACGCGCGCAACTATTCGCAGTGCGATTCCATGCTGCTGGGCGATAAGTGCGGCGCGCACACGTTCCCCTACCTCGAAGTGAAGAATACGTCTTCGCAGGTGGAGCACGAGGCATCCACTTCTAAGATCGGCGAAGACCAGATTTTCTATTGCCGGCAGCGCGGCATTTCCACCGAAGACGCGGTCTCCATGATCGTGCACGGCTTCTGCAAACAGGTCTTCCGCGAGTTGCCCATGGAGTTCGCCGTGGAAGCCCAGAAGCTGCTTGGAGTCAGTCTCGAAGGAAGCGTCGGATAAGCTAACAATGTCATTACTCGAAATCAAGAACCTGCATGCCAACGTCGCCGGACGCGAAATCCTCAAGGGCATCGATCTGTCCATCAATGCCGGCGAAGTGCACGCCATCATGGGTCCCAACGGCTCGGGCAAAAGCACGCTCGCACAAGTCCTCTCCGGCCGCGATCTTTACCAAGTGACCGCCGGCGAAGTCGTTTACGACGGAAAAGACCTGCTGGAAATGTCGCCCGAAGATCGTGCCCGCGAAGGCATCTTCATGGCGTTTCAATACCCGGTGGAAATTCCGGGGGTCAGTAATCTGTATTTCCTGAAAGCGGCGCTCAACGCCATCCGCAAGCACCAGGGCCTGCCAGATCTGGACGCCATGGATTTTCTCGCGCTGGTTAAGGAGAGGATGGCGCTGATGGAGATGGATCAGAGCCTGCTGAACCGCGCGGTCAATACCGGCTTTTCGGGCGGCGAAAAGAAGCGCAACGAGATCTTTCAGATGGCCGTGCTGGAACCCAAGCTCGCCATCCTGGACGAGACCGATTCCGGTCTGGATATCGACGCGCTGAAGATTGTAGCCGCCGGCGTCAACGCGCTGCGCAGCCCCGCCCGCGCCATGATCGTGGTGACGCACTATCAGCGCCTGCTGAACTACATCGTGCCGGATTTCGTGCACGTGCTGGCGGAAGGCCGCATCGTGAAATCGGGCGGCAAAGAACTCGCGCTGGAGCTGGAGGAATCCGGATACGTCGGTATCGAGGGTGAGGCGGCATGATCGAACAAATCCGCGAAGAAGCCCGCCAGCGCTTCAGTGAACTTGGTTTTCCGACAACTCACGACGAAGATTGGCGCTTCACCAGCGTCGCTCCGATCTCCCGCACACAGTTTGAGCGATGTGGGGCAGGCACTCTGCCTGCGGCGGCCTCCCAGGCCGCCCCGGGCGTTCGAATAACCAAACTCTCCGAGTCCCCCGTCGAGCAGTATCTCGCGCGCTATGCCGGCTACCAAAACAACGCCTTCGTAGCCCTCAACACCGCCAATTTCGAAGACGGCCTCTTCATCCACATCGCCAAAGGAGCGGTGATTGAAGAACCCATAGAACTAGTCATCCAGTCCTCCGCCAACGGTCATCCTACGGTCTCCCACCCGCGCATCCTGATCGTGGCAGAACCGGACAGCCAGGCAACCATTATCGAAATCTACAAGGGTCAGGGTGGCACTTATCTAACGAACTCTGTCACCGAAATCGTAGCGGGCGACCACGCCGTCATCGATCACTACAAGCTCCAGACCGAGAGCGCGCGCGCCTTCCACGTGGCGACGCTCCAAGTCCAACTTGGCCGCGACACCAACTTTCGCTCGCACTCCCTTTCGTTCGGCGGGGCGCTGGTTCGTAACGACGTGAACGCCGTGCTCTCGGAAGGCTCCGAATGCACGCTGAACGGCTTGTACCTGGTCGCAGGCGAGCAGCATATCGACAATCACACCGCCATCGATCACGCCAAGCCGCACGCCGCCAGCCACGAGTTGTATAAGGGCATCCTCGACGGCAAATCGAGCGCCGTCTTCAGCGGCAAGATCCTGGTCCGTAAGGACGCGCAGAAGACCGACGCCAAGCAAACCAACAAGAATCTGGTGCTCTCGGAAGACGCCGTCATCAACACCAAGCCCGAGTTGCAAATCCTTGCCGATGACGTGCGCTGCACGCATGGCGCGACCATCGGCCAGTTGGATCCGGAGGGCATCTTTTACCTGCAGTCGCGAGGCATCGGTCTGGCGGATGCCCGCAATCTGATGATCTACGCGTTCGCGCGCGACATCGTGGACCGCATCAAAGTCGCATCGCTGCGCGAGCAGTTGGAGAAACTGTTGCTGGAGAAACTTCATGGCAGCCGTAACTGAGTCGCACGCGTCGGCAAGCGGTCAACGTGAGCACTTCCCTGTCCTGGACCAGCGCGTCCACGGCAAGCCCCTGGTGTATCTGGATAACGCCGCCACCACTCAGAAGCCGCAAATGGTTCTGGACGCGATGAACCAGTTCTACCAGGTGGATAATTCCAACATCCATCGCGGCGTGCATGAATTGAGCGAGCGTTCCACGCGCCACTACGAAGAGGCCCGCGTCAAGATACAGCGCTTCCTCAACGCCGCCGATTGGCGCGAGATCGTCTTCGTCCGGGGCGCTACCGAGGGCATCAACCTGGTCGCCTATACTTACGGCCGCAAACACATCCAGGCCGGCGATGAGATCCTCATCTCCGCCATGGAGCACCACTCCAACATTGTGCCGTGGCAGATTCTCTGCGAGGAAAAGCAGGCCATCCTGCGCATCGCGCCCATCAACCAGCGTGGCGAGCTGCTGCTCGACGAATTCGAGAAACTGTTGGGCCCGCGCACTAAGCTGGTTTCCGTCGTGCATGTTTCGAACGCGCTCGGCACCATTAACCCGGTGGCCGAGATAGCGCGCATGGCGCACCGCCACGGCGTGCCTGTGTTCATTGACGGCGCGCAGGCTGTGGCCCACATGAAGGTCGACGTGCAGCAGCTCGACTGCGACTTCTACGCGCTCTCCGGCCACAAGATGTTCGGGCCCACCGGTATCGGCGTGCTGTACGGAAAAGCAGCCTTGCTGAATAAGATGCCGCCATACCAAGGCGGCGGCGACATGATCAGCTCCGTAACCTTCGCCAAGACCACTTACAACGAGTTGCCCTACAAGTTCGAGGCCGGCACGCCGAATATCGCCGGCACGATCGGGCTGGGCGCGGCCGTCGATTACATCAATGGAATCGGGCTCGATCGCATCCAAACTTACGAACATGACCTGCTGGCATACGGGACCGCGCAGTTGGAGCGTATTCCGGGCTTGCGTCTGATCGGCACGGCGCGCGAGAAGGCCAGCGTGCTTTCATTCGTACTGGAAGGCGTGCATCCGCACGATGTCGGCACCATTCTCGACCGCGAGGGAGTCGCCGTGCGCACCGGACATCATTGCGCGCAGCCCGTGCTGGAGTGGTTCGGCGTGCCCGCCACCACGCGCGCGTCGCTCGCATTCTACAACACCAAGCAAGACATCGACGCGCTGGTGGCGGGCATCTTCAAGGTGAAGGAGATCTTCGGCTGATGCCTGCTGCTGTTGTACTGCCTTGTGGGGCAGGCTCTCAGCCTGCGCGGGACTCCCAGTCCCGCCCGGGGGTCTCCCCCTAATGATCGAAGATCTCTATCAGGAAGTCATCCTCGACCACAGCAGGCGCCCGCGCAATTTCCACCAGATGCCGGATGCCACGCGCCGCGTGGAAGGCTACAACCCGCTGTGCGGCGACAAGCTGGCGCTGTTCGTGAAGCTGGATGGCGATACGGTGCAGGACATCAGTTTCGTCGGCGCGGGCTGCGCCATTTCCACGGCGTCCGCGTCGCTGATGACCGAGACTGTCAAAGGCAAGTCCCGCCAGGAAGCCGTGCAAATGATGGAGCGCTTCCACGACCTGCTGACCACCGAGAAGCCGGCCTCCGCGAATCTCGGCAAGCTGGCGGTCTTCTCCGGCGTGCGCGAATTTCCCGCGCGCGTCAAGTGCGCCACGCTGGCCTGGCACACTTTGAAATCCGCGTTAACCAGCGTGGAAGAGGTGGTGTCCACCGAATGAGAGAGAAGATCATCGCCGCGCTGAGCACGGTCTTCGACCCGGAGATCCCCATGGATATCTATAACCTCGGCTTGATCTACGACGTGCAGGTCAACGCCGCGGGCGAAGCGCGCATCAAGATGACCCTCACCGCGCCGAACTGCCCCGTGGCCGGAAGTCTCCCGGCCGAAGTCGAGCGCAAGGCGCGCGCGGTGCCCGGCGTAAAGGACGTCAAGCTGGAACTCGTCTTCGATCCGCCGTGGGACAAGAGCAAAATGTCGCCGGAAGCCCGCATGCTGCTGGGCCTGGACGATATCATTCCACTCGATAAGCTGTCACGCACACGACCATGAAACTCAGCGCGCACGAAGAATACGGATTACGCTGCCTGCTGCGCATCGGCCTGGCGGGCCAGGACGAGAGCCTGACCATTCCGGAAATCGGCGGAGCCGAAGCGCTCTCGCCGGCCTACGCCGCCAAGCTGCTGCGTATCTTGCGCCGCGGCGGTTTCATTACCAGCGCGCGCGGCAAGGTCGGCGGCTACACGCTCTCGCGCCCGGCCGGCCAAATCGTGATCGGCGACGTCATCGGGGTACTCGGCGGCCGCCTCTTCGAATCCAAACACTTCTGCCACGAGCACGCCGGCCAGATCCAGGTCTGCACCCGCTCGGTCGATTGCTCCGTGCGCTCCCTCTGGCACGCCGTGCAATCGGCGGTGGACGACGTCCTGAGCAAAACCACGCTACAAGACCTGCTTCGCAGCGAAGGCGAGATGAACTCGTGGGTGAAGCGCATCCCTACTCACAACCAGCTCACGTTTCTTCAGTAGGCATTTACTGTCGTACGCCTCGCCTGAGGGCGAAGCCCAGCCGGCCAGGACGGCTGGGCATTCTGGACAAAACGCTAGCCTATCGCCTACCTGGCTAGCTATGAGTCGTGGTTACCACGCTATTAGCTAAAGCAATCAACTCAACTGCGCTATACACCTTTCCATCAACCAAATAAGCCGTACCAACTATACCAACTGCCTTTCTCAGTTTATTAAGCTGAACTATGGCTTGCTCGACAGTTGCCACGATTATAAAAGTATACATTTGATCAAACACCTCCCTTCACCTGGCAGATTACTAGCAGACTGGACTGTTTAGTGCCGGCCTCCGGCCAGAATCAGCCGTGGGCCTGCCTTCACTTAGAATTGTACAGGGTCCGAGCTTTGGAGGCAAGTAAGATCTTTGGGTCGGGCTCCCGACGCACTTAGCCGCGCTCGGACCCGCGAACGTCTTCATTATTAGGCGGGCTGACAATCATGACGGCCGGCGCGCACCCGCGGAGCTCATGGGGATGCTTTTGCTCTTCCATCCTGTTGA
>ODAK010006000.1_pt1 | contig 12285 bp, 13 predicted proteins | sample 1539591 | NCBI WGS metagenome assembly ODAK01 (sample SAMEA3539303, study PRJEB22396) | soil metagenome | biome: tundra; feature: field; material: soil | place: USA | collected 2010-05 | depth 0.15 m | reverse complement strand
GCAGCAGCTCATCGAGCGCGGCGAGGTCGAACTCGGTAAGCGGCGCCTCCGTCGAGACGTCGTGGGTGGTGTCGCTGGTCATTGTTCCTCCCTATTCGTGGGTCCGGCGACTTGCCGAACCGTGAAGGTCGTGTTCCGGCACCCGAGTGGGTGCCGGGCGTGCTTGGTGCGCGCGATCGTGCAGATGCGCGACGGGTGGGTCGCGGCGTGCCGCCACGTGGCGAACGCGGCTCGCCGCTCGGCGCGCCTCGCGGCGGCGCGGGCGCTCGCGCCGCGGGCCGCGTGGCGAGCAACAGGTCGGTGCGAGACGGGGTGGTGTCGGACCGGACGGTGCGCGACGGGGCGGTGCCAGACCGGATGCCGCACGTGGCGTCTGAGGTAGGGCAGGACGTTGTCCGCCCACGTGAAGGTCATCGCCGGCGGGCTGGCGGCGGGCAGCTCGACGAGGTCGACGTACGACGAGGACGCCCCCGCGATCGTGAAGCCCGTCCCCATCTCGCAGGTCGCGCAGCGAAGCCCGACACCGGGGTTGAAGCGAGGGTCGTAGCCGAGGAGCTGGTCGCGGTGCGCCCAGCAGGCCGCCGCGCTCGCCGACGTGCAGGCGATGTTGAAGGTGTGCGCGCTGCCGCCCCACCCGTCGTCGTACATCCAGAAGTAGTCAGCCGCGAGCGGCGTGAACCCCGAGGACCACGCCCCGCCCATGCCGTAGTAGCCCTGGGCGTCGACGCCCACGGCGAAGCCGGGCGCGAGGGAGGGATCGCCGCCCTGGTCAGCGGAGCGCTGGGCCTCGCTCGTGAGGTGGGCGTTGAGCCCGAGGTAGGGGGGGAGGCCGCGGGCGGTGCGCTCGAGGTTGGCCAGCACGAAGAGCTGCTCGGGCACCGACAGGTTCTGGAAGTTCGCCGGCAGCGCCATGCGCCTGACGCCCTCGCGCCTGCGAGCGTGGTTGATCGCCCGGAGGATGAAGTGGAGGCACCTGGGCGAGTTGGTGTACGAGGGGAACGAGAGCTCCGGCGTGACGCACGGGTTCGTGCACGTCCACCCGTGCGAGGACCTCGTGCAGGTCCCCGCCGCGATGAAGTTGGGATGCGGCGCGATGTTCCTCGCGGGGTTGCCCCCAGGCAGGATGCCGCTCGACGCCGCCGGCGAGGCCATGATCACGACGAGCCCGGCGACGAAGGCGCAGACGACCCCAAGTCGCAGAGCGACCTCGGGGGCCCTCTCATGACGCGGTGGGGGGCACACCGTCGTCACGAGAGGACCCCGTCGTCGGGGACGCACCTCGTGAAGCCGTGCGACGTGTGGGCGTGCCGAGGCAGGCACTGCACGGGGTCAATCCCGCACACGCGCCTCGCCTGGTCGCCACGGTTCGTCAAGCACAACTTCACGAGCGAGAAGTTCGCAGTCCTGACTCCACACACCGCCACGTCCCGCGCAACAGCAAGACAATTCGAGTGTGCGTTGTTGTGCGCACCCAGTCAGCAGCGTGATCCATGGCCTCGAAGAGAGATACTTGAGCCCCTCGACCCCCTTTCCCCCCAACCGCACGTCTACGATTCGACGACCACGCCGATGCGGGAGGCCATGTGGCAAGGAACGTCAGAATCTCGAGGGCACTGGTTGCCACCTTCGTCATCGGCGGCGCCGCAACACTGGGCATCACCGCGTCCGGAGCGTCGGGCGGGCCGGGCACCGCGGCCCAGGTGTCTGCTGACGTCGCGAGCTCGCTGTCCATCAACACGCTGCCCTCGAACCTGAGCCCGTCGCTCGCCAACGCGCGGAATGACGTCGCCACGGTCGGGACCCCCGCGCTCGCGAGGTGCAACACGACCGCGGAGACGCTCAACCCCGCAAAGTGCGTCTTCGGCGACACGAAGGGGTCGAAGACGATGGTGCTGTGGGGGGACTCGCACGCCTTCATGTGGTTCCCAGCGGTGAACGCGATCGCAAAGGCGGACCACTGGAAGCTGATCGCGCTGCTCCAGTACGGCTGCCCCGTGGCCGACGTCTCGGTCTGGAACCCGTTGACCAAGGCGCCCTACACGTCGTGCAACTTCTTCAGGAAGAACATGATCGTGGCGATCAACAAGCTCAACCCGTCGCTCGTGATCGTCACGGAGCGATTCACGAGCCAGGCCGCGAGCGGCGGCGGCGCGGGCAACACCATCACGATCGCGCAGTGGAAGGCAGGCCTCGAGACCACCCTCAGGTCGCTGCACTCCAAGCGGATGAAGAAGCTCGTCATCGGCAGCACGGTGAGCACCGCCGCACAGGGCGATGCCTACCCGCCCCTGTGCCTGGCCGCGGAGGTCAGCTCGATCCAGAAGTGCACGATCGCCGACGACGCCGTCCAGCAGGCCCAGCGGACCGCCGAGCAGACCGCGGCGAAGGCCAGGTCGGCGCGCTACATCAACGTACTCCCGTGGCTGTGCTCGTCGGCGACGAAGCCCGCGTCATGCAGCCCGATCGTCGGCGACGCCGCCGGCTATCGCGTCGTCTACTACGCGACCGGGCACATCACCCAGACCTACGCGCTGTGGCTCTCCACGGTGCTGGGCACGGCCCTCAAGCCCAGCCTGTAGGAGCCGCGCGGCGCTCCGGCACCGGTAGGCGTCACGGGTGCAGTCGGGCCAGCGCGAGCGAGATCGCGAGCGCCACAACGGCCCAGCTGAGCGCTGCGAGCGCGCCCTCGAGCGGATCGAGGAGTGCCGTGGCAGTGAGGTCGGAGACTGAGCCGTCGGTCGCAACGACGGTGCCGGTGACCGAGCTCGTGCGCCGCCGCAGCCGGCGCGCCGGGGTGGAGAGCCGGCGCTGGGCGCTTGCGAGGAAGTAGGCCGACACGCCAGCCACCACGGCGGGGACGCTGAGGGCGTCGTGCTGTGCTGCGTAGCCGGTGAGGACGGGGAACGTCCCCCAGCTCGCGGCGAACATCGCATTGGTGTGGAGCCGTGCACCGAAGAGCTCGAGGTTGTACGAGAGCGCGAGCGCGACGCCCACAACGATGAAGACCGCAAGGAGCCAGCCGACCTGGACGGCCCCGACGATCCCGATCGCGACGGCGCCGCCGAGCCCCGCTGCCGCCGAGGCGACGAGCGCCCAGTCAGGGATCGACGTTCGCAGTGGCCGCCCGTGCAGCTCGTCCAGCGCGTGCGCGGCGATCCCGACCGCGAGGAAGAACGCGAGGACCGAGGCAAGGAGGCGCGACACGCGCACCGGCCCGACGAGGCATGCCCCTATCACCACGTAGGCGAGGTGCCACAAGGTGTACGGGGGGTGCAGCAAGGTCCACCAGTCCCGTACCCAGCGGCGGCGAAGGAACCTGGGCTGGGCGTAGTACGCCGGCCGGAGCTCGGCTGCACCGGCATCGGGAACGGCCTCGGTCATGGTCGTCGGACCCCCCAGACGACGAGGCCGCCGCCGAGGCTCATCGAGCGGTGCGCGACGTCGTCGATGCCGGCGTCATGCCATGCCTCGAGCGTCCAGGGAATCGGGTACTGGCCGTAGTGCGACGAGATGCTCGGGCCCAGGAATCGCCCGACGTGGAACCACGCAGGCCCGCCGGTTGCGAGTCCCGCGACGGGCAGGACCCCCCGCGTGTACAGCCACCACGCCGCCCGCCAGCCGCTCTTCGGCGGGACGGCGAACTCGAGGCTTGCGATCGGCCCCCCCGGGCGCACCACCCGAGCGAGCTCGGCGATGGTGGCGGCAGGGTCAGCCACGTATCGGAGCAGGTAGGTGAACGTCAGGCCGTCGAACGCGCCGTCTTCGAATGGCAGCTGCTCGCCGCGCCCGAGCACCATCGAGACCCGGTCGCCGAACCCCGACCTCGACACGTTTGCGACACCCTCGGTCAGCATGTCCACGCTGAGGTCGAGCCCGACCACGCGGGCAGACGTCCGCCCAGCGAGCGCGCACGTGACCGCGGCTGGTCCGCACGCGACGTCGAGTATGCGTGCCGGCTCGCGATCGACCACGTGGCCGACCATTTCGTCGCGCCATCGGCGGTCCTGGCCGAATGACAGGAGCTCGGCCAGCAGGTTGTAGCGCTTGGGCAGGCCAGCGAACAGCTGGCGGGCGAACTGGTTCGGGCGCGCGCGCGACGCGGCGACGTCCACCTCAGCGCACCTCGGCCCGGCGGTCCGTAACATGCCCATGTGATCGTGACATGACCGAGGTCCATCCTGTGACGTTCAGCGGCCATGCCGTAGGGACAGTCCTGCCGGGTCCGTCGACTGAGCAGCGTGCGATCCTCAAGGCGGCCCAAGGGGATGCCGCTGCGCTGCGCGCCGCCGCCGCTCGGTGGCCGTCGCTCCTCGAGGCGTGGGCGGACCTCGCCGAGATCGAGGAGGATCCCGTCACCTCGTATGCGTGCGCCCGGGTGGGATACCACCGCGGACTCGACGCGCTTCGCCGCGCCGGCTGGCGCGGCTCGGGGCGCGTGCTGGCGACCGAGGACGCCAACCTTGGATTCCTTCGCTCGCTGAACGCGCTTCGCCTCGCCGCCGCGGCGATCGGCGAGGCCGATGAGGCCGAGCGGTGCGAGTCGTTCCTCAACGAGCTTGACCCTGCTTGGCACGCCCGCTTGTCGTCGTAGCCGTCACCAAACGGGCTCCGTCGCGGTCTCGATTCATGCCCCCAGTATTCCGTGGCGTCCCGGGCCACGCGCTCACGCTGTCGGCCACTGCCCGGAAGCCAGCAAACTGGACGCAGACGAGCTCCCCGAGTGCGAGATGGCCAGGATGAAGACCAGCCAGAAGAGGCCCAGCACGAGCTGGACCGAGCTGATCACGACACCTGCGATCGCGAGGCCCCGTCCGGGCTGATTGGTGTTCTTGATCTGGCGCAGAGCGACGATGCCGAACACGAGAGCCAGGATCGCGTTGACGCCGCAGAAGAACACAAGGCTGACGACGAGCGACGCGATCGCGAGCCCATTCGTCGACTGGGGCTGCATGTACTGGTAGGGCGGTGAGAACTGGGGCGCGTACTGCTGCTGGTAGGGCGCCGGTCCCTGCCAGCCCACGCCCGCTCCCGCGAACCCTAGGGGCGGCAGCGGGACGTAGCTCGAGGCGCCGGACGGCGATGCGATCGTCGAGGGCGCTCCGCACTGCGTGCAGTAGACGTCGCCTTGCCCGAGCTGGTGGCCGTTCGCGCAGGCACTCGGCGCATCTGCGCCCGCATCGATCCGAGCCCCGCACTCGGAGCAGAACGCAGACGTCGCATCGACGGGGTGGCCCATAGGGCACCGTCGGTCCGTCGTGGTCATCTGCCCCCTTGCGCCAGCGTCGACGTCGCCCAGATAGTGGCATGCCGACGTCGGTCCCGCGCTGATGTGCCGCCGCGCTCGGACGCGTCAGACCTCGCTGGCGCAGATGGACCGGGGCTGTCACAGTTCGGGTCGTGAACGTGCTCTTTGTGACCCTTGACCAGCTCCGAGCCGACGCGATGAGCGCGGCGGGCCATTCCCTCGTTCGGACGCCGACGCTCGACGGGATCGCCGGAGCCGGCGTGCGCTTCGCTCGGCACTACTCCCAGGCCGCGCCGTGCTCGCCCGGCCGCGCCGCGCTGTACACCGGGACGTACCAGATGAACAACCGTGTCGTCGCAAACGGCACGCCGCTCGCGGACCGGTTCGACAATCTCGCCCGCGTCGCTCGCCGTTGCGGCTTCGACCCCATGCTGTTCGGTTACACCGACATCGGGCTCGACCCGATGGTTGCGGATGGTCCGACGGACCCCCGTCTCGACGCCTACGACGGCGTGCTCCCGGGGTTCTCGATCGGGCTCCAGATGCCCGAGGACCAGTCTCCGTGGCTCGCGTGGCTCGAGAAGCTGGGCTACGACGTGCCCTCGAACTGGGTCGAGGCGCTCCGAGGAGAGTCCAGCCGACCAGCGGTGCACTCGCACTCGGCGTTCCTCACCGACCGGTTCTTGGAATGGCTCGACGGTCAGCCCGCGGGATGGTTCGCGCACGTCTCGTACCTGCGCCCGCACTCGCCCTACGCCGCAGCGGGGGAGTACAGCACGCTCTATGACCCCGCCGACGTGCCGCTGCCGATCGAGCGGGCCGCCGACGTGCATCCGCTGCACGACTCGGTCCTGTCGCTGCCGCAGGTCGCCGCACCCAGCGACGAGGCCGGCCTGCGCGAGCTGCGGGCCCAGTACTACGGGATGGTCACCGAGGTCGACGCGCAGCTCGGCCGCGTCATCGACGCCATCAAGCAGCGTCACGAGTGGGACGACACCGCCGTCGTGGTCGCCGCTGACCACGGCGAGCAGCTGGGAGACCACGGGCTCATCGAGAAGCTCGCCTATTTCGAAGAGAGCTACCACGTCCCGCTCCTCGTCCGTGATCCGCGCCACCCCGGGTCCCATGGCTCGGTCGTCGAGGCGTTCACCGAGAACGTCGACGTGCTCCCGACCATCTGCGAGCTGCTCGGGGCCGAGATCCCGGCCCAGGCGGACGGTCTGCCGCTCACCGCGTTCCTCGAGGGGTCGACCCCGCCGTGGTGGCGCGACGCGGCACACTGGGAGTGGGACTGGCGCTATGTGTTCATCGGCTCCGAGCGGCTGGCCCCGCGATCGCCGGCTCGAGCGCCAGAACCTCGCCGTCGTGCGCACGTCGTCCTACGCCTACGTGCACTTCGGCGACGGCACCTGGCGGTGCTTCGACCTGGGGGCGGATCCGACCTGGCGCACGGAGCGACAGGAGCCGGACGTCGTGCTCCCGCTCGCCCAGGCGCTCGCGGGGTGGCGCCAAGAGCATCTCGACCGGACGTACACCTCGATGCTCTTGTCACCCGAGCGGCTCGGGCGGTGGCCGGTGCTCGCCGCGAACCCCTAACCATGCGCTCGACGACGCTCTTGGGTCCCGAGTCGTAGCGTTCGCACTTGTCCCCTCTGGACGCAGGTGCAAGGATCCCGCGTTGCGTGGGAGGTCCTCTGTCGTCGCTGTCCCTCGCATGGCCCGAGCCAAGCCGTCCTCGACGCCGTGGCCCCGTTGTCGCTCGCTCGAGGGGCGCCTGATGTCGTCGTGGCCCGTGGACCCGACGTCGGTGGGCACGGGACTCCCGCTTGAGGGCGTCCGGATCCTCGACCTCTCAAAGATCCTCGCGGGGCCACTGTGCGTGCTCGTGGCCGCGGACCTCGGCGCGGACGTGATCAAGGTCGAAGCACCGGCCCATGGCGACCGGATCCGAGCCTTTGCCCCGCCGTCGTTCGGTGACGATGCCACCTACTACCTGTCGGTGAACCGCAACCACCGGTCGATCGCGGTTGACCTGGCCTCGACCGAGGGCCACGAGCTCGTCGCCGCGCTCGCGAGGGACGCTGACGCGGTCGTGGAGAACTTCCTCCCGCACCAGCTCGCGTCGCTCGGTCTCGACGAGCTCAGATCGCAGCTCGACGTCGTGTGGGTGTCGGTCCGAGGAGCGGCGAGCGACGGGCCGCTCGCCGACGTCCCGTCGTTCGACCTGCTTGCCCAGGCGCGCTCGGGGCTCATGTCGGTGACCGGCATGCCGGACGGGCCACCGCTCAAGGTGGGCGCGCCGCTTGCCGACGTCGTCACGGGACTCTTCGCGTCCGCTGCGCTCTTGGCGGGGCTCTTCGCACGAGCTCGCGGGACGAACCGCTCGCACCGATTCGAGGTGCCGCTCTTGGAGTCGACCATCGTCGCCCTGGTCAACCAGGCCCAGGGGTACCTCGTGACGGGCGAGGATCCGGGGCGCCTCGGCAACGACCACCCGAGCATCGCCCCGTATGGCCCGGTGCAGACAGGCCAAGGGAGCCTCTTCGTCGCGGTTGCGACGAGGGGCCAGTTCGTCGCGCTGTGCGACGTGCTCGGCGCGCCCGAGCTGGCTGTGGACGACCGCTTCGCCACCAATGCTGCGCGCATAGCGCACCGAGCAGAGCTCGACGGCGCGCTGGCAGCGCGCTTCTCGTCGCGCTCGTCGGGCGAGTGGGCGGACCTGCTCGTCGCCGCAGGCGTCCCGTGCGGCCCGGTGCACACCGTCGCGAGCGCGCTCGCAGACCCCCAGATCGAAGGTGGCGGGCTCGTCACGACCGCATCGACGCGAGCAGGCGAGTTCCGCATGCTCCGGTCCCCGATCATCGTGGACGGGGCCTGGCTGCCGGTGCGGCGCTCGCCGCCTGACCTCGACCAGGACGGCGACGAGATCCGCGCCTCGGTGGGTGGGCAGTGACGTCGCACCGCCAGCTCGAGTTCGAAGACGAGCAGGCCACGGCGGCCGAGGCGATCGCGGGCATCGCGAGCGGCAAGGGCTGGTGCAACCTGACGCCTGAGATCGACTCGACGGACGTCGAGGTGCTCTCGGTGAGCGTCTTTTCGCTCCGAACCAAGCGCGGCTCGCCCGTGGCGACGCTCGTGACGTCACCGCCGCGGCGAGGCGCCCCGCGGCCGGGCACGCTCGGGGTGCTCCATACCCGCGGGCGGCTCGGCGCGGCGCGCATCCAGTCCCTGCTCGAGGGCGCGCCGTTCGCCATACGACAGGATCACACCCAGCGGGGGCTCCTCCTCGAGGTGCCTCCCGATGCCGCCCCCGCTGTCGTGCTCGGAGCGATGACGAATCTGCTCGTCGGCCTCTGTGACTACCGCCGGACGGGGAAGTGGCGGCTCGACGTCTTCGAGCGCGCCCACGTCTAGGCCTCGCCGTTCGACGGCGCCTCAGGCGTCCCGGCGAAGCAGGAGCAAGCCGCCACCGATGAGCGATGCGACGGCGTAGGCGGCGAGGACAAGCGTCGAGGTCCACGGTGAGAACCACCTCAACTGCGCGCCGCTCGTGTGCGCCGAGCGCATCGACTGGGTGAGCACTTCGGGGAGGAACTTGAGGATGTGCACGTTCCAGGACGTGGGGAGCGCAGAGACGATGAGCAGCAGTACGAGCTGGAGCGACACGTACACCGTGATGGCGCCCGCGGTGTGCCGCATCATCGTCGCGATGCCCAGGGCAAGCAGGGCGAGCAGGGCGAGCGACATGCCGCCAAGAAAGACTGCCTGGGTCGCCCCAGGAGTCCCAAGCGTCGCTGTCTTGGCGGGACTCAGGACCGCCTGGCCGACGAAGAACGAGATGAAGGCGCAGGCTTCGCCGACGACGAGCGTCGACGCGAAGAGCACGAAGGCCTTGGACACCAGCACCGAGAGACGGCGCGGCGTGGCGGCGAGCGTCATGCGGATCGAGCCCGAGGAGTACTCCGAAGAGATGATGAGGACGCCGATGACGCCGATCGCGATCTCGGCGAAGAAGAAGCCGAAGAGGCTGGTGCGAACCGGGTCGAAGGCGATCCGCTCGACCGAACCTTCCGTCGGCCACTGCTGGTGCTCCGCGAAGCAGCCGAGCGCGCCGATGCCGACGCAGAGAAACACGGTGATCGCGAGCGCGTAGAGCGTTGATCGGACCGATCGGAACTTGAGCCACTCGCTCGAGATCGTCGGGACGAGGTTCACGTCGAGTGCCCGAACTCGAGGTGCTCCTTGGTGAGCGCCATGAAGGCTTCCTCGAGCGAGGCCTGCTGGGGGGCGAGCTCGTGGAGCACCACCCCCTCGCGCGCGGCGACCTCGCCGATAGCCGCGGCCGCGAGCTCGGTCACGATGAGCGAGCCGTCTGCCTGAGGGTGCACGGTCGCGCCGGACCGTCCGAGCGCCTCGGCCAGCCGGGCTGCATCCGGGGAGCGGACCAAGACGCTGGTGCCAGCCTTTGCGATCATCTCGCCGATGTCCGCGTCCTCGAGCAGCTTTCCCTTGCCGATGACGATCACGTGGTCTGCCGTGAGTGCCATCTCGCTCATGAGGTGCGACGACACGAAGACGGTCCGGCCCTGCTTCGCGAGCGAGCGGAGCAGCTCGCGCACCCATTGGATGCCTTCGGGGTCAAGACCGTTGACCGGCTCGTCGAAGAGCACCACCTCTGGGTCACCCAGGAGTGCCGCTGCGATCCCGAGCCGTTGGCCCATGCCGAGTGAGTAGCCGCCGGCTCGCTTCTTGGCGACGGTGGCGAGGCCGACGAGCTCGATCATCTCTTCCACGCGCGACCTCGGGATCCGGTTCGACGCGGCCAGCGCTCGAAGGTGGTTGCGGGCCGACCTCCCCGGGTGCAGCGCCTTGGCCTCGAGCAGCGCGCCGACCTGGCGGAGCGGCCACTTGATCTCGCCGTAGGGCAGCCCGTCGATGGTGACGGAACCGGCATCAGGATGGTCGAGCCCGATCATCATCCGCATGGTCGTCGACTTGCCCGATCCGTTCGGACCAAGGAAACCGGTCACGATGCCGGCGCGGACGCTGAACGTCAGATCATCGACCGCGGTGGTCGTCCCGTAGTGCTTGACGAGTCCACGTGCCTCAATCACGACTCGGCAGTCTCGCACGATGTGTCTCGGTCCCGTGCACCTGTGCAACGGCTGCGCGCGGACCTCTGACCGGTACGCTGACTTCGACGCCGGGCACCACGAGGAGGATGTCGTCATGTTCTCCAAGCGACACCACGAGATGGTGGCACCGGATGAGGCGCTTGAGGGGCGCGCGACGCCGACACCGGTGAGCGTGGTGCACCGAGCTCTCGGTGTTCCGATCACGCCGCCGTTTGACCCTGCCTCTGAGGTCGCCTACTTCGCGCCTGGCTGTTTCTGGGGCGCGGAGAGGGAGTTCTTCCAGGCGCCCGGAGTCGTGACGACGGCAGTCGGCTACATGGGTGGCTACACGCCGAACCCTACCTACGAGGAGGTCTGCACGGGCCGCACCGGCCATGCCGAGACGGTGCTGGTCGTGTTCGACCCCGCCGTCACCTCTTACGAGTCGATGCTGTCGTTGTTCTTCGAGTCCCACGACCCCACGCAGGGGAACCGCCAGGGCAATGACGTCGGCACGCAGTACCGAAGCGCGATCTACACGACATCGCCTCGCCAGCACGAGCTCGCGCTACGCGCTCGCGACGCCTACGGCGCGCGACTGGTGGCCGCAGGGCACAAAGCGCCCACGACCGAGATCGAGCCGGCGGGCGACTTCTACTACGCGGAGGACTACCACCAGCAGTACCTCCTCGCGAACCCGAACGGCTACTGCGGCCTTGAGGGCACCGGGGTGTCGTGCCCAGTCGGCGTGTTCGCCGAGGACTAGCGACCGACCCCGTCGAGCTGTCCTGCCTCAGGCGGTCGAGAGCACCGAAGACGATTCGCGCCGGGCCAGCCAGTCGCGTCGCCGCACGATCCATCGCACCTTGACGCCCGACTCGAGCGGCGCGACCGGCGTCACGGTGAACGCCGCGACCCTCGAGTAGCCGAGCCGCGCCGGTACGCCGGCGGAACGAGCGTTGGCGACGTCGTGGACGATCTCGACGACCTCGATGCCCTCGATGCCGAACGCCACATCGGTCGCCATGGTGCACGCCTCGGTCATGAGCCCCCTGCCGGTGGACGCGTCGTCGAGCCAGTAGCCGATCTCGAGTTCGTCGGGGCCGCCGCGTCGATGCAGCCCGAGCATGCCTCGAGGCGCGCTGTCCTCCACGATCACCCACCCGGCGTCGAGGCCCTCGCGCCACCGTCGCTCGGCGTCGGCCTGAGCTGCAGCCTCGGACTCAGCGTCGAGCGGGTCCAGCGCCCAGGCGAGGAACTGCGAAAGCGTCGGGCGGGACCGCTCGATCAGGGCCCGAATGGCGTCGACTGCGTCGGCTCGCCAGAGCTCGAGCCGCAGCCGAGCCCCGATGACGAGTGCTGGCAGCGGCTCTTTCAGCGGTGTGCGTCCGATCAACGACCTGCCAGGGTGGCGAGCTCGGCGAGGACTCGCTCGGCCTCGGTCACCATCGACACGAGGAGCTCGCCGGCGGGCACGAGCGCGTCGATCGCGCCGACCGCCTGTCCCGCCGGGTAACCCTCCTTCGCGGGGTCGATGCCCGGCGTCGACTCGTCGCCCCCCAGGTGGAACGTGCCGTCGCGGTACGACACGCCGAGCTGGTCGGGGAATGGCTTCAGGGCGCCCGGATTCTGCTCGTAGTACGTGGTCGTGTCGTTCTTGATCACGCGCATTGTCTTGCCGGAGAAGGCTCGCGACACGGTCGTGCCGTCCTCTCGCGCCTCGAGGATGCGGTCCTTGAATCCCGGGATGCCCCTCGCCTCGGGCGTGGCAATGAAGCGGGTCCCTACCCAGATGCCGTCGGCGCCAAGCGCGAGCGACGCGGCGAGGCCGCGGCCGTCGAAGATGCCGCCCGCGGCCACGACGGGGACGTCGTGGCCGACCGCGTCGACGATCATGGGCACGAGCGGCATCGTGGCGACGGTGCC
>ODAK010005999.1_pt1 | contig 12285 bp, 6 predicted proteins | sample 1539591 | NCBI WGS metagenome assembly ODAK01 (sample SAMEA3539303, study PRJEB22396) | soil metagenome | biome: tundra; feature: field; material: soil | place: USA | collected 2010-05 | depth 0.15 m | reverse complement strand
GTCGTGCCGCCCGCCACGTGCAGCTTGCCGCCGTCGGGCTCCACCAGCCCGAGGACGATCTTCAGGACCGTCGACTTCCCCGCTCCGTTCCGACCCACGAGGCCCACGATCCGGCCCGGGTCGTGCTGCCACGTGGCGTCCACGAGGACGTCCTTCGTCCCGAAGCTCTTCCTGACGTTCTCCAGCCGATACAGCACCGCGGGGAGAATAAACGAAGGGCTACTTCAGGCCGTCGAACTCCGGCCCGCGGCCGGGCGGCGGCCGCGAGGACGCCTGAGCGGTACGGGGGCGGCTTCACGGCGGGCGGTAGTCTAAGACTCGGGGGGAGCGATAAAGTCCGTCGGCGACGGTGGCTGAGGAAGCGAATGCTCTGTGGGCGTCGACTGTTAGACTAGGGCGACAGTTCACCGACGCCGTCGTGTCTCGTAACAGTTTCTTGCATGTTGTCCGCGGGAAGCCGAGAGGAGCGCGGGACCTTGGTGTTCCCGGTGAGCCCAGGGAGGGCTCCACCATGAAGCAAGCTCCATCGACGTCCACCCCTCCCGCTCGCCGGCCGGATGCCGAACCTCGCGCCGCCTCCCTCGAGGAGACCCGCCCTGACGACCGGTTCCTGGAGTCGGACATGCCCGAGCCGCACCGCTCGCGCTCGCTCGAGATTCTGCGCCGCCATCCCGAGCTCAAGGAGCTGTTTGGCCGGAACAGGGCCACCTCGCTCCTCGTCGTCGTCGCCGTCACTTTCCAGCTCGGCGCGGCGTACCTGATGAAGGACGCCGCGCCGTGGCTGATTCTCCTGGCTGCCTGGGGCGTCGGCGCGTTCGCGACCCACGCGACCTTCTGCCTGTACCACGAGTGCGCTCATCAACTCGTCTTCACGAGGAAGTGGGCGAACCATCTCCTCGGCGTTTTCGCGAACGTGCCGCAACTGCTGCCGTCGTACGCCTCCTTCCGCGTTTATCACCTCAAGCACCACCAGTATCAGGGTGATCATGACCTGGACGCGGACCTGGCCTCGCACTGGGAGGCGCGCCTCATCGGTCACTCCACGGCGGGGAAGGTGCTGTGGGAGATCTTCTTCCCCTTCTTCCAATGCGCGCGAAGCTTCCGCTTCTCGCGGAACCAGAAGATCCCCTTCTGGGGCGGCTGGCTGGTCTTCAACATCGCGGTCCAGTTGGTTTTCATCGCGGGCCTCCTGCTCTTCGTGCCGAAGGGGGCGCTCGTCTACCTCCTCGCAAGCTTTTTCTTCAGCGTGGGCCTGCACCCTCTGGGCGCGCGGTGGGTGCAGGAGCACTTCGTGGTAGAGGAGGGGCACGAGACCTACAGCTACTACGGCCCCGCCAATCGGATCGCCATCAACATCGGCTACCACAACGAGCACCACGACTTCCCCTTCGTGCCGTGGAACCGCCTGCCGCGCCTGAAGGCCATCGTGCCCGAGGTGTACGACGCCCTTCCCAGCCACCGGAGCTGGTTCAAGCTGTGGCTCCGTTTCCTGACGGATCCGCGGCTCTCCCTGTTCAGCCGGGTCGCGAGGGACGGGCGCCTGAACCTGTTGAGGGAGCCCATGCCGAAGGCGCTTTACGCCCCGACCACTCTCGACGAGAGGGCGGAAGGCGCCGTCTGACGGAGCCGGAACAGACAGGGCGGGAAGCGCCATGAGCTCAGCCGACTACGGAGAGTTCAAGGGGACCCGGCGCTTCGCGGTCCAGAGACGCCTCGGTTCCGGCGGCTTCGGCGACGTTTTTCAGGTTCACGACAGGGAGCGGAACAGCGTGGTGGCGCTGAAGACCCTGCGAAGGATGGATCCCGACGCGCTCTATCGCTTCAAGAAGGAGTTCCGCACCCTCGCCGACCTTGTCCATCCGAACCTCGTGGCCCTCTACGAGCTCCTGGCCGAGGGCCACGAATGGTTCTTCACGATGGAGCTGGTGCAAGGACCCGACTTCCTGCAGTTCGTGCGGGAGCCTGAGTGGAGGCCGCAGCCTGTCAGTACACGGCATGGCGATGAGTCGGACGAGACGGTGAGCATCGCGGTCTCCGACGTACCGGTGGAGCCGGCACCTCCGCGGCCGGCCGGCGCCCTTGCCGGGCCGCCACCCTCGCTGGAGAAGCTGAGGGCTGCCCTCGTTCAGCTGGCCGAGGGGCTCTTGGCCGTTCACCAGGCCGGAAAGCTCCACCGGGACATCAAACCCTCCAACGTCCTCGTGACGCCCGAGGGGCGGGTGAAGATCCTGGACTTCGGCCTGGTGGTCGAGTTGGACTCGGGCACGTGGGAGCAAACGAGGCAGGTGTTCGGGACGCCCGCGTATATGGCTCCGGAGCAATTGGCGGGTCGGCCGCCCGTGCCCGCGTCGGACTGGTACAGCGTGGGGGTGCTCCTCTACGAGGCTCTCACCGGGAGGCGCCCTCTGGAAGGCGATCTCGTCGAGGTCCTGGCCCGCAAGCGGTCCCTGGATCCGCCGCCACCTTCGACAGTCGTCCCGGGCGTCCCGGACGACCTTGACAGCCTTTGCCACGACCTTCTGCGTCCCGATCCCTCCGCGCGGCCCTCGGGCGAGGCCGTGCTCGCCCGGCTCACGGGGAGCGGGTCTGGCCTCGTCCTCGAAGGCGTGTCCCTGCCGGCCGGGGCGAAGACACCGCTCGTCGGAAGACAAAAGCACCTCGCCGTGCTGGGGCAGGCGCTTCGGGAGGCCGGGAAAAAACGCGCCGTGATCGTCCATGTCCACGGCCGCTCCGGCATGGGGAAGACGGACCTTCTTCGCCGCTTCCTGGATGACGTGAAGGAGCGCGAGCCGGAGGCGGTGATCCTGGAGGGGCGGTGCTACCAGCAGGAGTCGGTTCCCTACAAGGCGCTCGACAGCCTGGTGGACAGCCTCAGCCAGTACCTCAACACGCTGGCGCCGGCCGAGGCCGAGGCCCTCATGCCCGATGACGCGCAGGTGCTGGGCCGGCTGTTCCCGGTCCTCCTGCAGGTCAAGGCCGTCAGGAAGGCGAGGCGAAGGCTGATGGAGATCGCCGACTCGCGCGAGTTGCGCCGCCGGGCCTTCGCGGCAACACGGCAGCTCCTCCTACGGCTCTCCCGGGCGAGGCTGCTCGTCCTCGTCATCGACGACCTGCAGTGGGGAGATTTGGACAGCGCCGCCCTCCTCGGCGAAGTGCTCCGTCCTCCCGATCCACCGCCCGTCCTCCTGATCGTCTCGTACCGGAGCGAGGAGGCGGCCAGCCCGCTCCTTTCGGCGCTCTCTTCCCGCGAGGACCTCCGCAACTCTTCCAGCGGTTCCTCGCGTTCCATTCGCGTCCTGGCGGTCGAGGAGCTGAGCCACTCCGACGCAAAGGAGCTGGCGCGAACCATCCTGGGCTCTCGGCCGGCTTCATCCGAGGCGGTCACCGAGTTCATCGCGAGAGAATCGGGCGGCAATCCGCTTTTCATCCAAGAGCTGGCGCGCTCCGTCCTTGCGGGCGCCGAGCCCGCCGCAGAAAGGGAGCGGCCGGAGAACGGCGGCCGAGGGGCCGAGGCGACGCTCGACGCGGTGATCGGGCGGCGCGTCGCGCGTCTTCCGAAGGACGCGCGGGCTCTGCTGGAGATCGTCTGCGTCTCGGGCTGTCCCGTGAAGCGCTCCGTCGCCAGGCGGGCGGCCGCGATCGACATGGACGAGCAGTCGGCCGTGGCTATCCTGCGGGCGGGGCGCCTGATTCGGGCCGCGGGGACGGGTGGGCAGGAGGAGATAGAGACATACCACGACCGCATCCGCGAAACGGTCGTGGCACACCTTTCTCCCGAGCGGCTGAAGGGTCACCACAGGAGCCTCGCGACCGCCCTCCTGGAGTTCTCCTCCGACGTGAACCCCGAAGCCGTGGCCGTCCATTTCCAGGAGGCAGGCGATCTGGAAAAGACGCCCCGATACGCCATGGAAGGCGCGGCCCGTGCCTCCGAGGCCCTGGCCTTCGATCGCGCGGCGCGGCTCTACCGGCTCGCGCTGAAGCTGCAGCCCTCGGACGACCTCAACACTCGGACGCTGCGCCTCCGGCTGGGGGACGCCCTGAGCAACGCCGGGCGGGGGGCGGAGGCGGCGCAGGCCTACCTGGAGGCGGCCAGGGGCGCGGGGCCGGCGGAGGCGCTCGAGCTGAACCGGCGCGCGGCCGAGCAGTTCTTGAGAGGCGGCCACGTGGACGAAGGGCTCTCGGTGCTGCGCATCGTCCTCGACGCGGTCGGGATGAAGCTGCCGAGAACACCCCTGATCGCGCTCCTCACGCTCCTTCTCCTGAGGCTCCGGATCCGTCTCAGAGGCCTCGGGTTCGAAGAGCGCTCGGAGTCCCAGATCCCCGCCGCCGACCTCATCCGCATCGACACCTGCTGGGCCGTAGCCAGCGGACTGGGCTTCGTGGACACGGTGCGCGGTGGGGTGTTCCAGGGGCGGGGGCTCCTGCTGGCGCTCGAGGCGGGTGAACCCTTTCGGGTGGCCCGCGCGCTCGCGGTCGAGGCTGCCTATAGCTCCATCTCCGGAGGGAAGAGCCGCCCGCGCACCGACGCGCTCAACCAAAAGGCGATGAAGATGGCTGAGCGGCTCAAGCATCCGCACGCGCTCGGCCTGGCGACGGTGACGGCCGGGATCGCGGCCTTCTTCGAGGGCCGCTGGAACGACTGCCGCAACCTCTTGGAGCGGGCCGAGACCCTGCTGACTGAGCAGGCCACGGGAGTCGCCTTCGAGCTCGACAACGTCGTCTACTGCACGCTCTTCTCGCTCTTCCAGATGGGCGAGGTGAAGGAGCTCTGTGACCGCGTGCCCCGCTATCTGGAGGACGCGCGGGAGCGGGGCGACCGCTACATGACCACGAACCTCAGGCTCCGGGTCTCCTACCTCGCCCTCCTCGCTGGCGACGACGCGGCGGGCGCTCGGGAGGAACTCGCGAGGGCCATGGAAGAATGGTCCAACCCCCGCGGCTTCCAGAACCAGCACTGGTGGAACCTGCTCGGACAGGCGCAGATCCATCTTTACGCGAGGCGAGGCGAGACGGCCTGGGAGCTGGTGATGCAGAGCTGGCCCGCGCTGAGCCGGTCCTTTGCGCTGCGCATCCAGCTCATCGCGATCCTGGCCCACGCGCTGAGAGGACGCGCCGCCCTCGCAGCCGCCGCCGACGGCCGCCCGGTGGAGCCGCTCATCAGGATCGCAGAAGGCGACGCCGGCTGGATCGAGCGCGAGAGGATGCCGTGGGCCGGTCCCCTGGCCAGCCTGCTGCGCGCGGGGATCGCGACCTTCAGGGGAGACCCGCAGGGGATCCTCGGGAAGCTCGAGGAGGCGGAGATGGGATACGAGGCTGCCGACATGCGGCTTCTCGCCTCGGTCTGCCGGTTCAGGCGCGGCCAACTTTTAGGGGGACAGAAAGGGGGTACCTTGATCGTCGCAGGTGCCACCTTCATCGCCGGGCAGGGCATCAGAAACCACGAGCGGATAGCGGACATGCTGGCGCCGGGAAGATGGCCAGGATGATCGAGACGTTCGCGGCAGAGCACCTCCGAAGAAAAACGAGTGGCCGCGGCTGATACGATCCGTGAGACAGAGTCGCACTTCGGGACAAACGAGGAGAGGAATGGACCGGCATGACGCTGGAGACCCGATGAGCCGTCACGAGAGCGATCCCTCCGAAGAGGAGACCTTCATCCCGACGCCGGACGGCGCGGCCGCGCCCGCGCCGGCGGCCGATGCGCCACAGAGCGCCTCGGGCGCCGTCCGCTACGACGTCGTGAGGCTCCTCGCCGCGGGCGGCATGGGGGCGGTGTTCCTCGCCCGCGACCCCGCCCTCGGGCGCGAGGTCGCGCTGAAGGTCGCCAAGGGCGACGATCCCTCCCGGCGCGCGCGCTTCATCGACGAGATGCGCATCCTGGGCCAGCTCGAGCACCCGAACGTGGTGCCGCTGCACGCGCTCGTCATGGCCGACCGCGCCCCCTTCTGCACGATGCGGTACGTCCGCGGCCGCACGCTCGCCGAGGTGCTCGGCGGGCTGCGCGCGGCCGATCCCGAGACGACGGCTCGCTACTCGATCACGCGCCTCGTGCAGGTGCTGTTGCAGGTCACCCAGGCGATCGACTTCGCGCATTCGCGCGGCGTCCTCCACCGCGACCTCAAGCCCTCGAACGTCATGCTCGGCGAGCACGGCGAGGTGCAGGTCCTCGACTGGGGTCTCGCGAAGGTGATCGACCGCGGGGACGGGAAGGTCATCGCCTCGGGCTCGGACCACACCCGTGCGGGCGAGGTGATCGGGACGCCCGCGTACATGTCGCCCGAGCAGGCCGCGTCCTCTCCGCTGGACGAGCGCTCCGATGTCTGGGCGCTGGGCGTCATGATGTACGAGATCCTCACGCTCCAGCGGCCCTTCTCGGGGGCGAACCCGATCGCGACGCTCGCGGGCGTCCTGCGCGACGACCCCAAGCCGCCGCGCGAGCGGGCGCCGCGCCGCGAGATCCCCGTCGCCCTCGAGCGCACGTGCCTCAAGGCCCTCGCGAAGCCGCCCGACGCACGCCACGCCTCCGTGCGCGAGCTGCAGGACGAGATCCAGGCGTGGCTCGAGGCCGAGGCCGACAAGGTCAAGCGGCAGGAGAACGCAGGCAAGCTCGCCCGGCGCGGCCGCGAGATCCTCGAGCACTACCGCCGGAAGAAGGCGGAGATGGCCGCCCTCGAGCGCGAGGTCGAATCGCTGCGCGGCAGCTTCCAGCCCTGGCAGCCCGTCCGCGAGAAGGCGCCGCTCTACTCGGCCGAAGACCGCCTGCGCGACGCGCGCGCGGAGCTCGCGACCATGGGCTCGAACCTCGTCATGACGCTCGCGGGCGCCCTCGGGCACGACGAGAGCCACTCCGAGGCGCGCGCCGTCATGGCCGACTACTTCTTCGAGCAGCTCCTCGAGGCCGAGGAGAAGCACGACCACCGGAACGTGCGGTACTTCGGGCAGATCGTCGCGGCCTTCGACGATGGGCGCCACGCCGCCGCGCTGAAGGGCGACGGCTCGCTCGCGCTGGAGTCGGATCCGCCGGGCGCCGAGGTGTGGCTTTACGAGTTCGTGGAGAAGAGCCTCCGGCTCGTCCCCGAGAACGAGCGCCTTCTCGGGCGCACGCCGCTTCCGCCCGTGCCGCTGCCCATGGGGAACTATCTCGTCATCCTGCGCGCGCGCGGCCGCGCCGACACGCGCTATCCCGTCTTCATCTCGCGCGGACGCGCGTGGACGGGCCGCGTGCGGCTGCTCACTCCGGCCGAGATCGGGGAGGGTTTCGTCCACGTGCCCGCCGGCCCGTACGTCCTCGGTGGCGACGCCGAGCTCCCGGGCTGGGGATTGCCCGGGAGGATGGCCGAGAGCGAGGACTTTGGCATCGGCGTGCATCCCGTCACGATGGGCGAGTACGTCGAGTTCCTGAACGACCTCGTCGCGACCGACCCCGCGAAGGCCCAGCTCCACTCCCCCAAAAAGGACGTGGGCGGGAGCACGTACCTCGAGGTGGACGCGAACGGGCGCTTCTCGCTCCCGCCGCGGGACCTCCTCGGCGAGGAGATGCATCCCCGCCGCCCGTGCGTGAGCATCACGTGGCACTCCGCCGTCGCGTACGCCGAGTGGCGCTCGGCGCGTGACGGGCGAACATACCGCCTTCCGACGGAGCTCGAGTGGGAGAAGGCCGCGCGCGGCGTGGACGGCCGCGCGTTCCCGTGGGGCGACCGCTTCGACGCGACCTTCTGCAACTCGGGAGAGAGCAACCCGGGCCGCCCGCGGCCGCTGCCGGTCGACTCGTACGAGGCGGACGTCTCCGTCTACGGCGTGCGTGGCACGGCGGGCAACGCGCGCGACTGGACGGCCACCCTCGTGACGCAGGGCCGCGGCGAGGCCGCGATGGTGTCGAGCGTCATCCGCGGCGGCGCGGCCGAGTTCGCGGGCTCGACGGAGTTCAGCCACATGAGCCGCGCGGCTTTCCGCTACGTGATCCCGGCCTTCTACCTGAATCCGGCGATCAGCTTCCGGCTGGCGTTCACGCCGCCGCGCGCCGAAAGGGACGACGCATGAGCTTCAAGCCCTGGACCGATGAGTCGCTCGCGCCGATGCGCCTCGTGGGCGACCCGCCCGCCGACGCGGCCGTCGCGGCGCTCTACGAGGAAGCGGGAGGCGGGCGCGCGGGGCTGAAGAAGCTGAACGACTTCCTCTTCGGCCTCACCTTCGAGGGCGAGTTCACGCACGCGAGCCTCCCCGGGCCCGTGCACGACTTCGCGGTCCGGAGCGCCGACCCGCCCGCGTGGGCCGATCCCGCGCTCGTCGAGGCCGGCCAGAAGTTCTTCTACGACAACGGCTTCGGCGCGACGGTGCTGCTCGTGTGCGCGAGCCTGCCAGAGTGCTACGTGATGCAGAACGGCATCCACGTGCTCGGCCTGACGAGGTATCTCAAGGACCGCCCCGGCCTGCGCATCCTCGAGACGTCGCAGATGGTGCGCGACGCGATGCTCCCGGGCGGCCTCGCGCCCGGCGCCAAGGGCATCCTCGCGGTCCAGAAGGTGCGCCTCCTGCACGCGGCCGTGCGTCACCTGATCCTCACGACCGCGGCGGGCGACGGCCACGACATGGGCAAGGTCTACGGCGAGGCGCGCTGGAACCCGGAGTGGGGCCATCCGATCTGCCAGGAGGACATGGCCTACACGCTGCAGACGTTCGCGTACGTCGTTCTCCGCGGCTTGAAGACGATGGACGCGGCGTTCACCTCCGCAGAGGCGGATGCGTTCCTCCACTGCTGGAACGTGGTCGGGCACGTCCTCGGCGTCGACCGCAGCCTCCTTCCCGAGCCCGAGCCGGGCGACGGCGGCCCGTCGCGCTTCACGCGCGCCGAGATGCTCTACGAGGCGATCCACGCGCGGCAAGCGGGCCGGACGGACGACGGCGTCGCGATCACGCGCGCCCTCGTCGAGTTCGTCGAAAAGCTCCTGGGGAACCGCGTGCCGCGCGAGCTGCCGCTGAAGCACCTGCGCGGCACGGACCTCGCGCGGCTGCCGCGCCTCGTCATGCGGGACATCCTCGGGCCGGAGACGATGAAGCTCCTCGGCGTGGAGCTTTCGAGCAAGGTGGGCCTTGCCGGGCTCATCGAGGAGCTCGGCCTCCTCGCGCTGCGTTTCGTCTACGACGTCCTCCAGCGCCTCTCGGGGGGCACCTTCCTCGGGCGTGCGTCCGAGTCGCTCCACATCGTCCTCACGGAGGAGCTGTCCAAGCTCCCGCCCGGCTACAAACAGACGTTCCTGCCGGAATCGCTCCGGCGCGCGGGCCCCGGCGCGCCGCCGGACCCGGTGGACGCGTGACGCGGCGGCTCATCGTTCCACTCGCAGCCGCCGCGCTCGCGCTCGCGCGCACCGCCTTCGCGCAGGAGCCCGCGCCCGCACCGACGCCTGCAGCCCCGGCGCGGACTGCGTCGAAGCCGGACGCGGACGAGAAGCCCGAGCGCACGTACGCCGAGACGATCGTCGTCACCGCGAGCAAGACGGCCGAGGAGGTTCGCGACGCCCCCGTCGCCGTCACCGTCGTTCCCGCGTCCGAGATCGAAAAGTCCTCGGCCGAGAGCTACGGAGATCTCCTGCGCACGGTGCCGGGTCTCAACGTCGCACAGATGTCCGCGCGCGACGTGAACCTCACGCCGCGCCTCGCGACGGGGCGCAACGCGAACGCGACGCTCGCGCTCCTCGACGGGCGCACCATCTACCAGGACTACTTCGGCATGGTCCTTTGGGACCTCCTGCCCATCGACTTCGACGAGGTCAAGCAGGTGGAGGTCGTCCGCGGGCCCGACTCCGCGATGTGGGGCGCGAACGCGATGGGCGGCGTCGTGAACATCCTCACGAAAGACCCCGCCGAGATGCTCGGCACGTCGGTCAAGCTCGGCGGGGGCACCCTCGGGACGCGCGAGGCCGGCGTGATCCACGCGGGTACGTCCGGCGCCGCGTCGTACAAGGTCAGCGCCTCGTATTTCGCACAGGACGCGTGGGAGCGCCCCACGGCGCTGCCCGACGGCACCCCGCTGCCCACGTACGACAACACGGGCACGCACCAGTACCGCATCGACCTGCGCCTCGACCTCGACCGCCCCGATAACGGCAAATGGAAGTTCGGAGCGGGCTTCGCGTCGAGCGACGGCGCGATCCTCACCGGCCTGGGGCCCTTCGACGCCACGAACCTCTATCAGGGCCACGCGACAGCCGAGTACCTCAAGGGCGACTTCCACGCCTCGGCGAACTTCACGCTGCACGACGCGAGGTACGTTGGCTTCCTCGCCCCGGAAATCGTCACGATGAAGAACCAGACGATCGCGGCGGAGGCGGGCGACCGCCACCTCTTCGGAGAGAAGAACCTCGTCTCGTGGGGCGCGAGCGCGCGCACCAGCCACTTCGACCTCAGCCTCGTGCCCGACGTCCATGGGCGCACCGACCTCGGCGCCTTCGTGGAGGACGAGATTTTCCTCGCCGAGACGCTGCGCCTGAGGGCCGGCGCGCGTTACGACTGGTCCGACACCTATGGCGGCGCCCTCTCGCCGCGCACGGGCCTCATCTTCGAGCCGCACAAGGACCATACCTTCCGGCTGAGCTGGAACCACGCGTTCATCGCACCGTCGCTCGTCGAGAACTTCCTCGAATTTCCGAGCGTCGCCCTCGCGACGCTCCCGACGGGGTCGTACGTCTACCCGATCCTGGCGACGGGCTCGAGCGACCTCAACGCCGAGACGATGAACGCCTTCGAGGTCGGCTACACCGGCTCGTTCGCCCGGCGCGTCACCGTGACCGTCTCGGCGTACTACGACATCTCGCGCAACCGCATCTTCTTCGTGCCCGTCGAGTACTACTCCCCCGCCGACCCGCCGCCCGGCTGGCCGCTGCCGCCGTCGGCGCTCGACCAGTACCCGATCCCGAAGACGTTCAGCTACCGCAACCTCGGGCGCATCGTGGATCGCGGCATCGAGGTCTCCGCCGACATGAAAATCACGCGCGCCCTCACGGCTTTCGCGAACTACTCGTGGCAGGCGGACCCGCAGGTGAGCGAGCAGGGCGCGACGACGATTCCCGTGAACCTGCCGGCCCGCAACCGGATCAACGCGGGGCTCAGTGTCGGGGCGGGCGCCTTTTTCGGGTCGGCTTCCGTGAACTACACGGCGTCGGCGTTCTGGACCGACGTGCCGCCGTACGTCGGCCCGACAGCGCCATTCACGCTCTGGAACGCGGCCGCGGGCTGGACCTTCGCGAACAACCTCGCGGTCGCCGTGCGCGCCGTGAACGTGACCGACGCGCGCGTCCAGCAGCACGTCTTCGGCGACATCCTGCGCCGGCGCGTGACCGCCGAGCTGCGGTTCCACTTCTAGGCTTCAGGAGGCTTCGATGGTCCAGATCGACATCCCGGTGGCGTTCGCCCTCGGCGGGCTCCACGCCGACGCCGCGCGCGCCCAGCTCGCGACGGGGAAGAGCGAGCACCTCTGGCGCACGCTCGCGCGCGACCTTCTCTTCTTCGGCGTCTTCGCGAGCTGGCTGCCTATCCAGCTCCTCGCGCGGCACTTCGGCTTCGAGACCTCGCACATGTGGTGGCACGAGGACTCGGTCCTCGCGTACCCGCTCTACATCCCTGCGTTCATGACGCTCTACCTCGCGGCGAACGTCGCGGGCCTCGCGGCGGGCGTCACGCTCGTGCGCGCGGGGCGTGTGAGCCTGAACCGGTTCGTCATCGCCGCGTGCTGGCTGTTCGCGACGGGCTGGGTTTTCATGCAGAAGGAGCGCACGCTCGTCCTCGGCACGTACCGCGAGTGGCGCGCGGGCGTGGCACCCCCGCTCTCGTCCGACTCCGGCCTCGTGCGTCTCCTCGTGATCTTCGGCGTCGTCTTCACGGTCGCCCTCGTCCTCGCTTACCGCCGCATCCGGCGCGAGGGCGCGGCGCTCGAGGCCGCCGGGCCGCTCGGAGCCTGAGCCGCAAACTCGCTACTTCAGGCCCTCGACGACGAAGCACTCCCGGTCCATCAGAGCGTCCCCACCACGAACGGCAGCGACTCGACCACCGTGCCGGCGGGAGCGATCGTGAAGCAGCCCGCGAGCCGGTCGTAGAACGTGGGGTTCGGCTTCGCCGTCGGCCCCAGCTCGACGACGAGCAGGGGCTCGCCCTTCTCCACTGCGTCGCCGGGCTTTTTCTTCACGCGAAAACCCGAGGCCGGATCGATGACGTCGTCTCTCCGGGCGCGGCCGCAACCGAGCTCGATCGCGAGGAGTCCGACCTCGCGCGTGGCGATCCGGGCAACGACGC
>ODAK010005998.1_pt1 | contig 12286 bp, 10 predicted proteins | sample 1539591 | NCBI WGS metagenome assembly ODAK01 (sample SAMEA3539303, study PRJEB22396) | soil metagenome | biome: tundra; feature: field; material: soil | place: USA | collected 2010-05 | depth 0.15 m | reverse complement strand
CCCCGCCGATTTGGAACCCGACGCTACCGCCTTCCAACGCGTACATTGCCGGAGCACCCCAGGGTCCGTTAAAGTGCGGGCCCGTGCGGCAAACCATCGCGCCGCGGCCGTAGCTGCCGCCAACTACAAACGCCACTTTCGTCAGCGAAGGGAACACGATCACGCATTCCGCTTTCTCCAACAGCTCTTGAGGAATATTGTCGGGCACATCCATGATTTCCTGCATTACCACGCCGCAATTCTCCAAACGCTCTTGCTCTTTATTGCCTTCCGCCACCAGAACCGCGCCTGCCAGCACCAGAACTGATACTGCTATGGTCATTTTACGTAGCATCATTTGCCTCCGATTTCAGATTCAATTGTAAAACGGTAACTCCTGGATGGGTTTGCACATCACGGCAGCGCTGACCTGTTGCGTTGCTCGTGATTTGTTTTCATTTAATTCTTCTGCCTGCCACCGACGACCAGCAAAGCGATTCCGCCCGCCAGCGCAATGGCTCCGATAATTGGAGGCAATGGGATTGTTTTTTGCTCATCGGCGGTCGCATGAATCGGCCCGACGTCAATAATTTTTTCGCGATGCGTATAGTGGATGCCTTGATAGGCCAGTGCTAACGCACCGAGAACCACCAGCAGTATTCCTGCCATTGAAATTGGTTTCATTTTTTCCGCTTCGCTCCTGCGATAGGTACCCGAACTATGATCGGAACCGCAACTACGATACGAGCCTTCGTCCCTGGAACAATCGGACCAACAGGACGATCACCGCCAGCACCAGCAGAATGTGAATGAATCCCCCAAGCGTGTAGGAACTCACCATGCCCAAGAGCCACAACACCACTAGAATCACACATATTGTCCACAGCATAGTGCCCCCGTGACTTTTCGATGTCCGGCAACGTCAAGCCGTCGCAATTGAAACCCGGAAGCCAGTTCAACCAGTGAGAGTTACTTCCATACATTGCGCGACCGCACGGGGGATATCGTATGCTTCGGCGGGAATTGAGACTGTTCAAAAGCGGACACAAGGCGAATTCGCGTTAATGGCAATAGAACCAGATTCGGAGCTAGCTGGCCTTGGCTCCTTCGTGTGGGGTCTTTATAGTCAGTCCTGATCGAAATTAGCCGGTCACGATTCTTCCGTTACGCTCGGCCCCGCACGAAATGCAGTACCAGTAGTATCAGTGCCACCACCAGCAGAATGTGAATAAAACCGGAGGCCACATGAAACGCCAGAAATCCCAGTAACCACAGAACAATCAGAATCACTGCGAGTATCCCAAGCATACTTTGCCCTCCGAAAACTTCGTGGACGGCATTATGAATAATCGAGCGAAAGCGGTCTGTTCACTTCAGCACAGATACTAACCATCCCGTGCAAGTTCCCGATTCGGAAAAGTATGAATCAAATCGACCCGGATACGGAATTCAACCGTTACTGGCGTTTACAAATCCCTGCTAATCAAACGGCTTCTCAGTTCGGACTTTGGCTCCGAACTTGCATGAACTAAAACAGGCCTCGCGTGAGTCTGTGAACGAGCATAACTGTGCAAAATTGAACAGTGTCTGAAACAGCACTTGTGCCAATTAGGACAGACCTAAATCGGAGGGCGTGGTCGGATGTCGTATACAGAGAGTGGTGCAATTATGGACAAACTTAACGGCGTCTTACTTTTGATTGAAGGCGACGCCGGCGATGCAGCGAAGGTACTCCAGGGGTTGGCGAAGCCGGGCCAGACAAATCTGGAATGGGTCAAGAGTCTTGCGGACGGGCTGCAGCGACTGAAGCAATCGGGCGTTGCGGCTGTCTTATTAAACTTATATCTCCCCGACAGCAGAGGAATTGAAACATTCGACAAAACGCTCACAGCTGCGGGCAGCATTCCAATTCTTGTCATGTGCGCAGCAAATAATGAAAGCGTCGCCAAGTTGGCCGTCGAACGAGGTGCGCACGATTATCTACTGAAAGATCATCTGGATGGCTACTCCCTGACGCGCGCCGTGAATGGCATGGTCGTATACGGAACGAATGCGGACGCCCTCTTCGTCGAAAAGGAACGCGCCGCGGTTACGCTGAATTCAATTGGTGACGCGGTGCTCAGCACCGACATTGCAGGGAATGTGACCTATCTAAACGTAGTCGCTGAGGCAATGACCGGTTGGTCTAAGGCGGACGCCATCGGCCACCCGCTGGCCGAAGTTTTCCACATTATTGACGGAGCGACCCGCGAACCGTCGGAAAATCCTATGGCATCAGCTGTTCGCCAGAACAAGACCGTTTCTCTTACGCCCAATTGCATCTTAATCCGCCGGGACGGATACGAATCGCCGATTGAAGATTCCGCGGCGCCGATTCACGACCGCAGCGGCCAGATTACCGGCGCGGTAATCGTTTTTCACGATGTAAGCGTCGCGCGGCAGATGTCGTTGCAACTCTCCCATCTCGCACAACACGATTTCCTCACCGATTTACCGAACCGAATGCTGTTAAATGACCGGCTTCAGCAGGCCATCACCATGGCGCGGCGCCACAATTATCGCATCGCGGTGCTGTTCATGGATCTCGACCGGTTCAAACACATCAACGATTCCCTGGGCCACGTAGTTGGCGACCAGTTGTTGCAAGCCGTAGCATCACGCCTGGAACGCTGCGTTCGCGAATCAGACACGGTCGGGCGCCAGGGAGGCGATGAGTTTGTCGTAGTACTTTCTGAACTGGATCAAGCTGAGAACGCGGGCATCAGTGCGGCAAAACTTCTGGCCGCTCTCACTTTGCCTTATTACATTGGCTCTCACGACATCAGCGTGCCCGTCAGCATCGGCGTTAGCATCTATCCCGATGACGCCGACAACGCGGATACGCTCATCAAAAACGCTGACACGGCGATGTATCACGCCAAGGAAGCCGGCCGGAACAACTATCAATTCTTCAAACAGGAAATGAACGTCCGCGCCACGGAACGCCAGTTCATCGAAAGCGGTCTGCGCGTCGCCCTGGAACACAATGAGTTCTCGCTTCACTACCAGCCGAAAATGGACATTGCCAGCAACGCTATTACCGGGGTCGAAGCGCTCCTGCGCTGGAAACATTCTGAACGCGGATTCATTCCACCAGCGCAGTTCATTCCCATTGCAGAAGACACGGGTCTGATTCTGCCCATCGGAAAATGGGTTCTGCGTGAAGCGTGCAGGCAATCGCGCGCGTGGCTCGATGCTGGATTGCCTGCCGTGCTCATGGCTGTAAATATTTCCGCTGTCGAATTTCGCAGTAAGGATTTCCTCGACACTGTGCGCGCGATATTGCAAGAGACCGGACTTGAACCGCGATCTCTAGAACTGGAATTGACGGAGAGCGTTCTGATGAAGCACGCCGAATCCACTGTATCCATGCTGAAATCGCTGAAGCAAATCGGCGTTCAACTTACAGTGGACGATTTCGGCACCGGTTATTCAAGCCTCAGCTATCTGCGTCAGTTCCCGGTGGATGCTCTGAAGGTCGATCAATCCTTCGTGCATGAAATCTCCTCACGCCGGGACGATGCCGCAATCGTATGCGCGGTAATCAGCATGGGAAATAGCCTGAAGAAGCGCGTGATTGCGGAAGGCGTGGAGACTCGGGAACAGCTCGATTTTCTTGTCGCCGAAGGCTGCGAAGAAGCGCAAGGCTACTATTTCAATCGGCCAATGGCCGCCAATCAGTTAGCGAAACTTCTGGAGACCGCCGTTCCCTATATGATTGCTAGTTAACGCCTGCCAATTAGCACGCATCTCCCTCCGGCAACGTGGTAGACTATTCTCTCCAGGGAGTTCCCTCTCGCTGCTGGCAATCCCAAGGTTTCGGGATACGCTCTGCCGCGGAAGCTGAAATCAAGATGTGTGCAATATTGAACAGACTTCGTGCCGTCGAAAATGATAGCCTATTTGACGAGAGAGGTTTGTGTTTTCCCTACTCTGGCGACCCTATATGAATAACAATAAAACAGCCGTCAAGCCGCCACTGAAAAAAGGCGCGAAGCTCACCTTCAACGCGCAGCGCTTCCTGGACTCCGTCGGAGCCGCTCGAAAAACTGCTGAGTATCGCAGAAACGAGATTGTTTTTTCCCAGGGTGACCCGTCAAGCGAGGTCCTGTACATCAAGAAGGGCGGCGTAAAACTTTCCATCGTCAATGAGAACGGTAAGGAAGCCGTTGTGGCAATTCTAGGCCCGGGCGATTTCTTCGGTGAAGGCTGCCTGGCTGGACAAATACTGCGCATGGGCTCGGCGACGGCCATCACACCGACTGAAGTCCTGGTCATTGAAAAGAAAGAAATGATCAAAGTGCTCCATACGGAACACGAGTTCTCCGACCGGTTCATTTCCTACATGCTCGGACGCAATATCCGCATCGAAGAAGATTTAGTCGACCAGCTTTTCAATTCGAGCGAGAAGCGGCTGGCACGCACGCTGCTTCTTTTGGCGCGCTACGGCAAGGAAGATAAGCCGCAGCGCGTCGTCCCAAAAATTTCCCAGGAAATGCTGGCTGAAATGATCGGCACCACGCGCTCGCGTGTGAATTTCTTCATGAATAAATTCCGCAAGCTCGGCTTCATCAAATATAATGGCGGCGATCATCATGACGGTCTGCATGTGGATAGTTCCCTGCTCAGCGTTGTTCTCCACGACTAAATCGTCCTGCACGACTAACTTTCAATCCACAACCTGTGGATTCCTGAGGAAAATGTCCTAAAAACCTCCTATCGCCCTGATTCGATTAGGGTTACACGGGTAAAACCAGAAATTACTATTCTTTCAATAGTGTGCAATATAGAACAGTCAGCCGATTGCGACGCTCCTAGAATGCTCGAACGAACGGCAACTCAGGACGACAGGAATACACACCAAGGCCGGTTGTATCTCTTGCTTGCCGTTCGCTACTTTCTTCAGATGAATTGAATTTTCAGCAACTCAAATCTAATTCCCTCCGCAGCAAATCAAGGTTAGCATCTCTCCCGTGTCCATAAGTTCGCCATGTTCGAATACGAAGGGAGATTGCTCCTGAATCAGTTACGACAAACGCCGCCAAGTCATTCGATTAGGATCTTAGGCCGCTGCCACGTCGTGTCGTACGGCCATCTGGCGGCGGCTTTGCTGTGCGGCATTTTGCTGCGCTGGTTTTTTATTTCGCATTTCCATCCTTACGCGGGCGACGCGCAGTTTTATGAAGAACTCGCGCGCAACTGGCTCTATCACGGCGTTTACGGACGTAATTTGTGGGGCCAATTGCTGCCCTCTGACATGCGCATGCCGGGATATCCGGCGTTTCTGGCGGCAATTTATCGAACGCTCGGCAGAACAAGAGCCGCAGTTACCTCAGTGCAGGTCGTGGTGGATATGCTGACTTGCCTGCTGACGGCGCTGATCGCCGCGCGCCTCGCGCCCGCTTCAAAACGAAAAATCGTAGCGACAATCGCTCTTTGGCTGGCCGCGCTATGTCCTTTCACGGCTAGCTACACCGGAGTGGTGCTGACGGAAACTCTCACCACATTTATCACCACGCTGGCTGTACTCGTTTTTGTTTGGGCGCTAACGCATCCGGACATGTACATTTCGCGCGGCGCCATTTCCAGAGATTTGCTGTTGAAATATGTCGCATGGTTTTTTTTGGGCGGCCTGATTGTCGGCGTGGGAACTTTGGTGCGGCCCGAAACTCCGCTGCTGCTGATCGCCATGGGCATCGTTCTTTGCGTGCGCTGGTGGCGGCCTGCCGACTGGTGGAAACTGGCGCTGGCGATTTTGTGGATGTGTGCCGGGCTGATTTTGCCGCTGTCGCCCTGGGCCGCGCGAAACACTTTGCATCTTGGGCGCGTGCAATTTCTTTCCGCGCGCTACACCGAAACGCCGGGCGATTACGTCCCGCGCGGTTTCTACGCCTGGACGCAAACCTGGATGGTGAAGTTCGGCGACGCCTATTCGGTCAGTTGGAAGCTCGGAGAAAAAGCTCCGATCGACACGAATACTCTGCCAGTGAGCGCCTATGATTCTCCGGACGAGCGCGCAAAGGTTGCGCAACTGATCGACGAGTACAACAAACGCGCGCTTGTCACTCCGGAGTTGAATCACCAGTTCGCGCAACTGGCGACTGAACGCGCCGCGGCGCATCCAATCCGCACATACATATTCATTCCGATTGAGCGCGCCTGGTGGACATGGTTCACGCCGCGCATCGAGCTGCTTCCCTACTCCGGAAAACTTTGGCCGATTCACGAAGCCTGGCACAACAACGCGGAGGATTTCAGCGTGACGCTAGGCCTCGGTGTGCTGAATTTTATTTATGCCGGCATGGCGCTGATTGGCGCGTGGAAATTCCGCGCGCGAGGCGGAATAGCGTTCCTGTTAATGTTTTTGCTGATTCGCACCGCATTTTTTACGCAAGTCCAAACAGTCGAGCCTCGCTACGTGATGGTTTGTTTTCCTGTGGTGCTCGCACTGGGCGCGCTGGCGCGGGTATCAGCTCGACAACCCCACGATTCTGCAGTCGTATAATCGCGCCCCGCTTCGCATTTTAATCCGGTCGCATGGCGGTAGTTTCGTCGTTGTGATATAGAATCCACGTCCCGCGTGCCATGAAAACAGTTCATGAAAAATAAATCTCTAGTCTTAGGGCTGATTCTTTACTTCATCGCCGCTGCACTCTCCGTCCGTGCTCATCACGGGCTCGCGTTTAGTCCATTATTCGCCGAAATTGTTCGCTGGGCCGCGCTGGCCTCACTGCTTCTCTATGCGGTCTATCAGCATTCGCTTACCACCTGGATCCTCGTCTGCATGGTGCTGGGCGCCGAAGTGGGCAACGATTTTCCGCATTTCGCGATGAACCTGCGCATTCTGAGCCAGATTTTTCTGCAGATGATTCGCGTGATCATCGCGCCACTGCTTTTTGCCACGCTTGTCAGCGGCATTGGCGGACATTCCGACATTAAAAAAGTTGGCCGCCTGGGACTGAAATCTATTATTTATTTTGAAATTGTTACCACGCTGGCGCTGGTCATTGGCCTTGCGGCCATCAACATCAGCAAAGCCGGAGTGGGCGTGCAACTTCCGCCGGTTGTGGGCGCCGCGCCGGCCGTGGCCGCGCGGCCCAGCGCCACGGAAATGATTCTGCATATTTTCCCGGAAAATATCGCCAAGTCCGTCGCGGAAAACCAGATTCTGCAGGTCGTCGTGTTCAGCATGATTTTTGGAATTGCGCTGGCTCTGGTGAAGGAATCAAAACGCAAGCCGATGATCGATTTCGCAAACAGCCTGGCCGAAGTGATGTTCAAATTTACAAATATTGTGATGTTATTCGCGCCCATTGGCATTGCCGGGGCAATCGCCTACACCATTGCCACCACTGGATTCGGCGTGCTCTACAATCTGGGTCAGCTTGTCGCAACGTTATATATAGCGTTCGCGATATGCGTGCTCTGCGTGCTGTGGCCTTCGGCGCTCATCGCGCGCCTTCCGGTTCGCGAGTTCATCAAGTACGTGACCGAGCCCGCGACAATTGCGTTCAGCACGACCAGTTCGGAAGCCGCGTTGCCCAGCGCCATGGAATCCATGGAAGCTTACGGCGTGCCGCGCGAAATTGTGGCCTTTGTCATTCCCACTGGATACAGTTTCAATCTAACCGGCGCAACGTTATATCTCGCGCTCGCATCCGTTTTCGTGGCGCAGGCTGCGGGAATTCATCTGGGCCTGAAGCAACAACTTTTCGTGATGCTCGTGCTGATGCTCACCAGCAAAGGCGTGGCCGGAGTTTCGCGCGGTTCCATCATTATTCTTTTTGCCGCGGCGGATTCACTCGGCCTGCCAAAAGAGCCGATGCTTCTGTTGCTGGGCGTAGATCAATTTCTCGATATGGGACGCACGACCATGAACGTGGTCGGCAATTGCCTCGCGTCCGCGGTGATTGCCAAATGGGAAGGCGAATTTAGAACGGAAAAACCGTCGCCGTCAGCAACCGGCGCTTTAGCGGAATGAACTAAGTAGCACCGACACTCCTGCTTGCCCTGAGGTACGAAGGGGGCGGTGCAATTTATTGAGCTCGGCGCACAAACTTTTCGGAGGAAATACAGAATGTCCGCATCACGACATCATCACCATACTATCGCCACCTCTCTGCGCCTTTCCACGCTGGCAATCGTTCTCTGCGCCGGAACTGTCCTCGCCCAAACCGCGCAATCCCCCGAGCCTGACTGGCAAGCAGAAGGCAATGCCTGGTGGGCGCACGTGCAATTTCTGGCCTCCGACGATTTGCGCGGACGCGATACCGGCAGCGACGGCTATCGCCGAGCCGCCGAATACGTTGCAAAGCAATTCGCCGACGCCGGACTGCAGCCTGCCGGCTCAAACGGATTTTTGCAGCCCATCGATTTTGACGTGCGCCGAATTGACGAGGATAACTCCAGTCTTTCGCTGGAACGCGCCGGAAAAACGGAAGCGCTGAAACTCGGCCCCGATGCCACGCTCCGTGTCAGCGGCGATCCCGCTCCCACGACTCGCGCGCAAGCAGTGTTCGTCGGTTACGGATTTGCTGTGCCGGAAATGGGCTACAACGAATTAGCAGACGTTGATTTGCGCGGCAAGATTGCGGTGTACCTGACGGGAGGGCCCGCAAATATTCCCGGCCCGCTGAAAGCTCACTACCAATCTTCCGAACAGCGCTGGGCTGCATTGCAAAAGGCCGGAGCCATCGGTATCGCTACCATTGGCAATCCGAAAAATTCCGATATCCCGTGGGAACGCGCGTCGCTCGCGCGCTTGCAACCATCGATGAGTCTCGCCGATCCAAAAATGAAAACACCCGGGCCCCGCTTTTTCGCGTCGATCAATCCCGCGCAAGCCGACAAATGGTTTGCGGAAAGCGGCCACACCATCGCGGAACTTTTAGCGATCGCGGACAAGAACGAAGTCCTCCCGAAATTCCCGCTGAAAGTCACCGTGCATGCAAAGGTCGAAGTTGTGCGCGCAAAAGTTTCTTCGCCAAACGTGATCGGAGTCCTGCCCGGTTCGGACGTGAAACTTCGCGGCGAGTACGTCGTAATCAGCGCGCATCTGGACCACATCGGCGTCGGCCTGCCCATCAACGGTGATTCCATTTATAACGGCGCGATGGACAATGCGTCCGGCGTCGCTTCGTTGATTGAAGTTGCAAAACATTTGAAGGCCGCCGGAATTCATCTGCGCCGCTCGATTCTTTTTGCCGCGGTAACCGCCGAAGAGAAAGGCGATCTCGGCTCCGAATATTTCGCGCATCATCCCACAGTTCCGCAAAAACAAATTGTCGCCGATCTGAACATGGATATGTTTCTTCCGCTATTCCGTCTGCAATATTTGGAAGTGCAGGGACTTGACGAGTCCACGCTCGGTGATGACGTTCGCGCCGTCGCCGAAAAAGAAAAAGTAATTATCCAGGCCGATAAAGAACCCGACCGAAACCGCTTCATCCGCAGCGATCAATACAGCTTCGTGAAAATCGGCGTCCCTGCTCTCGCTTTCAAATTCGGATGGATCAAAGGAACGGAGGAAGAAAAAATATTTCAGGATTGGATTCGCACTCGTTACCACGCGCCTTCCGACGATATCGATCAACCGGTGGACACACCCGCCGCCGCGCATTTCGATCACCTATTATTATTGCTAGCTACGCGCGTAGCCGACGCCGACGCGCGCCCCACATGGAAGCCGACAAGCTTCTTTAAGCGCTTCGCGCAGTGATCGACGAGATGGCCTAGAGCGAGTTAAGTCCTTTGGTTGCAATACATACGTGGGGTGGTACCTGCTAAGTTCTGTATTTGCAATACATACGAGAAAATAGGATGGTGGGGTACCAGAAATTAACAATAATCAGCAACATTCAACTAACTGCGGCCTATCCGTGCCCGCCGCCACCGGTCAGTTCGCGCACAATCGACCCAACAAACGCTTTCGCGTCACCAAATAACATCAGCGTCTTATCCAGGTAATAGAGCGGATTTTCAATTCCCGCGAAGCCGGGACTCATTCCGCGCTTGATGACCATCACCGTGCGCGCTTTATCAACATCCAAAATCGGCATCCCGTAAATCGGGCTGCTCTTGTCCGTACGCGCAGCGGGATTGGTCACGTCGTTCGCGCCGATAATCAGCACCACATCGGTCTGCGGAAAATCTGAATTCGCGTCGTCAATATCCATCAATTTATCGTAGGGAATGTCGGCTTCGGCGAGCAGCACGTTCATGTGTCCGGGCATGCGGCCGGCCACCGGATGAATTCCAAATTTTACGTCCACGCCGCGCTTGGTCAGAACGTCGTACAATTCGCGAACTTTGTGCTGCGCCTGCGCCACGGCCATTCCATATCCGGGAACAATAATCACTTTACTGGCGGCACCCAAAATCGCGGCAGCTTCTTCAGCCGTCGCGCTTTTCACCGGACGTTCTTCCACCGCGCCGGCTGCTTTTGCTTGTTCTTGCCCGAACGCGCCGAACACTACGTTCGCAAATGAACGGTTCATCGCCTTGGACATATTCACGGAGAGAATAAATCCCGAAGCGCCGTCCAATGCGCCGGCGATAATCAAAAGTTTGCTGTTCAACACAAATCCCATCGCCGCGGCGGAAAGTCCTGCATACGAATTCAGCAGCGAGATCACGGTAGGCATATCGGCGCCGCCGATGGGAATAATCATCATGATGCCCAGCATGAAGGGGACGCCCAGAATAATCGGGAATAGATTCGCGCGCTCCGGGTGCATCACCAGGAATATTGCGATGCCGACGGTGCCTGCCAACAATCCAAGATTTACAAAATTCTGGCCTTTGAATGTAATGGGCCGTTGCGGCAACCATTCCTGCAGTTTTCCCGCCGCCATCAAGCTGCCCGTAAATGTAAGCGAGCCTAAAATAACTTCCATCGCCAGCACGGACATCGTGAACTTCGGCACGTTCGGCGACTGGAGATAAAATTCCGAAGCGCCGACCAGCGTGACGCAGAGCGCGCCAAAACAATGGCTCAACGCGGTCCGCTGCGGGACGGCGGTCATATGCACCATGCCCAGCGGCACGCCGATAATCGAGCCGAGCACCAGCGCGATCGCGACCCATCGGTAATCAACAATCCCGGCATTCAGCAGCGTGCCCACAATTGCCAGCAACATGCCGAACTCGCCGGCCCACACACCGTGCCGCGCGGTGGCCGGACTGCTCATGAACTTCAAAGAAAGAATGAACAGCGCCGTCGCAATCAGATACGTGAATTCGATGAGGTATTGGCTATGCAGCATTATGGTTTTTGTGGCCTGCTGGATTTGAACATTTTCAGCATGCGGTCGGTAATCAGGAATCCGCCGACAACGTTACTGGTAGCGGCAACAATTGCGATTGTTCCGAGAACCGTGGAAAGTGTCGTCTTGTGTTCGCCCGCCATGATGATCGCGCCGACGACGGCAATCGCGTCTAGAGCATTCGTCAAAGACATCAGCGGAGTGTGCAGCAAAGGAGTGATGCGGCGAATCACTTCAAATCCAATAAATGCCGCCAGCAAGAAAACGTAAAGGTCGGTGATTAAATCAAATTTCATCCCTGCTTCGCCTCCTGTGCCGCGGCCGCCAGCGCCGGCAACTTGAAGAATTCCCGCACGCGCGCATTCACAATTTCGCCGCCGCGCGTCAGTATTGTTTCCCTCATGATTTGATCGTCGGGATTGAACTGGAACTTTCCATCTTTAATCATGTGCGCAAGAAACGCGCTGATGTTTTTCGCGTACATCATGCTCGCATGGTACGGAACGCTGCTGGCCAAATTAATCCAGCCAATAATCGTCACACCGTGTTCCACCACAATTTCACCCAGCTTGGTCAGTTCGCAATTTCCTCCGCGCTCAGAAGCCATGTCCACGATCACAGAGCCGGGCGCCATGCCTTCCACCATTTCTTTCGTGATTAAAACCGGCGACGACTTGCCGGGAATCACCGCAGTCGTAATGACGACGTCGCTCTGCGTGACGACTTGCTTCAGCAGTTCACGCTGCTTCAAATAAAATGATTCATCCTGCGCCTTCGCGTATCCGCCCGCGTCCTGCGCATCCTTCACTTCGATCGGCAGCTCGACAAATCGCGCGCCTAAGCTTTGCACCTGTTCTTTCACCGCAGGGCGCATATCGTACGACGAGGTAATCGCGCCCAGCCTGCGCGCGGTGGCAATCGCCTGCAAGCCGGCAACTCCTGCACCGATAATGAATACTCGTGCCGGTGTGATTGTGCCCGCAGCGGTGGTCAGCATCGGAAAT
>ODAK010005997.1_pt1 | contig 12286 bp, 7 predicted proteins | sample 1539591 | NCBI WGS metagenome assembly ODAK01 (sample SAMEA3539303, study PRJEB22396) | soil metagenome | biome: tundra; feature: field; material: soil | place: USA | collected 2010-05 | depth 0.15 m | reverse complement strand
GTGGACATCTGCCGCGGCGAAGTGCTCGGCCTCATTGGCCAGAGTGGATCGGGCAAGAGCACGCTCGCCATGGCGATTCTGGGCCTACTTGATCGCAAGCACGCCCAGGTGGAAGGCACGGTCCGGTTCGATGGAGCCGACCTGTTGCGACTCAGCGAGTCGGACCTGCGTGCCCTGCGCGGAAGGAAGCTGGCCCTGGTGCTGCAGAGTCCACTGTCGTCGTTGAATCCCGCGTTGAAAATTCGGACCCAGCTGAAAGAGGCGTGGCGAGCCCACGCATCGGGATCGAAGGCAGATTGCGAGGCCGCGATCCGGGCTGCGCTGGAAAGCGTGAGCCTGCCGGCGACCGATGAGTTCCTACGAAAGTATCCTTCCCAGATGAGCGTCGGCCAGGCGCAGCGCGTGCTGATTGCGATGGCCGTGATGCACCGCCCCGCGCTGTTGATTGCCGACGAAGCCACCAGCGCACTCGACGTGATCACGCAGGCTGAAATTCTGGCTCTGTTTCGCGAGCTGAACCGCAGCTTCGGAATGGCGATTCTTTACATCTCGCACGATCTCGCCTCGGTGGCAGGCATCTGCGACCGCATTGCGATTCTGCACGAAGGCCAAATCGTCGAGACGGGATCCACGGAACAGGTATTGACTAGTCCTCACCACGAATACACGCAACGCCTGATGGCCGCCATGCCGAAGATGCCGCAGCGGCTTGCGCTTGGCAAAGCAGCGGCTCTCTAGCACCGCTAAGCAGCCTCGCGGTCCCATTTCAGACTCACTTGGTAACCCATTGCAGAGGACTGAGGTCACATCCGCGCCGACTGGAAGTGAGACAGAGTGTCCCATGCCCAGACTCAAGGGACAGAGTGGCCCAACCGGCCCCTGTTCGAATTCGCCAATCCCCCATAGAACCAACGACTTACGCGGACTCGCATTGGCCGCTCCCGTGCAACAGTAGGGCTGGGTACGAAGCTCGATCTTTCCCCCATCAAGAAAGTAGGGTGAGATTTTATGGAGCACACGGCGAAAACACAGAAACCTAAGTGGCGCGGGGAACGACATAGCGCCGCATGGGGAAAGCGCTTGAGCCTGGTCCTTCTCCTGGCAACGGGAATGGCATTTGGTCAGCGCTGGAACAACCCCATCGCGGGCGAATCGAACGGCCGATTCTCCTCTCGGATCGCTCCCGAACTCTCGGGACTTCTGGCCAAGGCCCATCAGGGAACTGCCAAGGGCCAGACCGTGAGGGTCATTGTGCAATACAAACAGGTCCCGACGGCGGCGCACTACGCCACGATGCAGGGCCGCGGCGGACGCTTGCATTCGAAACTGCACATGATCAAGAGTGCGGCGTTTACGATTCCGGTCAGCGCTCTGGCTGCCTTGGAGGCTGATCCGGAGATCGCGTCCGTGACCATTGACCATCCGATGAACGTGATGGACGATCTGACGAACGATGTGACGGGCGTCGAGACGGCTTGGAGCGCAGGATATACCGGAGCAGGCGTCGGCGTGGCCGTGATCGATAGCGGCATCAACGACAGCCACCCCGATCTGCAGAACCCGGACGGGTCTTCGCGCGTGGTCTATCACCAGGACTTTACGGGTACGGCGACGAGCAACTCCGCCGGGGCACAGTATGACCTCTACGGTCACGGCACGCATGTGGCCGGTATCATTGCTGGCAACGGGTCGCTCTCGGGTGGGGAATATGCTGGCGTCGCTCCCGGTGCCAGTCTGATCGATCTGCGGGCCCTGGATGCGAATGGCGCGGGCACGGACAGTACAGTGATCGCGGCTATTCAGCAGGCTATTGCGTTGCAGCACACCTACAACATTCGTGTAATCAACCTGTCCCTTGGCCGCGGAATTCCCTCCAGCTACAAGCAGGATCCTCTCTGCCAGGCCGTGGAAGCGGCATGGAATAGCGGGATCGTGGTGGTTGTCGCTGCTGGCAACTATGGCCGCTTGAGCGTAAATGGAAGCAACGGCTTTGGAACCGTCACGGCACCAGGTAACGATCCTCTTGTGCTGACGGTCGGCGCGACCAAGAGCAACGGATCCACGTCGCCCTCAGCAGAAACGAAGGCCAGCTATAGCTCCAAGGGACCCACGACCTACGATCACGTGGTAAAACCTGACATCATGGCGCCAGGCAACGACATCGTTTCTCTTGCCGCCCCGGGAGCCACGCTGGAGGCCTCCTATCCGAATGAACTGGTCACCGGCACCGACGGCAAGAACGACTACTTCACGTTGAGTGGCACCAGCATGGCGACTCCTGCCGTCGTCGGCGCGGTAGCTTTGTTACTGCAAGAGCAAAGCACGCTGACTCCGGATCAAGTGAAAGCCAGACTGATGAAGACTGCCTACAAGATGAACGGATTTGGGCTCGTTTCTACGTCGGCTTATGTCCCGCATCTGGTGCAGACCTTCGTCGATTTCTATGATCTGTTTTCGGTGGGCTCGGGATTGCTGAACGTACAGGCCGCTACTACCAATAGCGACCTGGCTCCGGCCAACGTTGGCGCCGCCCTTTCGCCGACGGCAGTCTTTAACCCGCAAACACATACAGTGTCGCTGGCGTATGGGAACTCGAGCGTCGCCAGCACTTCAGTCGTTTGGGGCACTTCGGTGGTCTGGGGTACCTCAGTTGTCTGGGGAACTTCGACCGTAAACGGCAGCTCTGTCGTCTGGGGTAGTTCGCTTCCCTGGATGGACAACACTCTAAACGCTTTCAGCGTGGTTTGGGGATCCAGCACGGGCACTGCTTCGGCCACCAGCGTGGTCTGGGGTTCATCCGTGGGGACTGCCGACGCTGCCTTTACTGACGCTGGAGATGATGAGCAATAGTGAGCCGTGTGAATCCAAGGAAAGGAGACGAGATTATATGAACAACACACGGCGAATTAAGACCTTCATCGGCGCAATGATGCTGGCCGCAGCGATCACCGCGGGATATGCAACCTTCGTGAGCCACGCGCTGCATACCTACTTCGCTCTGGCGGTTCTGGTACTGGCAGCGGTGACTTCGAGGATGAAAGTCAAGCTGCCGGGAATTAACGGCAACATGTCGGTGAACCTGCCATTCCTGCTTACGGCGGTCGTCAGTCTGAGCGCAGCCGAAGCAGTCGTCATCACCTGCGTGTCAACCGCGGTGCAGTGCTGGCCGCGGAAGAATGCGAAGTTCAACCCGCAGCAGATGGCGTTCAACCTGAGCATGATGGCGTTTGCCAGCTGCCTGGCAAGCCTCATGTTCCATGCCCACTGGCCGGGTATGCAGTGGAGTTCGAGTACTCTGGGACTGGTGCTGGCGACAGCCACTTTGTTCCTGGGACAAACTGCTCCGGTCGCTGCGATCGTAGCGGTAAGCGAGGGCAAGGCGGCAGGACAAATCTGGTGGAGCCTGGCGCATCTCTCATTCCCCTACTACATCGTCAGCGCAGGAGTCACCACGATGGTCCAGGCAGTCAGCTCTCACATGGGCTGGGGACTGGCTCTCGCGGTCTTCCCGGTGATGTACGGCGTCTACCGCTCCTACCGCACGTACTTTGGAGCGATTGCCGAAAATCTTCGCGCGGAGGCTTTGCGCCCGGAAGGTCGGGTCAAAGCAGCCAGCGCGGGAGCGTAACCAGTCCGAGAGTACTAGCATTGTAAGAAGGGTGGCAGCGCGGCCCAACCGCACCTGCCACCCTTTTTGCGCTCCGACAGCGCACCCGGAACTACGAGCCGGACCCGCCGTGATCGCAGAGTCAATTCAGATCGCTGACCAAACGAGGCAGTGAGGTGGATACGAACGCGTTTGGTGCCGGGAGGGGGAATCGAACCCCTCAGTGCTTTCTGCCTGCCAGCCCGCCAAACACGCAAGAACCAGATATCTGGACGAAATCTTACCCGAGGGTGTGAAACCCGGGAATCATCTCTCAACGAATCAGCCCGGAACTGCATCAGAGAGTTGTGACATCGATCTCCCATGGATCGCTTGGGACCCGGCGCATCCTCGTCGTGGATGACAATGCTGTAATGCGTCGCACACTGAGACACCTTCTGGAGACCCAGGATGATTGGAAAGTGTACGATGAAGCGAGCGACGGACGGGAAGCCGTTGCGAAATTTGATAAAGAAAAGTTTGACGTCATCGTGCTCGACTTTCAAATGCCTGGCATGAATGGACTGGACGCGGCGAAAGAGATCACGTCGCGTTCCCCGAGTACGCCTATTCTGATGGTCACCCTGCACCACTCGCCCCAGCTTGCCGAGGCAGCGCGGAAGATCGGCATCCGCGGTATCTGCCCAAAGGCTGATATCAAATGTGTGGTCGAAGGCGTTTCGACAATTCTCGATAACAAGTCATACTTCAAGAACTGAGCGTTAGGTACGGCCCGGATTCACAATTGCACGCCCTGATTCTTGAAGGATACTCATGCTGCACTCGAAGGCGCATCTTTTGAGTCGGGACAGGGAGCGGCCCTCAATGAGCAAGCTGCGACACAGGCAAGGCCAGTCTTACGGAACAAATGCGGAAGGAGGCCCGCAGTCTTGCGGCGTAGCGAATCCAGGCTCAGGTTGCGACACTCGCCAGTGTACAGACTATACCGGATGGACTCCTCGATTCACAGGCGTTTAGCGTTGAATGTGTGTCACTAACATCCTCACCGGGAAGACGCAACCTCCCGAAGGCACTCAGCCATTCTTGCAGGATGTCGAGAAATAGGCCGGGCGGACAAAGGCAAAAGACTGATACTCAGACCACGCTGCACAGATGCGTTGTCTCCACCACATTACTCGTGGAAACAACTGTCGGAAAGCCGTTTTAGACCTCCACTGACTCTGACTTATCCCAAAAGGCCCGTCGATGTCTGCAGACAGTACAACAGGAAAAGCCATGCGAGCCGGCGCCAATCGTCTTGCAGACGGTAGTTGGGAGTTTCTAGTTTGGGCCCCAAACGCTGGCTCAGTCAGCCTGCACCTTCTGCACAGTGGCGAATTGCTCACGCTGGCCCCTCTTGCACGCGGATATTTTCGCGGAGCCATCAAGAATCTAAAGCCCGGCTCGCGGTATTTTTTCCAGCTCGACGGCGCGCGCGACCTGCCTGATCCGGCTTCTCGGTTTCAACCTGAGGGTGTACATGGTCCGTCCGAAATAGTCGATGTGAGCCATTTCCATTGGACGGACCAAAACTGGCGAGGGTCGACCCTGGAACGCAGCGTCTTCTATGAACTCCATGTGGGAACGTACACGGCCGAGGGGACATTTGACGCACTAATCCCTCGTATTCCCGAACTTGTCGAATTGGGTATCACGACCATTGAGTTGATGCCGGTCGCACAATTCCCTGGCTCACGCAATTGGGGCTATGACGGGGTATATCCCTTCGCACCACAGAACAGCTACGGCGGGCCAGAGTCGCTCAAACGATTCGTCAATGCTGCCCACGAGCATGGCCTGTCCGTCGCTCTCGACGTGGTCCACAACCATCTGGGGCCGGAAGGCAACTACCTTAATGCCTACGGACCGTACTTCACCGATCGTTACCGTACGCCTTGGGGTCAGGCTCTCAACTTTGACGGTGCGGGCAGCGACGAAGTGAGGAGATTCTTTATCGAAAACGCATTGTGCTGGCTTGAGGATTATCACTTCGATGCGCTCCGTCTGGATGCCGTGCACGGAATTTTCGATTTCAGCGCGCGTCACTTTCTGGCCGAACTCCAATGCTCGGTCAGGGACCTGTCGAAGAGGCTGGGAAGGATGATTCATTGCATCGCGGAAAGCGATCTGAACGATTCGCGCCTTCTGCACAGTCATGAGCAGGGAGGATACGGCGTGGATGCGCAGTGGAGCGATGATTTTCATCACTCAGTCCACAGGTTGCTGACGGGGGAGGATCGTGGCTACTACGCCGACTTCGAAGGAATCGCTCCTCTGGCCTCCACGTTGCGAGACGGCTGGTATTACAAAGGGCAGTATTCGCACTTTCGGCGGCGGCACCACGGCAACTCACCCCAGGGCATAGCCGCTTCGAAATTTGTGGTATGCAATCAGAATCACGATCAGGTTGGCAATCGCGCTGCTGGCGAGCGACTGAGTGGCTTAGTGAACTTCGAAGCACAGAAACTCGCCGCCGGAATCACGCTGCTTTCGCCATTCGTACCTCTGCTGTTCATGGGTGAAGAGTATGGTGAAACTGCGCCGTTTCAATACTTCACCAGTCACGGCGATCCGGAGTTGATCGAGGCAGTGCGCCGGGGCCGGCGTGAGGAATTCGCGGCATTTGGTTGGGAACAAGAAAAGACGGTTCCTGATCCCCAGGATGATCAAACATTCTCGCGCTCACGGCTGGATCATTCCCTGAAAAACGAGGAACCGCACCGCACGCTCTTGCGCTTCTATCAAACTCTGATCCGCATTCGGCGTGAGTTTGAGTTGGGATCTCCGTCCCTTCGGTCAGTCCGCGAAATCGGAGGCTCGGTGCTCTTGGTTCTGCGACAATGTGAGCGAAGCCAACTGCTGATGATGTTCAACTTCGGGGAATCACCCATCCGTCTGAATTTGACGGAAATTCTGGGGGCTTGGACGACAGTAATGAACTCGGCCGATACTTCGTGGAATGGCCCGGCGCGCAATCTCGCACACCAAATAACGCTGAACACGGGCAACCTAAGGCTTTCTCCGCATTCCTTCGTGGTTATGAAACAAGAGCAAGCAGGTACTAAGCCGATATGAAATACGTCTGCATTCATGGGCATTTTTACCAGCCACCACGCGAGAACCCATATCTCGAGGCGATTGAACTCCAGGACTCCGCCTATCCGTACCATGACTGGAACGAACGCATTACGGCGGAGTGCTACGCGCCCAACGCAGCCTCGCGAATTCTCGACTCCGAGAATCGCATCCTCAAAATGCTCAACAACTACGCAAAGATGAGCTTCAACTTCGGACCGACAGTACTGTCGTGGATGAAAGAGCAGGCTCCCCGGGTCTATCAGGCGATCCTCGATGCCGACAGGCTCAGTGGCGAACAATTTTCCGGACATGGGTCCGCGATTGCGCAGGGCTACAACCATATGATTCTGCCTCTGGCGAATCGACGGGATAAGGTGACCCAGGTCAAGTGGGGGATTGCAGATTTTGAAAGCCGGTTCGGACGCCGCCCCGAAGGAATGTGGCTTCCCGAGACTGCCGTCGACACGGAGACTCTCGAGGTACTGGCTGAAAACGGAATTCGGTTCACGATTCTCGCGCCGCGACAGGCCCAGCGTATTCGATCCAAGAACAGCTCCAAATACGAAGACGTAAGTGGCGCGCAAATTGATCCGGCGCGGGCCTACCGCGCGCAGCTGCCCTCGAAGAAGAAAATCAACTTGTTCTTTTACGATGGACCGATCTCGCAAGGCGTGGCGTTTGAAGGATTGCTGAATGACGGAAAGCGGTTCGCCGACCGCCTGATGAGCGGCTTCTCCGACGCTCGACAAGGGGCGCAACTCGTCCACATTGCGACCGACGGAGAGAGCTATGGCCACCATCATCATTACGGCGAAATGGCTCTAAGCTTTGCGCTGGACGAAATCGAGAAGGGGAATATTGCCCAGCTTACCAACTACGGCGAGTTCCTGGAGCAAAATCCTCCGAAGCACCTCGTTGAAATTGTCGAAAACAGTTCTTGGAGTTGTGACCATGGTGTGGAACGCTGGCGCAGCGACTGTGGGTGTAATTCTGGCGGTCACCCATGGAACCAGCAATGGCGTGCTCCGTTGCGGGCTGCGCTTGACTGGCTGCGAGACAGGCTTGCGCCCATCTTCGAATCGCAGCTCAAGAAATATCTGCGAGACCCATGGCAGAGCCGCGATGACTACATCCGCGTCATTCTCGACCGTTCCGAAGAATCGAGGAAAGCATTCTTCGCGGATCACGCCATTCGGCCGCTGGCGGCCGAGGAGCAAGTAACCATCCTGAAACTGCTGGAAATGCAGCGCCACGCGTTGCTCATGTACACGAGTTGTGGATGGTTCTTCGACGAACTCTCCGGCCTGGAAACGGTGCAGGTCATCCATTACGCAGGACGCGCGGTGCAACTCGCAGAGCAGTGCTCAGGCGAGAGTATTGAACCGGGCTTCTTGCAACATCTGGCAAACGCGAAAAGCAATCTTCCCGAGCACGGGGACGGCGCAAAGATCTACGAGAAGTGGGTCAAGCCCGCCGTCGTCGACATCGATCGCGTTGCGGGTCACTACGCCATCAGCTCTCTTTTTGAGAGCTATACCGACAAAACACGCATTTACTGTTACGAAGTGGATCGTGTCAGATATTCAGTCGAGGCTGAAGGAAAGATGCGGCTGGCCACGGGCTGCGCCCAGTTCCGATCCGCCATCACCGAAGAATCCGCCTCTCTGGATTTTTCAGTTCTGCATTTGGGCGATCACAATATCACGGCGGGAACACGCCGGGGTGATTCCTCCTCCGACGAAGACCGGAAAAGGCTGCTCAGCGCCTTTTCCCAAGCCGATACAGCCGAAGTCATCCGGTTGCTCGACCAAGTTTATGGAAAGAACATATTCTCTTTGCGTTTGCTCTTCCGCGATGAGCAGAGGAAGATTACGAACTTGATTTTGAACGAATCGCTAAATTCCGCCGCAGCTGTCTACCGCGCGGTTTTCGAGAGCCATGCTCCGCTCATTCGTTTTCTGAATGGGCTCGACATTCCCGTACCACACGCCCTGGAGTCGGCGGCGGAGATCGCTTTGAACAACCAATTGGAGCAATCTCTGGAACGTCCGGACCTCAATGTAGATAGTATTCAAGGTTTGTTACGGGAAGCCGCAGCGACTCGAATCGCTTTGGACTCAACGACACTTGAGTTCAGGGTGCGGAAGCGTGTGGAGAAGGAAGCGGCTGACTTCGCCGCGAATCCGGCGGATCTCTCGATTGTCGAGAGAATGATCAAGCTGCTCGACCTGATTCCCACGCTTCCCTTTCCAGTCACCCTGTGGGAAGCTCAGAACGTTTGCTACCGGCCTTTGCTCACGGCGTTCGAGCAAAACGGCTGGCATTCCCCGGCACCGGATGCAGAGGCGATGAAGCGCCGAGAAGACCTGAATCGTCTGGCCTCGCAACTCCGCATTCTGTTGCCGCAGGCGGCGTAAAATATGTCGGCCACGCGTTTTCCATCCGCAACGTACCGGGTGCAACTCAGCCGGGACTTCCGGTTCGTGGATGCGACCAGGATTCTCGACTATCTCCATACACTCGGCATCTCCGATCTATACTTGTCGCCAATTCTGGCCAGCCGCAAAGGGAGCGGGCATGGATACGACGTCACCGACCCCAGCCGGATCAATCCTGAACTGGGCAGCGAAGAGGAATTCGCAACTCTGCAGACTGAAATGCAAAATCGCGGGATGGGCCTCTTACTCGATACGGTGCCCAATCACATGGCTGCAAGCGCCGAAAATCCCTGGTGGATGGATGTCCTGGAAAATGGGGCCCAGTCAGCCTTCGCCGCATTTTTTGACATCGAATGGCATCCTCACGCCCGCAGTCTCGAGGGCAAAATTCTTCTTCCGGTGCTCGGGCGCCCTTTCGGCGAAGCTCTCGACGCCGGTGAGATTCGGCTCACCTTACAGGATGCCCGGTTCTTCTTCCAGTACTTTGATTCGCTCCTTCCGCTCACTCCCCGGTCCCATCACGCGATTCTGAACCACCGGTTTGATCGACTGAAAGAGGTTCTGGGAGAAGAAGACCCCGCATATCGCGAGTATTCCGGAATTCTAGCGTCTGTTCGCGAACTCTCCAACGCGAATCGGCAGGCATCTGAAAACACCGCCGACCAGCGATTGCGATTTGAGGCGTCTCGTGATCGATTGAGATCTTTGATTGCCAGCAGCAAGGAAGTCGCAAAGCTGGTCGAGGACAGCGTAGCGGACATCAATGGCAAGGAAGGCGATCCTGGAAGTTTTGGTTTTGTTCAGCGGCTGCTCGCAGAGCAGAACTACAAACTGGCGTTTTGGCAGAATCTGAACGAAAGCATCAACTACCGCCGATTCTTCACGATCGCTGATCTCGTCGGCGTACGGGTGGAAGATCCCCTCGTGTTTGAGGCGACTCACGGTTACATCCTGCGCCTCGTCTCTAAAAGCCCCGCCGCCGGACTGCGCGTCGACCACATCGACGGCCTTCGCGATCCTTTGGCCTATCTGAACAGACTGCAGGAGCGACTGGCTTCCGACGACAGCCGCAAGGGATCGCCGTCGTACGTGCTGGTCGAGAAGATCCTTTCGCGGCATGAAGCTTTGCTGGAGGACTGGCCGGTGAGCGGAACCACCGGCTATGACTATTTGAACGAAGCCAACAGAGTATTTGTCGAGCCCCAGGGCGCACCCCGCATGGAGGAGATATTTTCTGCATTCACCGGTCGGCAACAGAACTTTGCCGACCTGGTGTACGAGAAGAAGAAACTCGTCATGAACACGCTTCTTGGCGTGGAGATGCGAACGCTGGGTCGCCAACTGGCCGAACTCGCCTCTCAGGATCGATACGCGCGCGAATTGAACCGGGAGCAATTGATCGACGCTCTCATCGAAGTCACCGCTTGCCTTAGCGTCTACCGAACCTACATTCGAAACATGGATTTGACGGCGCACGCCACAAAATACATCGAAGAGGCAATCAGCGAGGCCCGCGGCCGGGCCTCATCCCTGAACCCATCGTGCTTCGATTTCGTGCGGGAAGTCTTATTGATTCTGAATCCTCCTCATGTGCTGGTGGACCAACGCGAAGCACGTCTCTCGTTCGTGATGAGATGGCAGCAATTTACCGGACCAATTGTCGCCAAAGGCCTGGAGGATACGGCACTCTACGTTTATCATCCGCTGCTGTCGTTGAATGAAGTGGGCGGGGATCCGCGGCCGTCGGCGGCGACGTGTCGCGAGGACTTCTACGCGTTTCTCGAGGAACGCCGTAAGCTTTGGCCTGGAAGTCTTGACGCCAGCGCAACTCATGACACGAAACGAAGCGAAGACGTGCGGGCACGGCTGAACGCGCTTTCCGAAATGCCTTCCGAGTGGGAAGATCATCTGAAGCTTTGGGCGAAACAAAATGCTCGGTTCAAGACAACCGTAACCGGCCAATCCGTCCCCGATCGCAGTGAGGAGTACTTTCTCTATCAGACGCTCCTTGGCGTCTGGCCGCTCGACTCACAGGCTTGCGCATCTTTGCTTGAGAGAGTCCAGGCACACATGATCAAAGCCACTCGCGAGGCGATGGTGCACACTCGTTGGACGCGGCCGAATCAGCCCCATGAAGACGCGCTTCTGAGCTTTGTATCCAGAATTCTCTCGAACGACAATGCCGACTTCCTTGAGGACTTCCGTCAATTTCAGAAGAAGGTCGCATATTTCGGCATGATCAACGGCCTTTCCCAGACATTATTGAAGATCGCGGCGCCGGGCGTGCCCGATTTCTACCAGGGCTCGGAATTGTGGGATCTTCGCTTAGTTGATCCTGACAATCGCGGCCCCGTTGATTTCGATAAGCGGTCAGCAGCTCTCGACGAGATAGTAAAGGCAGGCACCGGCGGACAGATCGCACAGAATCTAATAGAGCGCTGGCACGATGGGCAAATCAAGTTGTATCTGATCTGGAGGGCACTACAATTCAGGCACAACCACGACGAGATATTCCGTGATGGAGATTTTCTACCGCTGCAGGTGGAGGGGAGCTGTTCGCGAAATATAGTTGCATTCGCTCGCAGACATGGGGCGTCATGGGTCTTGGCCGCGGCGCCCAGGTGGATATCGCAACTACCGGCGAACCGTGAGCGTAAGAGGACCGAGTTCAATTGGGGAGATACGCGCCTGGTGTTGCCGTCCGGATCACCGTCACTTTGGAACAGTATTCTGACGTCACAGCAGGTGCCGTCATTCGCGGAAGACAGCAAGGGTTTCGTCAAGGCGAGTGATCTATTCTGCGACCTACCAGTAGCGTTGATATCAGGCGGCCTTGGCGCGGCTTCTTGACCCCTTGGCCTTTTCTATGCGCTTTGAAAGTAGCACCTTGGCCTTATTCAGCTCTGCTCGCCGCTCGCGACTCAGGCCACGTCCTGCCCGGTTGATGAAGTAAGTCAGCATGCGCATGCCCGATCCGATGCCTTTCGGAGAGACTTTCTTTGAGGCAAGCGTCCGCGCGATCGTGGCTGCACTCTTGGTAAACAAGCCACGAGGAGGGTGCGTGGAATCCGTCGTGACTTTCGCCACCCATCGTTTTTTCTTCCCAGTCGACATAGGAAAGGTG
>ODAK010005996.1_pt1 | contig 12287 bp, 11 predicted proteins | sample 1539591 | NCBI WGS metagenome assembly ODAK01 (sample SAMEA3539303, study PRJEB22396) | soil metagenome | biome: tundra; feature: field; material: soil | place: USA | collected 2010-05 | depth 0.15 m | reverse complement strand
GCCGCTCAGGATAGCGGGCCTCGAACGCGGCCGCGTCGTCTTCGAGACCGGTCCAGGGGACCGCCGAAAAGGCGGCGGCGATTGCGCGGTCCGGCGCGTCGGCCGGCAGATCGGGCACCAACTCGATCGGGTCGGCCGTGAACATCGTGCAGCCGGCGTCGATCCCCGCGTCGATGTCCCCAATCGACTTTAGGTGGTCGGCGTCCGCCCCGAACCCGTCCCGCCAGCCGATGGCGAGCGCCCCGAACGTGGCGGCATCGAGCACGTCACGGAACGATCGACCGGTCCGGGCGAGCTCGCGTGCAGACTGCTGGGCGAGCACCGGAACGATACCCGGGTTGGCCCGGAACGCGGCGGCGTGGCCCGGCGTGGCGATCCCCAGCCGGTCGCCGACACCGGCCGAGGTCGCCTCGCCGACGAGTCGGGGCCGGAGCCACGGGACGAGCTTGCGCAGCGCAACCGCGTTCCCGTGATCGGGGTCCCCGGTGATCAGCTTCCCACAGCGGAGCTTCGTCGAGTCCCCGGCCCCCCCGTCCGGTAACGGCCGTTCTGTCGGAGTCCAGACAAGAACCTGCCAGCCGCGATCTCCCACCCGGATCCCCACCGCGCCGCCGTCGATCGAGGTGAGGGACTCCTCGAGCGCGCCTGCCTGCCGAAGCGCTCCGATCGCCTCGCTCGCGCCTGCCTCCCGGTCACCCGGGGGGATACCTGCTGCGATGTCTACGACTTCTGGACCCAGGCGTAGGCCGGGTCGAAGTGGGGGATCATCCGGCGGCCTTCGCCGGCCATGACCCACAGGTAGTAAAGCGAGTAGCCGGGCGCCGCGACGAGCGGGTGGTAGCCGCTCCGGATCACGGCCGCGTCGCCGTCGCGAACCATGAACGCCTCCGTACCGGCATCGTCGTACCGGACCTGGACCCCAAAGCCTTCAGGCGGATCGACCTTGAAGAGGTAGACCTCCTCGAGCCGGACCTCCTCGGGCGGCGCCTCGCGGTCGTGCTTGTGCGGCGGATAGGAAGACCAGTTGCCGGGCGGGTTGATCGTCTCGCCCAGAAGGAGCCGGCCCGCGGCGTGCTCGGGGCCGAGGATCGTCCGGACGCTACGGCTCCAGTTCCCCTTCCCGACCTCGGCGAGGCGCTGATCCCCGGGCCCGATGATGCGCGCCTTCGAGGGCGCGCCTTCGCCGGCCGGCGCCGTCGCGATGGCGAGCTGCGCGAGTCCACTGGCCTTCAGCCGGAGAGCCGTTCCGGGAGGCGCATAGACTGCGTGGCCTGGGCCTTCGAAGACGGACGATCGGCCGCCCGCCGACCCGAGCGACTTGCCATCCGCCTCTACGTCGACGACGCCGCCGAGCACGACGACCACCGTCTCGAGCTCGCCCGGCGACTCGAACGACTGGCCGATGTCGAGGTCGGCCAGGGCGAGTCCTATGAGGTCTCCTTCTCGCTCGGGGGTGACGACGATTCGGGTCATGTCAGTCCTTTCAGTTTCGCCGGTCGCGATGGGCCGGATCGTCGGCCGCCGACCGCCTACGGGGCGGCCGAGGCCATGGAGGCTCAACTCAGCGGCCGCCGACGCGGGTCACCAGCTGGGTTGGATTAACGAAGCGCAGCGCGATTACCAGGAGCACCAGCATCGAGGTCGTGTAGACGACGGCCATCGCGTCGACCTCTTGCGGGGCCCGGATCCCGGCCCCGAATACGGCGTCGTAGAGGACGACGACGAGCGTCGAGCTGGTGGGGCCCGAAGTCAGGAAGGTTAGCTCGAACATGCCGACGGTCCGCACGAGCACCAGGATCGCCGCGGCAAGAATGCCGGAGACCAGCAGCGGGCCGAGGATGCGCACGAAGATAGTGATGGTGCCGGCGCCGCACATCCGCGCCGCCCCCTCGATTTTCGGGTCGATCTGCTCAATGAAGGGGATCATGACGAGCACCACGAACGGCACCGATGGCACCAAGTTCGCCAGGATCACGCCGGGCATGCTGCCCGCCAGGTGGACCCTGTAGAGCACGGTCGCAAGCGGGATGCCGTAGGTGATCGGCGGAATGAGGATGGGCAGTAAGAAGAGGAGGGTCACCAGGGGCTTGCCTGGGAAATTGCGCCGGGCCAGAGCATACGCCGCCGGGACGCCGATTAAGGCGGAGACGACGACGACGATGATCGCCACCTGGGCGGTTACCGTGAGCACGTCGGTCAGGTCGAACTCGGCCCAGGCGTCGCCGTACCAGTGGGTGGTGAAGCCGTCGGGCACCCAGGACCCGAACCACGTGGTCGCGAACGAGTCGAGGATGACGGTAGAGATGAGCGCCGCCAGATTGACGAAGAAGAAGACGACCAGGCCCCAGACCAGCCAGCCGCCGATGCCGGACGGCCGGAAGCGCCGCCTCGGAGCGGGTGGGACGAGAGTGGCGGGAGCGTTCATCGCGGCGGCCATCAGCCCTTGCCTCCGGTGGCTCCTCGGAAGAGCGTGCTCCGCCAGCCCAGGACGATGGCGATGATCCCGAGCATGATCGCGCCCATGATCATGGAGATCGCAGAGCCCATCGAATAGTCGAACTGCTCGAACGCTGCGTGGTAGGCGGCGATCGAGATCACCCGCGTCGAGCCGGACGGGTCGCCGACCAGGTTGGCCGAAGGGAAGACCGAGAAGGCGAGGACGAACGACAGGCAGAACGTGATCGCAAGGCCTGGGACGAGCAGTGGCAGGGTCACGTGGCGGAAGCGCTGCCACCACCCCGCGCCCATGACCGATGCTGCCCGCTCCAGGTTCGGATCAATCCCCGAGAGGTACGACAGCACGAGCAGAAAAGCGAACGGGAAGCCCGTGATGACCAGCGAGAAGAAGACGCCCCAGTAGTTGTGGACCAACAGTACCGGCTGGTCGACGAGGTTGTAGTCGCGCAGGAACTTGTTGAGCCAGCCCGAGGGGCCCAGGTACTCGATGAGGCCTTCGGCGGTCAGCACCGTACCGAGGGCGATCGGCACCACAAGCAGCGTCGTGAGCGTCCGCTTGCCGCGAAACCGGCCGCGCATCCGGTAGGCGATTGGCACCGAGGCGAGCACGTTCACGAGCGCAGCCGGCACGCCCAGGCTGAGCGTGGTCCAGATCGTGTCGCGCAAGTACGAGTCCGAGAAGAAGGTCTGGTAGTTGGCGAGCGGTCCGCCTCCGCCTTGCGGCGCGAACGACAGCTGAAGCCCGTACAGGAACGGGTAGACGAAGAGCAGAACGAGAAACAGAACGCCTGGCAACAGCAGCAGCAACACGCGGTCGATGCCGCGGTCAGCCAGGCGATGCCTGAGCGAGCGCCGCCCGTCGTGGGCGAGCGCGCCCGGTACCGCGCCGGCGGCGGTCGTCATACGACTGCCTCCGTGGGCGCCGCGGGGGCGTCGGCCGGGTAAACAAGAACACGCTCGGGCGGCACAGCAACCATGGTCGTTTCGCCGGGCGCGAGCCGCTTCTCGGTGCGGAAGTAGAGCGCTTCGCCGCCGGGCAGCCGGGCCAGCACGAGCATCTCGCGGCCGTGATACTCGACGACCTCGGCGGTCACCTGGACGCGGTTGAGCCCTGGGCCGTCCACGACGATGTCCTCGGGGCGGATCGCGGCCACGGCGCGTGTCGCCTCGAGCGGACCGAACGTCATGCCAGTGAGCCGGACGTCCTTCGAGGCGAGAACCGCGGATCCGCCGGAGGCGCTCTCGACGTCGAACTCGAGCATGTTCCGGTAGCCCATGAAGCTGGCGACGTAGCGGTTGACCGGATGGGCGTACACATCGTCCGGCGTGCCGACCTGCTGGACGACCCCCTCGCGCAGCAGAACCAGGCGGTCGGCCATCGAGAGGGCCTCCTCCTGGTCGTGCGTCACGTAGATCGTGGTCAGGCCGAGTGTCTGGTGGAGGCGCCGGATCTCGGTCCGCATCGCCAGCCGCAGCTGGGCATCCAGGTTGGAGAGAGGCTCGTCCATGAGCACGAGCGGCGGCTCGTTGACGAGCGCCCGGGCGATGGCAACGCGCTGCTGCTGCCCGCCCGACAGTTCGGCCGGAAGCTTGCGGGCCTGATCCTCGAGCCGGACCAGGCGCATGGCCTCGTCCACCCGCCGACGGAGCTCCGGACGGGGCGTTTTGCGCATCTTGAGCCCGAAAGCGACGTTGTCACGAACCGTCATGTGCGGGAAGAGCGCGTAGTTCTGGAAAACCATCCCGAAGCCCCGCTGCTCGGGGGGCAGCCCATCGATCCGGCGATCGTCGAGCCAGATACTGCCGCTGGAGAGCGGCAACAGTCCCGCGAGGCAGTTGAGGGCAGTCGATTTGCCGCAACCCGACGGCCCGAGGAGGGCGATGAACTCGCCCCCTCGGATCGTCAGGCTGAGCTCGCGTAGTGCGGCTAGCTCACCGAAGTTGCGGCCGATGCTGTCGAGACGCAATTCGGAGAAGCGCTGATCCTGCACGACTCAGATCCCTCGGCTTACCAGGGTCCAGTGATCGTCGATCAGACGATCCGGTTACTTCTTCCCGATGCTCTGATCCCAAAGGTCAAACGCGGTCACCTGCTGATCGGCCGGCAGCGACGTCACCTTCGGGAATTGCGAGATCCACTGGTCGAACTGCGGCGGAACGATGGCCTTGATGGCCGACTGGCTGTCAGGTGGGGCCATGTCGAGCGTCACGCCCTTCACGGCCGGGCCCGGATAGAAGTAGCCCGAGTCATACGAGATGGCCTGCTGATCGGGCTTGAGCATCCACGCGATAAGATCCAGGTCCGCGGTGAGAACGTCGGCGGAGACGCCGCTCGGGATCACCGCATACTGGGCATCCGTGACCCAGGTCATGTTCTGGAAGTTACCGACAGCTGTCGACTTCGGCACCGTGCCGAGCACAATCGGGTTGATGTACCAACCGGTGGTGGTGGCGATCATGTCAACCGTGCCGGCGGCCAGGTCCTTCATCGTCGCCGTCGTGCCGGTCTGGTACACGTTGATGTACTGGCCGAGGTTTTTCAAGTATGCCCAGGTATTGGCCCAGCCGTTGGTCGGGTCCGTGGGGGCCTTGTCGCCGAGCAGATACGGCAGGGCCATGAGGAAGGTTCGACCGGGACCCGAGTTGGCCGGGCGGGCGTACTCGAACTTGCCAGGGTGCGCCTTCGCCCAGTCGAGCAGTTCCTGCGGTGTGGTCGGCGGAGTAGTGACCTTGGCTGGGTTGTACTCGATGAGCGGACCCGACGGGTAGTACACGATCTCGATCCCGTAGCCCTGCGCCAGACCTTGCATCGCGGCGGCCGGGTCGAGGTAGTTGGACATCAGGTTCGGGAACATGTCCTGATCGTCCGGTATGACCTTGGTCAGAAGGTTGTTCTTGATGCCCGCCGACAGGCCGTCAGTGCCGGTCAGCACCAGGTTGATCTGAACGTTGCCGCCCTGCTGCTGGGCCTGCAGCTTGCCGGCCAGCTCGGGCGCAGTTGCGGTCGAGTAGGTGACGTTGCTGACGATCTCGGGATGAGCGGCCTTGAAGTTCTCGATCATCCCCTTGGTAAGCTGAAGGTTGCCCGCCACGTCAAGGACGTTGATGGCGACGGGAGCGGAAGGAATCTTCATAGAGGCCGGAGCGGCCGAGCCGCTGGCGCCGGTCGAGCCGCTGGCGCCGGTCGAGGCGGCCGGGCTGGTTGTGGCGGACGAGGTACTACAAGCCGAAACGATCATTCCCACGACCAGGACCATTCCCAGCCGCTTGATCCACGAACTATGTCTCATCTGAACTACCTTTCTCCTGTTAGCTCTCCGCTTAGCTCTCCGCGGTTGCCGTTGTCTCCTGAGAAGGCTCTGTCCGCGCCGCGCGCAAGCCCGACCGGGCGCCGCTCCTTGGGAGCGCCGTGGAGGCTCGAACGATCAGTTGGGCAGGGAGGCCCTGCTCATGTGTGCCCGATCCTGGATCGGCGAGCTGCTCCAGCAGCAGCTCGACGGCGACGCGTCCGGACTGTTCGAGCGGCAGCGCGACGGTGGTCAGCTGGGGAGTGGCCATTCCGGCCATTGGAATGTTGTCGAAGCCGACGACGCTGATCTCGTTCGGCACGCCAATGCCGCGATCGGCGAGACGGCTGAGGACGCCCAGGGCCATCAGGTCGTTGTAGGCGACGACGGCGGTCACCTCGGCAGCGACGGCGAGATCGGCGGCGTGCTGGCCGGCCTCGAAACTGGGTGCGAAGGGCCCTAACTCGATGACGTCGAGCGACTTGCCGCGCGCACCTGCCCGCAGGCCTCGACGTCGCTCCCGGTTCGACCAGGATTGGACGGGACCGCCCAGAAAGCCGATCCGCTCGTGGCCAAGGGCGACCAGGTGCTCGATCGCCTGACGCATCCCGCCGGCGCTGTCGAGCAGGACGCACGACACACCGCGCACGCGGCGGTTGAGGAGGACGAGGGTGGTGTCCCTTCGGAGATGCTGGAGCTGCGCCTCGGATAGCCGCGACGAGCAGATCACGACACCGTCGACCTGCCTGGCCATCGCTCGTACGAGTTCGATCTCGAGGCGTGGGTTCTCCTCCGAGTCCGCCAGGAAGACGGCGTAGTCCGCCTCGCGGGCGCGCGCCTGGGCTCCCTTGAGGATCGCGGGAAAGAACGGGTTGCCGAGGTCCGGCACGACGACGCCGATGTTGCCCGTCTTCCCGGTCGTCAGGCTTCGCGCGGCGCGGCTCGGCCGGTAGTGCAGCTCCTCGGCCACGGCGAGCACACGCCGCAGCGTCTCGGTGCGGACGATCTTGGGCTCCGCGAAGGCTCGCGAGACGGTGGCCGACGAGACGTTCGCGCGGCGGGCGACGTCGCGTATCGAGGTCGGGAAACTGCCGTTGCGCTCGTCCATGCGGTATAGAATGTAACCGGTTGCAGAAACTGTCAATACTGTTCCATCATTGTCGGCAATTGGAGCGGCCGCTGCCCGTGCAGCCTGTGCCATACTCGCCTGGTTGCCGCACGGTATGCCGCATACAAGAGGAGATGCCCGTGGCACAACGCGGCCGTTGCCTGTGGATCGATGCCTCTGCCGGCGCGTCGGGCGACATGCTGCTGGGCGCCCTGCTCGACGCCGGTGCGCCGGTCGAGGTGGTGACGGCGGCCATCGGGGCACTGGGCGTCGAGCCGATCGAGATCCGCCCCCGGCGGGTCCGTCGCCATGGTCTGCGAGCCACGAAGTCCGACGTTCAGGTCCACGAAGCAGCCGTCTCGCGGACCGTCGGCAACGTGCTGGGCCTCGTCGCCGGGGCGGCCCTTCCGCCGACGGTGGCCGCCTTCGCTCGGGATGTCTTCCGTCTCCTGGGCACGGCCGAGGCCGCGGTCCACGGCGAGGATCCCGAGCAGGTCCACCTGCACGAGGTCGGCGCGCTGGACTCGCTTGCCGACGTCGTCGGCTGCGCCACCGCGCTCCACGCGCTCGGGTTGCTCGAACCGCGTGCCCGGGTCGTCGTCAGTTCCGTCGCGCTCGGCTCGGGGAGCGTCGAGTCGGTGCACGGCGCGCTGCTCGTTCCGGTGCCGGCGGTCCTGGCGATCCTCGCGGGGTCCGGCGCGCCCGTCGCGGCGGGGGGCGACGGGGAGCTGTGCACGCCGACCGGTGCGGCGCTGCTGGCCACGCTCGCCGATGAGTGGGGCCCCGTGCCGCCGATGGGCATCGACTCCGTCGGCGTCGGCGCTGGCTCCGCGGATCCGCCGGGGCGCGCCAACGTCCTGCGGGTCGTGCTCGGCACCGCCCTCGCGCCGGCCCCCGTTCCGCGGCGCCGCGACGACCTGGTCGAGGTGGAGGCGACCGTTGACGACCTCGATCCGCGGCTCTGGCCCGCGGTCCTCGACGCGCTCGTTAAGGCGGGCGCCGTCGATGCATGGCTGACGCCCGTCGTCATGCGCAAGGGCCGGCCAGGGAACGTAGTGACCGCGCTCGTCGCCGAGGACGCGATCGACGCGGCCACCCGAGCCCTCTTCACCCACTCCACCACGCTCGGCGTGCGCCTGCGGCCGGTCGCCCGCCGGGCACTGCCCCGCGACGAAGTCATCGTTCGGGTGGAGGGCTGCGAGGTTCGGGTCAAGCGAGGCCTGCTCGACGGCGAGCCAGTGACCGTGCAGACGGAATACGCGGACGCCGCGGAGGCAGCGGAACGCCTCGGCATCCCCGTGCGGACCGTTCTCGAGCGTTCCGCGGCGCTCGCCCGCGGTGCGCCGTCGTCGGAACCCGAGACGCCGGAGCCGGAGTGAGGAGCGCCGCGATGAGCGCGTCGGGACGCGCGATCGGGAAGCCGCCCCGCGGATCGAGGATCGCCGACGTGCGGGCGACCACGGTCACCGTGCCGCTCGAGGCCCCGCTCCGCCACGCCGCGGGCGCCCACTGGGGCCGCTTCGTCCGGACGATCGTCGAGATCGAAACGGAGAGCGGCGTCGTCGGGCTCGGCGAGATGGGCGGCGGCGGTCAGAGCGCCCAGCTGACCGTCGAGTCGCTTCGACCGAAGCTGCTCGGCCACGACGTCTTCAACGCAACCGCGCTCTGGTTCAAGGTCCTCAATCCGACCGCCGCGCTCTACGACAACCGGACGCAGATCCATGCCGCGCTCGAGTTCGCCTGCCTCGACGCAGCCGGCAGAATTCTCGAGGTCCCCGTCTACGACCTCCTGGGCGGCAAGATGCGCGACGCCATCCCCTTCGCGAGCTACCTCTTCTTCCGGTATCCCGATCCGACGAGCGGCACCGGCGAGGTCCGGACGATCGACCAGCTCGTCGAGCACGCTCGCGATCTCAAGTCGCGTTACGGCTTCGGGGCGCACAAGCTCAAGGCCGGCGTCTTCCCGCCGGACTATGAGCTTCGCTGCTTCCTCGCCCTGGCCGAGGCGTTCCCGGACGACGCCCTCAGAATCGACCCGAACGCCTCATACAGCGTCCGGGACGCCATTCGCGTCGGCCACGCCATCAAGGGCCTCCGCAACGACTACTACGAGGATCCGACCTGGGGGATGAACGGCCTGCGCCAGGTCCGCCAGGCCGTCGGCCTGCCGATCGCGACGAACACCGTCGTCACCAACCTCGAGCAGCTCGCGGCGAACGTCCGCGACCCGGCGGTGGACGTCGTCCTCCTCGACACGACGTTCTGGGGCGGCATCCGCCCCGTCCTCAAGGCGGCCGCCGTGTGCGAGACGTTCCAGCTCGGCATCGGCGTCCACTCGTCGGGCGAGCTCGGCATCCAGCTCGCGACGATGCTCCACTTCGGGGCGGCGCTGCCGTCGATGCAGTTCGCCGCGGACGCCCACTACCACCAGCTCGCCGACGACATCATCGAGGGTGGGCGGATCCCCTACCGCGACGGGTCGATCGCCGTCCCCGACGGGCCCGGGCTCGGCGTCCGGCTCGACCCGGAGAAGGTGGCCCGCTATGCGGCCCTCTACGACGAGCTCGGCGACTATCCGTACGACCGCGACCCGGGCCGGCCCGGCTGGTACGCGCGCGTTCCGAACGAGGAGTGGGCGGATCCGGCCGACGCGTCGATCCCGTCGCTCGTCTTTTCGTCGCCGGCGAGCTAACGTCATCGCGTGTGGAAACGTCGCCGCGCTCGAACCCGTCGCCGTGACCGGACGAGAGCACGGCGTACCCTTCCGATGAGCAGTCAACTCACGGAATGGAGGCACGCCGCGATGGCACGGTACCACGCTACAAAGCCCACGCCCACGTCGGGCGCGGTCGTCACCGACACGCTCGAGGCGGTCGCCCGGGAGGGCGCCCGGCGGATGCTGGCCCTCGCGCTCGAAGCCGAGGTGCACGTCTTCCTCGGACGAGACCGCCTAGATTTGCCGACCGTGGGCTCGGAGGTGCTCGACCAGGGTGATGGTCGGTGTCGAGGCCGACGCGCCCAGTTGCTGGGCCACAAGGCTGTCCAAGACCGGCACGAGCCGCCATCGCTTGAGATGCAGCACCTTGGTAGCGACCGCTTGGGTTCGGTACGGGGCCCGGATGGCCTCGAACGCTTCACTCGTCCAGTGGATCACGGGCGGCGGCGCACCGTGGCCCGCCGCCGTCCCTCGCTCCGGCTCCTAGACGAGCACCGCCGACCGCGCGGCGGTCGTGTTCGGCAGCGGCGTGCCGTTCACGACGACGTTGCGAAGCTCGAGGTCGTCGACGTAGGTGACCGTGTACCCAGGAGAGTTCGTGACGTTGCTGAACACGCAGTTCGTGAGCGCGACGCCCTGGATGTGATCGTCGGAATAGCCGACGAGGTAGAAGGCCTCCTTGGCCGAGCCGGCGGTGACGCTGCTCATCGTGATGTCGGCGACGGTCGGGTTGAAGCCACCGAGGCCATTATCGGGGCCGTAGAAGAAGTCGATCAGGAACGCCTCCGCGGACACCTGGCCGACGGTCGTATTGCGCATGTGGACGTTCTCGATGAAGCCGCCGCGCAGCGAGTTGGTCTTGAGCCGGAGGCAGTTGTTCAGATTGGGGCTGCTCATCTGCAGGTCCTCGGCGAAGATGTTGCGTACGCCGCCGGTCATCTCGCTGCCGATGGTGACGCCGCCGTGGCCGTCGGCGAAGGTGCACTTGCGGATGACGATGTCCTCCGACGGCACGTTGACCCGCCGTCCGTCGGCGTTCTTGCCGGCCTTGATGGCGATGCAGTCATCACCCGTGTTGAAGGTGCAGCCCTCGATCACCACGTCGCGGCAGCACTCGGGGTCACAGCCATCGTTGTTGGGCCCGTGGCTGTTGACAGTGACGCCCTGCACGGTGACGTTGTGGCTGAGCACCGGGTGGATCTCCCACATCGGGGACCGGAGGATGGTCACGCCGGAGATGACGACGTTGCGGCAGCGGTAGGGCTGGATGAAGTTGGGCCGCAGGTAGTGCCCCGCGCCGAACACCCGCGCGCTGACCGGCACCCCGGCGTCCGCCATCTGCTGGGACAGGTTGTCATCCGCGGTGAGGCTCTTCCACGGCCACCAGTGACTGGTGTCCGCCTGCCCGTCGAGGGTGCCGTCGCCGGTGACACCGACGTTCTCCTGCTCGAAGGCGTAGATGAACGGCGAGTAGTTCATCAGCTCGATGCCCTGCCAGCGGGTGTAGACGACCGGCAGGTAGTCGTTGGGGTCCTGGCTGAACGCCAGTGTCGCGTCCTTCTCCAGGTGCAGGTCGACGTTGCTCAGCAGGTGGATCGCCCCGGTGAGAAAGGTGCCGGCGGGTACGACGACATGCCCCCCTCCAGCGGCGTTGCAGGCCTTGATGGCATCCCCGATGGCGGTGGTGCACTTGGTGGTGCCGCCGTTGATCGCGCCGTACTTCGTGATGTCGAACGTGCGGTTCGGGAACATAGGGGGCTTGACCCGTGCGAGGATGCGCCCCGCCTGGCGCCACACGCTCGCATCCGCGCCGCCGCCGCCGCCGTCGCCGCCGGAGCCGGCGAGCAGGGTGCTCGGGAACAGCGCGAGGGGCGCGATCGTGCCCAGCCCGAGCGCGCCTGCGGCGACGACCCCGGCCTTCAGAAAGTGTCGTCGGGATAGTCTTGTCGCCATGGCACTCCCTTCATGCGATGATGAAACCGCTTACAGAAACATAATGAAACCGCTTACAGAAAATGTCAAGCCAGTTCCCGACGGGGTGTATGACCCCTTCAGTGGCTCGGGCACGATGCTGATCGCCGCCGAGCAGACGGGCTGCCACCGCTACGCGCTGGAGATCGACCCGGTCTTTGTCGAGGTGGCCCTGGCGCGCTGGGAGCGCTTCAGCGGCGAGACGGCGGTCCTTGCCGATGGCTAGGCGGACTCGGAGGGCCGAGGCTAGGGACCTCGGCGCAGCCAGCGACCGAGCCTTGGTAGGCTGCCGTCTGGGTACGCCTGGAGTGGTCAGCCGACCGATCGTCGCTTCGTTCCTCGGGGCGGGCGTGAGCGACGAGACCCGCCGTTCACTCCGCCATGGGACGAACCCGCTCGCAGACCAGCTCGCTCATCTCGCGGTTCTGGCCGATCGGGATCTTGATCGGGCGGTTGAGGGGATCCTCCGCATCGCGGCGGCGCTCGGGGCACGCGGACCACTCCATGAGCGACCCCGGGGCAGTGGTGGGGTCGCCCTCGCCGAGGCGCAGGCCGTGGCGATCGGTGATGCCCTCGAGGCGGCTTTCGCGGATCTCGGTATCGAGGGCGAGCGGCGTGACCAGGCCCTCGCGGTTGTCCAGGTCCGCTTCGAGCAGGTCCGCGACGGCGAGACGTTCGAGCCGTGGTTCCCAAGATGAGCCCACACGATCGCCTGATCGTGATCCCTACCAACGCATTTCTGCCTAGC